>JAEEGL013815566.1_pt1 | contig 11801 bp, 18 predicted proteins | sample 9134231 | NCBI WGS metagenome assembly JAEEGL01 (sample SAMN16246548, study PRJNA631951) | gut metagenome | biome: gut microbiome; feature: rumen; material: fiber-attached | host: Bos | place: Iran: Karaj | collected 2018-10 | reverse complement strand
CGGAGGATGGGTCAACGCCCGCATGCCATTGCGGATCGCCCAGCCTCCTTAACTCTCAGCATCGACCCCCGACTGGGCGTCGAAAGCCAACACCAAGAACTTCATCGATGTGCCCTCAACGGATTTTTAGGCCCGCTTTCAGGTATAGCATTACTGACTAGAATACTGCACCACCAATTAGAATATAACACAACCCCTGTAGAAGTTCAAGTCAGGCGCGCCGCGTCATGATTTGCGCTCGAGCGTATACATCACCAGCGCGCGGAAAAAGTCCGCGCCTTCGCCCTCGTTGACCAACGCAAATATCGCTTCGTCCGCCGCCTCCTGTGCCAGGCGCTTCGCTTCTTCCACGCCGAAGAGCGTCGTATACGTCAGTTTGTTTTCGTTCTCGTCTTTCCCCAGCGTCTTGCCGACCTCTTCACTGTCCCCGATCACATCCAGTATATCGTCGGTGATCTGGAAGAGCATGCCGTAGCATTGCCCGAACAGGCGCAATACGTTCAGCTTCGCTTCATCCGCTCCGCCGCAGATCGCGCCCGCCACCAGCGACGCGGTCAGTAAAGCGCCCGTCTTTCGCTGATGGATATAGCGCAGCATCGCTTCGCTCTCCATGGGCGTTTCGCCACGCGGGTTCGTCAGATCCACCGTCTGCCCCGCGACCATGCCGCATACGCCCGCGCCCTGCGCGACCGCCTGTATGGCCTTGACCGGGACCGCACCTTCCACGCACGCGTCCAAAAGGATTTCAAACGCCAGCGATAAAAGCCCGTCGCCCGCCAATACGGCCTGTCCGTCGCCGTACACTTTGTGATTCGTCAGCCTGCCGCGCCTGTAGTCGTCGTTGTCCATCGCAGGCAGGTCGTCGTGAATGAGCGAATACGTATGGATCATCTCCAGCGCGCAAGCGATCGGAAGCGCCTTTTCCGCCTCGCCGCCGACCATTTCGCAGGCCGCCAGCGCCATAGCGGGGCGAAGTCGTTTGCCGCCCGCAAACACGCTGTAGGCCATGCTTTCGGCCAGCAGCGCGGGGACGCCGTCCCTGCTCAAATAGATGTCCAACGCGTCGTCGACCATTTCCCGATAAACGGCCAGTTGTTCCGATAATACCATTTATTCTTCCTCCTTGGCGCCCTGCGACTTCTGAAGCGTTTCAATGCGCGCGTCGTATTCGTCCAGCTGCGCCATGCACTGCTTGCTTAAAGCCATACCCTTTTCATAGAGTGCAATCATTTGATCCAGAGGGATGTCGCTGCTTTCCAGCTGCTGTATGATCTTATCGATCTGCGCCATCGCCTCTTCAAATGTCATCTTCTGTTCCATGTCGTCCTCCTGTTGTACGGTGTACCTCGCCGATCCGCGCAGACGCATCGCCGTCCGCGAAATGCAGGCGCACGTCCATATCCTTTTCCAGCTGCCCTGCGCGGCCGAGCGGCGCGCCGGCTTCATCCGTCAAAAAGACATATCCCCGCTCCATCAGCGCTTTCGGATCCGCGCTCATCAGCCGCGTGCGCAGATGTTCCAGCTGTACGCGCCGCGCCTTTGAAGCGGAGCTTGCCGCGCGCAGCATATCCACCGAAGCCTGATCCAATCCTTGCCGCAATCCGTTCAGTCGATGCACCACGCCGGTAAACGCCGGATGCGTCTGCCGAGCGGTCAGCGCACTGCGTCTTTTTTCCACGCCGTAGCCCAGCGCGTAAGACAGTCGGTTCCCGCGATCCGAAGCCATGGCGCAAAGATCCTCGTAAACCGGCACGCAGCGTTCCGCGGCCGCCGACGGTGTCGGCGCTCTGAGATCCGCCACGAAATCCGCGATCGTAAAATCCGTTTCATGCCCGACGGCGCTGACAACCGGTATCCGACTTTCATAGATCGCCTGCGCGACCGCCATTTCGTTAAACGGCCACAGATCCTCCATGCTTCCGCCGCCGCGCGCCAGTATCAGCACGTCCGCGCGGCTGTTGTCGTTCATGAAGCGTATCGCGTCAGCGATCTCCTCCGCCGCGCCCGCGCCCTGCACCTTGGCAAAGCAGCAGGATAGACGCATATTGGGAAAGCGCCTTTTCGTCACGTTCAGGATATCGTGCAGCACAGCGCCCGTTTCGGATGTGATCACGCCGACGCAGGACGGCAAAAACGGAATCGGACGCTTATGTTCGCTCGAAAAATACCCCTTCGCCTCCAGCCGCGTCTTCAGCAGCTGAAAGCGGCGGTAGAGCTCGCCCTCGCCCATTTCCTGCATATCCTGCACATAGAGCTGAAACTGTCCGCCTTTTGCGTACAGAGTCGCATACCCTTCCACGACCACCTGTCCGCCGTTCTGCGGCTGAAACTCCAGCAAAGACGCCCTTTGCTTGAACATGACGCAGCGTACCAGCGCTTCTTCGTCCTTGAGCGAAAAGTACAGATGCCCGGAGAAATGACGTTTGAAATCGCTGATCTCGCCCTGTACGCGCAAATTGCGCAGGACAGGGTCGCGCCCCAGCATGCCGCTCACATATTCATTGAGCTTTGTAACGCTGAGGATCGGACGTTCAGCCATTTGCAGCCTCGGCAACCTCTATGGTGTTCTCCATCAGCATGGCGATCGTCATGGGGCCCACGCCGCCCGGCACGGGCGTGATGAAGTCCGCAACTTCGCACGCCGATGCAAAGTCGACGTCGCCGCACAGTTTTCCGTCCACGCGGTTCATTCCCACGTCGATCACCGTCGCGCCGCTCTTGATCATGTCGCCCGTGATCATGCGCGCCTTCCCGACGGCGGCTACCAGAATATCCGCCTGACGGGTGATGTCCGCCAAGTTCTTCGTGCGCGAATGGCATATGGTGACGGTGGCGTGCTCCTGCAGCAGCAGCATGGCGATGGGCTTGCCGACGATATTGCTCCTGCCGACGACGACGGCATGACAGCCTGCGATCGGCCTGCCGGTCGTTTTGATCAGATGCATGATTCCCTTGGGCGTGCAGGGCAGTATGCAGCGATTGCCCGTCATCAGCGCGCCCGCGTTGTAAATATGGAAGCCGTCCACGTCTTTTTCCGGCCGAATCGTCATCAGCACGCGCTGGGTATCCATGTGGCCGGGAAGCGGCAGCTGCACCAGTATGCCGTGCACGCTTTTGTCCGCGTTGAGTTCCTCGATCTTTTGGATGAGCGCTTCCTGCGTCGTATCTTCCGGCATACGCAGCACAGTTCCCGCCATTCCCAGTGCCGCCGCAGCCTTTTCCTTATTGGCTACATAGACCTTGGACGCGGGATCCTCTCCGACCAGGATCACCATCAGCCCCGGCACGATGCCGCGTGCCTTCAAGGCTTCCACCCGGCTCGTCAAGTTGTTGCGTACCTGTAATCCGATGCTTTTTCCGTCAATGATCTGCGCTTTCATATTGCCCTCCCATTTATCTTATAATGTGCAGAAAGCACCGCTCTTAAAAAAGCGATGCTTTACGTGTTCAAAATATGTTTCACCGTTCATCGCCGTTGGCAAGCGCGCCCAACACGCCGTTGATATAAGCCGATGACTGTGCGGTGCCGAAGCGCTTGGCCAGCTCGACGGCTTCGTTAATGGACACGCCTAAGGGGATGTCGTCACGATAGAGCATTTCAAAAATCGCTACCCGCAGAATACATACATCCACCTTCGGCATCCGTTCGATCTTCCAGCCGATCGCATTCTTTGCGATCCAGCCGTCGATCTCCTCTTTGTTTTCTTCGATCCCCTGCAGGATCTCGTTCGCAAAGGCGATGTCTTCCGCCAGCGGTTTTTCGTCGATCCCGGATTTTTCCAGAATGGCCGCGTACTCGTCGTCTCCTCCCAGCAATCTGGAAAATGCCAGTTTCATGGCGACTTCACGGGCTGTTTTCCTGCTCATGTAATGTGTCGTCTCCCTGCTTATTTCCTTACTCTGTGTATTATGCGCTCAAAAAAGTTCTTTACGTTCTCCACGCCGCCGCGATCCAGAAGCATACCGATCAAAAATCCCGCTCCGGCGAGCACGCATAACAACAGCGTGCGCCAGAAATTGATGGTAAGCATCAATATCGCGATCAATATGCCCACCGCGACCAATATCACACAATATTTGTGTTCAGCAAAAAACTCTGCCAAATACTTTTTCAATGCAATATCTCCTCGTTTCCGTAACGGGACGCGTTATTCCACGCGGCTTTTCGGCAAAGTAGGCTCGCTGTCCACCATGATCTGGATATCGCGTACGTTTACGCCGGTGCAGGTTTCAATATACTCCTTGAGCGACCTTTGCAGCGATTCCAACATCGTCGGGATTTCCGTGTCCGGCATCAGCGTTACGCGCAGTGCGATCTGCACGCCGCCCTCGACCGGCATGATAGAGGAAAAGCACTCGCGCAGACGGGTGTTGGACCTGCAATGCTTCTGCACCATATTGTTCATCGCGGCCATGCTGATATAACACGCGCCGATATCCGTTGTCCGGATCAGCGATGAGGTCGCGGGCTTGGACGCAGGTTTCCTCCTGCGGAAAGCAAGGCGCAATACCATCAGTATCACGATCACGGCCACAACGGAAAGGATGACGGCATTGGCTGTGCCGGTATACAGCACGGCAACGACGCCCTGCGCGATCTCCTGCGGCAGGACCCGTACGCCGATCGCCAACACAACCAGTGCGACCAGGAACATTAAAATAAGGATGATCGCCAATAATACCCGGTCAAATACTTTCATCTTCATGCGCGGTTCTCCTTTTGTTCTTCTCTCAAGTATGCTTTTGAAATCATCTGAAATATAGCCATAAGGGTGGAGAATCCTCCACCCTTTTTCGTCACAGTTTTTACTTCACGCGCGGCGGTTCAACGGGCGCGGGAACCTTTTCGGGCTTTTCCTTCTTCGGCTTTTCCGGTTTCTGCGTGAGGGCGTCCAGATTTACCGCCTGAATATATACGTTGACCTCTACGACCTTCAGACCGGTCATGGTTTCGATGGCGTTCTTGATGCTCCTCTGCACCTCCATGCAGACGTCCTGAATCTTATAGCCGTACTCAACCACTACGCTGACGTCGACCGCAGCTTCCTGCGTGCCCACTTCTACCTTTACGCCTTTGGTCAGGTTCTTGCGGCCCAACATTTCCGTGAAGCCTTCCACAACGCCGCCGCTCATACCGGCAATACCTTTAACGTCCACTGCGGCCAATCCCGCGATGGTGGCGATTACTTCATTGGCAAAAATTATTTTTCCGCCTTCTTCGTTTTTAATCTCCGTGCTGATCTCATTGCCGTCGCTCATACAAGTGGCCTCCTTTTTCTTTATGTATTTATTATAGCAGGTTATGCATATTTTGCAAACATTGACATGCTAAAAAATTATTCCATTGTCAAAACTTTCACATTCTCCGCATTTTTGCCCGTTTCTCTGAGAACAATGTCTAAAACCTGCGCAACCTGCGCCTGCGTCAGCTCTTTTGCGCACAATATCACGTTTACCGAGCCCTGATGCAGCGTGACGGCGGCGTCCTGAAAGCCCTTCGCCTTCAGGAGTGATTCGACCGTGAACTCCTTTTCCATATTGTCCACGATGTCCATCTTCTGCCGTTGCGCCTCCGCGATCGTTTCGGCGTCCGTGTCCAATCCCGCCTGCTGTATGATTGTTTCCAGATACTCGATTTCCCTGCTGCGCACGCTGTCGCGCTCCTGTCGAAAGACCGCGAAGTAGTCCTCATCCGTATCGGCCGCCGCCTGCCGCTCCGGCTCCGCCGGTTCTGCCGGCAGCCGTATCTCCTCCGCAGCCGTATCCGCCGTAAGCCGGTAATTGATAAACACCGCCAGTCCGAACAGCGCCACTACGCCCGCCAATATCAGTATTTTTTTCTTCATGTTTCACGCCTCCTGTTTATTTCTGAGTTTCTCTTGCCAGTTCGAATATTTCGATATTGGACAGCGGCACCGCCAGTACGGCCGCGACCGCCCGCTGCAGATCGAGCTTTACGCCGATATCCGCCGCGCCCTCCGCCATTACGATCACGCCTCGCACGGTCGGCTGCTTCTCCGTCAATACGATCGGCGCGTTGTTCCCGTTCGCAGAAACGGTGGCAGGACGCGTCGTCTCGTTTTCCCGCACATCGATGCTCTGCCGGTCGTTCGCGTTGGTCTCCGAGCGATCGCTTGAAATGTCCGTGTTCATCGCGGGCACAAGTTCCGCCCCTGTTTCGTAAGTGATCATGACCTTCACGCGTCCCGCGCCGCGGATGCTCGAAAGCGCCTGCTCCAGACGCACTTCCGTTTCCCTTTCGCTCTGCACTACGCTCTGCTGCGGCTCCGTTTCCCGCGTTTTTCGTGTCGTCCCTTCCCCGCCCGTCACGCTGGAAATATAGAGCAGGATCACCAGCGCTCCGATCCCGATGTAAACGCCGATCTCGAGTTTCCGGTTCGTTTTGATCTTTTTTATCGCTTTTGCGAGCAGTCCCTTCATCTGCGCCGTTTTCTCTCCGGCCATTTCATCCGCCTCCCGTAACCGCGGAAGAATAGATTTCTTCCAGCCACTGTTCGTGCGTTGTCTGCGTCCCGACATTTTCTTCCAGCATTTCCCACCAAAGCGCCGTCGTTTTTGGTTTCACGCCTGCGAAGACGTTCATCACAGGCAAAGCCATGCTCAGCACGAACAGCACGCCGATCCCGATCATCGCGGTTTTTTTGATACTTCCGGCGGGCAGGAGAAATTCCGCGACCGCGCACAGCAGCGCCGCAGCCGCCAGCGACTTTTCCAATTCGAGGAGCGTCTGCATGTTTTCACCCCACCATCACTTCCGCATTGCCCGCGCCGGTGATCAGCCCCGCGGTGATCATGAACATCGCCGCAAGCGCCACCACCGCTGCGAAAACAAACGTGAGTACCTCCGCAAGCGACGCGAACAGCTTCGGCAGCCGCGGATCCGCGACCGGCTCACCGAGCGCCGCCGCGATTCGGAACGCGAATACCGTTACGCCGATCCGTATCAGAGGCGTCGCCACAATGCACGCGGCCAGTATCACCGCCGTCATGCCCGCGGCGTTTTTCACCAGTATCCCGCTCCCGATGACCATGTCGACCGTTCCCGACACCATGCCCCCGACGACCGGTACAAATTTATCCACCGCGTACTTTGCCATCCGCACGGAAACCCCGTCGAAGGCCGCGGCCGTCATCCCCTGAAGCACCGTAAACGCGGTATAGAGCGTAAAGGTAATCCCGATCACCCATTTGGCGACGCTCTTGCTCAGTCCGAACAGCTGTCCCAGCTGCGCGCGTCCGGTCATGTGGTTCACGATCGCGATCACCCCGCCCGCCAGCACGATGGGGATCACGACGTCCTTCAGCACGAACGTCACGCCGCTGCAGAGCACGGCCATTGCCGGCTGGAACGCGCCGCTCGCCGCGATCCCGCCCGTCGCCGTAAGAAGCGTCATCAGGGTCGGAAAGGACATTTCGATAAAGTCCGACAGTGTCCGCATGCCTTTGCCCGCCTGCGTGATCGTTTCCGCAAATACCGTCACCGCGATCAGCACCGCAAATACGTGGCAAGCAAATCCCGCGATTTCGTGCATGCCTTCCATGCTCCCGTTTGCCAGCGCATGCACCAATCCCGAAAGCAGCGACACCCCCAGGAGCCGCAATACCGTCAGCAGCATCGGTCGCCACTGATCGTCCAGCAGTCCGCCGAGAGCCTTAAATACGCCTGATAGATCGGCCTTTCGCGTGCCGGACGCGTAGTCTTCGATCACCCGTGAGACGTTTTCTCCGTCCCACAGGCCGCGCAGCCCTTCCGGCAGCGCTCCCACCGCCGCGTCCCACGCGGAAATATCAGCGTCGCGCACGGCGTCTCTTATTCCGTCCTCCAGTGCAGCGCTCTGCGCATGCGCTGACGCGCATATGCACCAGAACAGCAGCAGGACGCCCAGCCAAACGCATACGCGCTTCATGTTTGCAGCACCCCTGCGACTGCGTCCGTCAGCAGCACCACCGCCGGCAGTATCGCCGCGATGATCAGCGTCCGGCCGCACATCTCTACCTTTGCCGCGATCGCCGTTTCGCCCGCATCCCTGCATGCCTGCACCGCAAAGTGCACGATGTACGCGATGCCGACGATTTTCATGAGCGTGCCGACATATGCGCCATCGACGCCGCTGTCCTGCGCCAGCGCTTTGATCGCGTCGATCACTCCCGCGATCTGCCCGATCATGAGCAGCAGCACGACGAGGCCCGACACCAGCCCCACCTGCAGCGCCATATCGGGGCGGTATGTGCGCACCAGCAGCGTCAATGACGCGGCGACGATCGCGAGCGCCGCCAGTTTGAACGCATCCATGTCCGTTCCCTCAGTACAGGTCGAACACCTGCCGGACGCTGTCAAACAGGCCGCCCATCAGGTTCAGCACCATCAGCAGACCGATCACCAATCCCGCGATGGCCGCGATCGTCGCGATCTCATCCCGCCCGCTCTGCTTGAGCAGCTGCGTCACTACCGCAACCAGTATCCCCACGCCGGCAATTTTGAATATCAGGTCCACGCTCATCTTTCATCCCCCATTCGTTATATCAGCAGCAGCCCCAGCGCAAGCCCGCTCAACACGCCGATCTGCCGGTACAGCTTCCCCTGCTTATCGTTTTTCTCCCGCACTGCGCGCAATATCTCCTCGAGCCTCGCCTGTAATCTCGCGATGCTCTTCTTTTGGCTTTCCATATCGATCGAGCCTAGCGTGCGCGCAAACTCCTCCAGTTCCCGCAGCTCTTCCCGCTGCAGCGCCGCAAAGCCCGCGCAGTCCCGCTGCGCCTTCGCCATCGCCCACTGCCAGGCCGTTTCCGTGTCACGGCACGCCTGCAGCCGCTGCGAAAACATCTCCCAAAAAGCGCCGTCCGCCGCCTGCCCGATCCCACGCATCGCTGCCGTCAAAGTGAGATTCTGGTATTCCAGCAGCACCCCAAGCCGCAGTACCGACGCGAGCAACGCGCCCAGCACGTCCTGCCTGTGCCTGAGCTTTCTGGCTTTTTGCAGCCCCATTGCCGTGCAGCAGCCGAATACGATGAGCGCCGCGAGCGTTTTCAACATGCGGCCGCCTCCCGAAAAATCCCGCCGTCCCACACCTTTTCGACGGTACCCGGGCCTTTGCTCCTCCCTAAAAGCACATAACGGTCAAACGCCTTTCCCCCCGCAAGCAGCGCAAAGGCTTCCCTTTGCATCAACGCCGGCAATGCATACGCGTGCGCGCTTGCGAATACCGTCACGCCGGCGTTGCGCGCGTCGAGCACCGCCCGCGCTTCCTCCTTTGTCCCGAGTTCATCCGTGACAATGACGTCCGGCGCGAGCGTTCGCAGAATCATGCGTATGGCCTGCGCCTTTTCACAGCCGGAAATCACATCCGTCCGCGACCCGACGTCGAACTGGGGCACGCCGCGCACGCCGGCGCAAAGCTCCATCCTTTCGTCCACCACCGCCACGCATCGCTTTAAGCCGTCGGATAACTGCCGCGCCGCATCGCGCAGCATGGTCGTCTTGCCGCACCCGGGCGGGGAAAACAGCAACGTCGCGAGCGGCGTGTCCTGCGCGCTTCGGATATGCGGCATCAGCTGATCCGCCGCACCCCTGCAGGGACGCGCGATCCGTATACACACGGAACTCACGTCGCCAATGTGATCGAACGTCCCGCCGCGCATTACGGCTCGTCCCGCAAATCCCACGCGGTACCCGCCCGCTAGCGTGATAAACCCGCCCCGCAGCTCCTCTTCGTGCGCGTAGACGGAGTGTTCGCAGAGTCTCGCGAGCAGCGCCGAACAGTCGTTTTCGTCCGCCGCCGGCCGGCGCCCGACAGCGTACAGCAGCCGTTCTTCGTGCGAAAAACGCAGCTGCAGCGGCGCACGTGCGCGGATGCGGATCTCCTCCAGCGGCGCATCCGGCGCGACCGTTTCCAGCAGGCCGCACAGCGTACCGTCGAAAAACGGCATCAGGTCTTTCTTCCAATCATGCATGGCCGCCTGTCCTCCTTTTCATTTACAATGTATGTCCCGTTTTTGAAATTAGACTAGGACACGCGATGTTTTATCGTGTGTTTGTATACATGTTTTTATTGTGTTTTTTCCATGGGAAGTGTAAACTCATTAGAAAGGAGATACAAAAATGGCAGCATACATGCAGAACGACGATCATCACTCGCTCACGGCGCGCGTATACAAGAACATTCGCGACGGCATCATCGAAGGCCGCTATCAAACGGGCGAATTTCTGGTCGAAACGCGGCTGGCGGAGGAGCACGGCGTAAGCCGCACCCCCGTCCGTGAAGCGCTCAAGCAGTTGGAATTGGAGGATCTTGTGGTTTCCATCCCCAACCGCGGCGTTGTCGTGCAGGGAATCTCGCAGGAGGATATCGACGATATCTATACCATCCGTTATCTTCTTGAAGGGCAGGCCGCTTACTGGGCGGCGCAGCGCATCAAACCGGAACAGATGGATAAGCTCGCGGAGCTGATCGAGCTGATGGATCTGTACACGCGCCGCAACGACGCTTCACATCTGGCGCGGCTCGACACGGAGTTCCACAGCGTCATCTACGCCGCCAGCAACAGCCGCACGCTGGAGCACATCCTCGCGTCGCTCCACCAGCATGCGCAGCGCTCGCGTCAAAGCGCGCTCAACAAGCCGGATCGCGCGCCGAAATCGCTCGAAGAACACCAGAACATTTACGCGGCGCTCGAAGCGCACGACGCCGAGCGCGCAAAGACGTGCATGGAAAAGCACATCCTTTCCGCCGCGCATTCCAAGCACATTGAACTCCGCGGAATGTAGGAAATGAATTTTCAATCTTTCTCTTGCATTCATTTTCAGAATGGTGTATAGTATATCTCGCAGCAAAAATGGGGCATTGGCACAGCTGGTAGCGCGCTGCGTTCGCAATGCAGAGGTCAGGGGTTCGAATCCCCTATGCTCCACCACCTAAGGACGCTGATATTGATACGATATCGGCGTCCTTTCTTTTGCCCGAAAGTGCCCAGAAATAAAGGTTTTCCGGCCGTTAGGCTCTTCCAAGTGGAAGCCCCGATGGCCGGATTTTTCTTTTCTCCCCCGGTTGCAAGCCGTGTATTCTTACACGATTCCCTCTTGTTGCCGTGTAAATTTACACGATTCCGGCCAGGAAACGTGTATCTTTACACGATTCTCCCCGAGTTCCGTGTAAAAATACACGTTAACATGAGCGCTAGTCATGATAGAGAATAGACTTCAAGTAATTCAGCAGCCAATTTATCTGTACGATCAATAATATCTTGGATAGTCCATTTTTCTTTTGAAGCAATATCTTTATTGATGTCCAACCCGTTTTTGTAACCTACATACAGACCATCTTTCTGCCGATCTCTCTTCTTTTCAAATGGAAAATTGCTAAGCGCAGAATTATATCTCGTTACTGTCAGGTTTCCAAGCTTGTGAACATATTCCATGTGATATTTCTTTGCAAGCTCTGCATTGCCATCAGCGATCATATCTATCCATGACTGTGGAATGTTCTCTCCTTCTGGGAAAATATGTTCAATCGTCCAAGCATAGACTTTTTGCCCGTTTTGAGTGGCATTTTGCTCCCAAAGATCAGTCCAAGTTTCTGTAGTCATGCATCGTTCGGTAAGAGAGCAAAGCACAAAACGGGCGACCATGCTATTATCCTCATAGATATCGCCCTTAAGTTTTTCTTCAAACAAAGCCTCAGATGCGGAACAATCAGCAAGTGTTTTCGGAACAAGCGGTTTTATTGCATCTGAATTCAATTCTTTTTATACAATTGACTAGATTATGACCATAAAAGTCCGTG
>JAEEGL013726355.1_pt1 | contig 11801 bp, 2 predicted proteins | sample 9134231 | NCBI WGS metagenome assembly JAEEGL01 (sample SAMN16246548, study PRJNA631951) | gut metagenome | biome: gut microbiome; feature: rumen; material: fiber-attached | host: Bos | place: Iran: Karaj | collected 2018-10 | reverse complement strand
GGTGATTGCAGCAGATGTGATAGGTTGGAGACCCTTGTTGGCCATGACAATGGTCACCTGATGATTGTTCTCAGTGACGATATGGTCGCGCGGAGCCTGAACACGGGTAAGTGCAGCATCGTTGGTGGCGAGTTCGCAATCTTCCCTGATGAAGAGGAGGTACTCCTGCATTTGTCCGTTGTCGAAGGTAGAGAGGGTATGGATACCATTGACGTAAGCGGTGGAGTCACCGTGGACCCATACTAGCATACGCATGTAGCCGTAATGGGCATAGTCGGGGATGGTCAACGGAGTCTTGAACTCTTTGCGGCTGCGGACCTTGGCATTTTTGGCAAAAAGGGTTTTGGTGATGTTTTCGTTGCCGTCGAAGTCGTATTCGCCGTCGCGGTTGTAGTCGATGGCTACACATAACGAGGCAGCAGTAGAGGTATCGAGTTCATTATAGTTGTTGGCGACCATGACGGTGAGAGTGTCTTCGGTTCCACGACGGATGAAAAGCGTGGGGATTTCGGCATTACGCGCGTTGTAGTTGCCTAACCAGAGATGGTCGTAACCAATCAAGTCGGGCATAATGACATCGAGTTCGTTGTAGGAGACACGTGCAATGTCGAAACCTTCGACAGTTGAAGGGATGAAACGGTTGATGGAGTCGTACTTGGATTCGGCCAAGGATTTGAAAGTATGAAGGGTACGGAGGGTGTCGTTGCCGCGTTGCTGATCGTCGGGATGATAGACCCATGCGTTGAGAGTGAACGAGGTGTTGGAGAGGGGTTGGTTGATTTGGAGAAGCGCGGTGTCGAACGAGAAGTCGTAGTAGGAGACGTTATCGCCGATACGTCCGGGGATAGTGGTGCGGACGGTGTCGTGGACTTCGAGATAGGTGATACGACCAGCGGCATTCATGAACTTGAATGCAATGGGGATGTTGGAGATAGGTTGAGAACCGTAGTTGACCACACGGAGGGTAACTGTGTCTTTTTCAAGGTAGACACGACCGGAGGCTCTGGGAGAGCGAACCTCGGAGATGGAGACGTCATAGTTGAGCGGCGGGTTGATGCCGACGTTGATTTGAGAATAGTAACTGGTGCAGTTGCGGGTGCTGAGACAGCTGAGGTAGTAGAGGCTGTCGTGGAAGTACTGGGGAGTGGAGCTCCAGTGAGTGGAACGGACATATTGGTTGTTACCATTGTAGAAGAAGTTGCCGCTAACGGTGTCGCGATGCCAACGGATGGGACGTGAGGCGTTCTGAGTAGCCCAGAGGTTACCGTAGGTGCCATAGTCAACCATTGTGTCGTGAGCAATGGGCATTTCTGGCGTGTGGTTAGATGTGATGTTAATGTAATTGGTAGTATCGGTGAGCGGTTTGGGGTCATACTCATAGTGGACAAAACCGCGTAGTTTAATGGTTATGTCACCGATGTAGTTGGTGGGATAAAGGTTAGGTTGGTGGGCAGGAGAGTTGACTAACTCGGCAGTGGCACCAACAGGGATGGTAACACCGAAGGATTGCATATCGGTATTGTCAGAACCGGGGATGTTGGGGAAAGAGGGGGTAGGCTGGCCACCACCGAAGGGCTGACAATAGTAGTCGTAGCCGAGAGAGAATATATAATCGGAGGGGAAGTCTTTCTTACCAACGTTACGGAGCGTGTAGCGGAGAGGAACCTGGTACATACGGCAGTGCTTGGAGTCAACCGTGCTGTCGACAGCGATGGAGACAAGCTGAAGGTCGTAGGCAGGATAGAGGAATACACCAGCAGTGTCAATATTGTTGCTGGGATCGTTATCGACGATGCCAGTGGGCATTTGGAGGACAACAACAATATGCTGGGTGTCGATAATGCCTAATGGAGAGGGAACTTTGACACTGTCTTCAATCATGGTGCGCAGAGGCATCTGGGGGATGGTACGGACAACCGAGGTCGGGGTAGGTGTGACATCGGCAGTGTAGGCATACCATGTGACACCTGTTTCGGGAGCGTTACCGCTGTTGTAGAAACGCACACGGACAGTGATGGAGTCGGTTTCAATATTGTTGACAGTTGGATTGTTGCCAGTGGTGATTTCAGGGATGAAAGGTTCATAGATTTCAGCGATGGCGATGTTGTGGGTAAGGCGCGTGAATTCGTGAGCACCAATGGTGGGTGCAGGAATCTGCGGACGAATCTTGCCGTAGACATCGGTGGTAACATCGGGGTTGTATTGAGCCTTATCAGCGAATTGTGCAAGGGTGAGACGGAGGTTGTCGGGAGCTACGAAGTATGGGAACTCTTCGATAGAGTTGACATCCTTGTTGTTGTAATAGCGCAGACTGTCGAGGTCGAAGCAGTCGGTACCACTCCAGTAGGCAAAGCGACGAACGCCCGTGGTGGGGTGAGGTTCAGCATTGGTCCAGTAGACATTGAAGTTGGAGTTGGAGACGCAAGTGTCGATGGCTACATAGTAAGCATAGCCCTTACTCTTGTTGTGAAAGATATTGTTGAGGACATGGACATTGGATGATCTCTGGACGCAGAAGCCTGAAGTGGTAGGCTGGCTTGCACCGGCATAGATGGAAGCAGTGTTGAAGTAGACGTTGACAAATTTGGAGAGAGAGTCAATCCAAATACCAGAGGTGAGAAGGGATGCAACAGCGGTGCCGCTGAGGGAAATCATGTTGTTGTAGACGGTGACACGGTCGATGTTGGTACCTTTACAATTGTTGATGGAGATACCACGCTTTCCTCCGTTCTTATCGTCGATAAGGTAGATAAAGTTACGCTGAATGGAGACATGGTTGCCATTGGCAACATAGATGCCCGTGAGGGGTTTGCCAGCAACGGTAACACCAGAGGCTATGCTGTCGCGAGTGACGAAAAGGGTATCGGTGTTGCGGATGTTGACACCCTGGAACCAGAAGTGGAGAATGTCGCTGTTGGTGATGGTGATGTTGTCACTATAATTGTTGTTGAGAGAACGAACTCCATAGTAACCGCTATCTAACAAGCAACTGTCAATGGTGATATAGTGGTTTTCGTCGCCCAAAAGAAGGATGTTAGCGTTGGTGGAGGAGCCAGTTGTTTTCTTGGAACGCAGTGTACAGTTAGAGAAGCGGATGTTGGTAGAGCCAGATATTTTGGCTACGTTGGCAAAGATATTGTTACCGCTACCTGTAGTGTAGTTGGCATAGAAGCAGATGTCACGGAAAGTAATGTAGTTGGCACTGCTGATTTCAATGACATGGTTGCTGGCATTGGTGGGGTTGAACATCACTACAGGCTGTTCGACAGCACCATTGATGGCTGCAAAGGTAATGGTGTTGGTATCGTTGACACCGTTGACGGGACCGAGATTGACTTGCTCGTTGAAGGTTTCTTCGCAGAGACGGAAAGTGACGGCACCAGCGACACCTGCAGCATAAAGACGCTGGATGGCTTCATTGATGGTGGTGAAGTCACTGCCAGGACAGGTACCGACGATATACTCGTTAGTGCAGAAACGGATGTTGACGGAGCGATGGATAGTATCGTTGGAGAAGACCGAGTCGCCAGGTATCTTAATAACGGCAGTGATAGTGTGGAGACCAGGTTCAAGCAGTGCGCTGAACATGGGGACTTGACGGGTGTAGCCCATGGGGAGAGGAGAGGTAGAGTCGGAAACCTGTTGCCAGGGGCCATTGTCGAGTTGATAGTGGAGCGTGTAGTTTACGATGTTGGAGTGACCGCGGTTGTCGAGTACAACATCGAAATCGATGGAGTCGCAAGCTGTTAAGACAACGTTGGGATCGTCAGCTGGCCAAGAGATAGTTGCATCGGTGTCGGGGACATTGGTCACATCGATAATGACAGCTGTTTCAGCACTGGGGCAACCGACAGCCTCATAGAAACCAAAGATCATGTCCGGGAGGTTGGAGCCTTTGGTACCCGAGGTTTGCGAGGCCTGGTCGGTAGAGGCATTCTGCTTGGTGATGGTGGTGTTGGGACGGGCTGTGTAACGGGTGTTGGCACCATTACTGAGACCGGTGGTACTGAGGGCTCGGGTCACTTCGATTACGATGTTTGAGGTGCCATCCCACTGGAATGGGGTGTCGAAATCGTGTTGCACCCAGCCGATGTTGTTGGCGGTGAAGGTGAGGTCGGTGGCATTGTAAACTTCGGTGAGACCAGTTACGAAGTTACCATTGGGGAAGACTGAAAGATTGGTGCTCCCCATTTTAATAGTATAATAACTATATGTAAAGGTGCTTACGTTGTTGCCCAAAGATTCGAGGAAGAAAGAGAGTGAGCCGATGGAACCGGCGCCATGTCCAGATTGAAGGATGCGGTCGGCGGTTACAAGGTATTGCTCCTTGACATAACGGGTTTTAGGGTTGTAAGGAGAAGGATAGTTATTGGCTGTGACAGAAGCGAGGTCACCGACTTGAGTAGCCGGAACGACACGAAGAGCCACATTGTAAGCAAAGAAGGTGTCGGGACGATAGATGATAGGAGTGATGAAAGAGTTCATAGTAGTGTCGTATGGGACGTGTCTGGAGGACAACCAGACAGTAGCCATCTTGGGAGAGGGGTTGAGGGTGACAAGGGTGTCGACATCGTTGTAGGCGACAACACGAGGAGAGGTGATAACAGGAGCAGGAGGAGTGAAGAAGGCATCAAAATCGTCGGAGATGGTGTCGTTGTCGTGGTGGATATCGCTGGAGTTGGCATTAACCCAAGCAGTGATATGGAAGGAGGAGTCGGTGGTGGTAACCATGTTGAGCGGGACGGAGAAGGTGTGGACAATACCGCTGCGGACGCCCAGACCGTTGGCGAGAGTGTCAGAGCAGGCAACCGTGGCACCGCCGTCGATGCTGTATTTCACAATGACCGAAGAAACAGCTTGGCTACCATAGTTGTGGACGTCAACGCTGACCTGTTCGGCAGAGGTGAGGTCACAGCCTTCATTAACATGGAGGTTCTCAAGTTTAAGGTCAACAACAGGGATGTTGGTGACATGGACATTGACTGCTGCACGAGCACCTTCGCAACCATTGTCAAAATAACGAATGAGCTCAGGCTCGGTGGTGCCGATGTGCATGGGGTTGGCATCAGTGGCCACTTGCCATAAGAGCGAGGTGGCCGTGGGAGAAGCCGTGGGTGCATTGGTGGGCCATGCTATACGGCGAGCACCAGCAGTGGGAGTGTTGACAGGGGGAGTAGCCGTGCTGGCACCTTGAGCCAGGTTGATGGCTGTGCCCTGCCAAACAGCAGCAGGAATGGACTGGTTGCTCCAGGTGATAGGCTGAGTGGAAGGCGCCGTGATAACATTATTGAACGGGACGGCGTCGGCAATGCCGTTGCCATCGCGATAAATGACTGCGAAATTGGCCGTGTGGGAGAGTGTCACTGAACCGACACTGTTGGGAGCATAAATGGTGCGGGAAGTGTCGTAGGGAGAGGAGGATGTTTTATACTGGAGGAGCAGGTTGGCACCGGGCTCGATGGTGACATTAGGCAGCACCCAGATTTTGGCGGCAGAGTTGGACTGGATAATGATAACAGAGTCGCCTTCAATATTGGCAGGATAGTCACCACAGTTGGTGAGTTCGATAGCTACATTAGTGGTGGAGTTCATATAGGAAGGCAAGGGGAAAGTGACTCCTTGCGCGGAGCGGTTAATCTGCACCTCTGTAATCTTGACGAGGGGGAGATTACGCTTCTGAGAGATATAGAAGGTGGTATCGTCGTAGAGCAGGTCGGTGGTGAGAGAAGGACCGTAGTGGAAACGTGCGGTGTCGTCCATAGAACGGTACCACGAAATACCGGAACGCTGCTGACGGCCATTGCCCGAGGTGTAGTAACTGATGGGCCAGGTGTTGATGCCTGCGGTGGGGGTAATGGTGGCAGCAGTGAAATAAGGTACATTCTGGTTGATGACAGTTGGAGCAGGAGCCGCATAGCGGGAAAGAACGGTGTAGACGGAGGTGTCGTTAAGGTCGTCGGGGTCGAGGGAGCATTTTACCCACCATTTAATATTATAGGTACGGTCGGAGTTGTTGGTGCCACTGGGAAGCGACATGGTGCGGGTAGAGAGGAAGTGGATGGTGTCGTTGGGACCGCAGTTTCTGGAGACGGTGAAGTTTTGGACTGGACCATTGTCGATGCTATAGAATACAGTGATCGGTGTGGCACCACTGTAAGTATAGGTGCCATTACCGGTATTGCGGATAGCCACCTCGACGGGAATAGTTGCCGGGGCACCGCAATAGTCGGGCATAGGCGTGACAAACTCAACAGGAGTGAAGTCGATGGCAAGGACAGAAACTTCATAGGCACCGAGGCTGGGGTTGGTAGCATGGCGGGTGGTGCCGAAGATATCGTCGGTCACTTCAGCCACTGGGACACCAACGTTACGCAGCAAGGCACTGAAAGAACGGAGGTCGATGAGTGAGCCGTTGGTGAAATTGGGATTGCCGGAGACAGAACCATTGTCGACGGGGACTGCGTTGCGCCACGCGTTAAGATTATGGTAATTGGTACCGGAGAGCTTATTCAGCACACCACTTTCAGAGTAATAGCAGTTGTGGTCGACATGCAAACCTGTGCCATTGTCGCCGGGGATGAAGGAGAAGGCGTAGTTGGAGGTGTCGAAGGTGGCGATAACGTTGTTCTGGAAATAGATGTTGCTGATGGTGTCACCACCGAGGGTGGCAGCGGCAACATTGACGAAATCAAGTGCGCGCAGACGTACAGAGTTGAAAACCACCTTAAGATATGAGCCTTTAATAATGTTCAAGGGGGTGGTAAGCATGTTGGTGGAACCGTCAAAGATGGAGACCATCATATTGTTGGCCACAACACCATAGCCATCGGCAGAACCGTGCATATCTGAAACACCGATACAGCTGGAGCCCTTGGTGGAATATACCTTGTTACGAGTGATTCGGCTGGTACCATAAACATATTGTCCGAGGACAGTGTAGCTGGCGTTGGTGCGGACATCGTAGACGATATTGCTGTCAACCAGGACATTGTCTTGGTTCACAACACTGATAGCAGTGTTCATCTGGTGGCGGAACTCGCTGCCATAAATCTTGTTGAAAGAAGAACGGTCATCGGCTGCAGTACCACGATAGCTGACACCTACATTGCTACCATAGAAGTAGCAGTTGGTGATGAGAATGGAATCGGAACCGTTGGCCTGAAGCAACGCATTCTCAGCAGGAGCAACAGCACCACTGTCGATGAACTGACAGTTTTCAAAGATGCAGTGAGCACTTTGGGTGCCAAGCAAGGCTAACACACGACATGCATTGTCAGAATTGGTACCGTTGCAGAATCTGATATTACGGAAATGGATGCCTCTGGCCTCCTGAAGATCAACCAAAGAGGGTACCCAGGTGAGAGCCATGGAACCACCGTGAGGACGGCGGAAGGTGACAACAGATGTGGGAGTGGCCGGTTCGAAGGTGACGTGGTTGGTAGCAGAAGTGCCCGGGATATAAGGGAACTTGGTAATACCATAGTTGCCAGCAGGAAGTTTGATTGTCAAGGGAGCATCGATACCGCAACGGCTCAAGACATACAGACATTGGTCAAGGGTGGCAAAATCGGCACCTGAGCCTGTACCCACTGTGCGAACACCGCTGTAAGGACCATCACAGACAGCAAATGTGGCACTAGTAGTGTCGTTGAAGGGTTCATGGTCGCGGATAAGCATGGATCCGACAGTAATGGAATCGTCGACCCACGCTGTCATGTGATGGTAACCGATGGTGAAGGTCTGGGTGCTACTCAGTTTAACACGGACACTGTCTCCCCCATTGAGGGTTCCAGTCCAGTCATATGAGACAGCAGGCAGATTGTCGATTCGGTACCAGAGGCGGACTGCATTCATTGGGCTGACACCAAAGTTTTTGAGCCAAACTACAACCGAGTCTGTACCTACGTTGCTGGGCACTTCGTGGCTCGGGTAGGCAAGAGCCGAGACTCCGCAGTCGTGAACCAACGGAATATGCTTGGTCGCCACAAAAAGTGTCTGAGGTCGGGTACTGGCAGCATAACCTGTGTTGAACTCAGCATCAGTGAAAGGATTCTTATTCATGTTAGCATCCGCTTCATCCTTGTAAAGAGAGGCTTTGTTGTTCAAGGTGGGGATGTGTTTGACTGCTGTAGCTGTGGGATTTGCAGTGTGGTCACATATCATTTGAACGATGATGTCGCTACCCGCATAGAAGAATGTGTCCTGTAGATTGATTGTAATATACGAACTCGCAGAATGTCTTGGCAATGTAAGCACCGAGTCGTAAACAATCTGCATCGGAGAATTGTAGAAAGGCAAACCGTCGCTAATCGATGTAGGAACGTTGTAACTGTTACTGACGTTTGCCATTCTGATTTGGAACCTCCATCTTGTAATCTCATTCGCGCTGACGGCAGAAGATATGAACCTGAACGATGTTATATATCCTGGCGAGTACCCCAAATTGGCCAACGTAGTACTGTCATATATGAATTCGCATTTTGTGTCTCCCAAGCTGGAGAATGGGTAGGCTGACTGGTTAGACTGCGTCCCTTGGGGCATGGCGGAATTCGTCTTGCCTCGGACACACCTGTATGTGAGATACTGGTTCGAACTCTTGGGGAAAGTTCCAGTATTACGGTTGGTAGTAGAATCCTTGGCCACAATATGATAGCGAACCAATGTATCAAATCCGAAGAAGGGGATACGGCCTTCGTAACGGTTGCCGTTAGCCGTCAGATAGGTTCTGTACTTGGTCGTGTCGCTACCAACAAAATACTCAGCATAGACGGAGTCTTCATCAATACCTTGCGTTACAGTTGTGGTAACATCTGCAATCAATTTTGCACCGCGGCTGCTGGGATAATTCAGCAGGTCGGGAAAAGATATTACATTAATTTTTGGAGTGACTATGGGGTCGCTGGATGCACGGACTTTAATATCGTCAATATACCAAGCACCAGGGTCGACACCTGCTGTGTATCCAGTGTTGCGCACGACAAGTGTGAATCGAATCTGCAATTTCCTGTTGGTAACACCGACATCCAGGAAGAACTGCTCCAAATCGAAACGCTCCTTTTTCCACAATGTATTGTCTGGTAGACCGTTTGTATTGTTTCTTACTGCAAGATCCCACTCTGGATAGGAGACGGAATTGAAAGATGAAATAAGATCGAATTCTGTTGTTCCGCCGTCCGACCTGTTGTAGTGAGTACTGTTCAATGGCACCCATGCTGACTCAGATTGGTCAGGACGCTTCGCTTCAATCATACATATCTGGCTACGCAAACTCGGTAAAACGTTGTCCTTGTTGATGAAACTGATGTGCATGAACTCCAACGTGTAGTAGTTCAAACCGTTAATCACCGAAAAGTCGATAGTATCCAACGTCAGATACATCGTTTCCTGATAGGTATGCGTGATTTTGCAGGCATGGCTACCACCCGACATGAATGATGATTGCACGATAACTCTTGACGGATCCGACGGGATGTAGGAGGTATCCTGCGACCCCTCGAAATCCTGTGAGTAAAATTCGTAGATCTGAGCCCGTGTTGTGAACGATGCCAACACAAAAATCAGTCCAAAGAACAAAAATCCTTTTTTCATATAATAAATCTATTTTTATTTCATATACAATAATTTACACATCAAAAAACACTGCATTCTTTGGGTGGAATGTAGCCTTTTCGAAAATACAAATTTACAAAGAAAAAACGAATTGACAACATTTTTTTTCCTTGCTTATAAATTTTTATATATTCATAGTTAAAAAACTTTTTATTCAGCCACTCCTAACTCGTCCGAAAAAGGCGGTCCGATGGACACTGGCATTATATAGAGTCGCTGGTGTCGTTTTGGTTACCCCTAAAACGACATTTTTAAACATATTTAACGAACAGCCGAGTCTGTTCGAAAACGCAACTACAACAAGCCAAAAGGCAACGCTTAATGCAGCATCGCCTTATTTAAAACGCTATGTATTAACCATTAAAAAAGGGCAAACGCCTTTCTCATCCGTACGCAACTATACTCAGGACTTCAGCGATAACCAAGTTCCTTAAGAAGATGTTGCACTACGGCGTTATCGGCGTTGACGAAGCACTTCATACATAAAAACAGCAGCAGCCACTGAGACATTGAGAGACTGCACTTTACCCATGATGGGAAGTTTGGCTCTAATATCGGCCATCTTGAGTATTTCAGGGCTTATGCCTGTTTCTTCTGCTCCCAGCACAAGCAACGTCGGCTTGGTGAAGTCGACATCAAGATAGTCCGAGGCTCCTTTCTCTGTGGCAGCGACCACCTGCATACCACATTGGCGGGCAAGATTGATGACGGTTTTGAGATTGCTCTCCCTGCATACAGGAACGCGCAGCAATGCCCCCGACGAAGTTTTTACAGCGTCGTTGCCGATCTGGGCACTCCCATGGTCTGGAACCACAACAGCATCAGCTCCAGCACATTCGGCAGTGCGAACAATGGCACCAAAATTACGCACGTCGGTAACATGGTCAAGCAACAGAACCAAAGGAGCCTTCTCCCCTTCCATTAGAGCGGGCAGCAACTCCATGGCATCTTTGAACTCTATAGGTGAAATCAATGCCACCACACCCTGATGGTTGCCTTTGGCCAACCTGTTAAGTTTCTCAACAGGGACAAATTGGTACGGTATTCCCTTGTCGCGAATACGACCCTTGAGGTCGCCTGCCAGCGTTCCGGTAAGACCGTTCTGCAAGAGAATACGGTCAATGCGCGTCCCCCCGTCAATGGCTTCAAGTACCGGTCGGAGTCCATAGATGGCAGAAGTTTCTTGTTGGCCTCTTTCGGCCTGGGTATTGGGTTGTCTTTTCTGAATCATGACAAAGCGTTTTTAGTGCAATTAATTAGTAAACAACCATATATCATCAATCAACCACCATGCCGTCACGAAGTAGGATCTGACGATCAGACTTCTGCGCAAGGCCGGTGTTATGAGTGACTATCACGAACGTTTGACGATACTGGTCTCTCAATTGGAAAAAGAGGTCGTGCAACTCCTCGGCATGGTGGGTGTCCAGATTGCCCGAGGGCTCGTCGGCAAGGATTGCGGCTGGATGGTTTATCAGTGCTCTGGCCACGGCAAAACGCTGCTGCTCACCTCCCGAAAGCTGCGCCGGCTTATGGCTCGCTCGGTCGGCCACATTGAGAAACTCAAGCAATTTCATGGCTTCGGCAGTGGCCTCCTCCATCTTCTTCCCCGCAATGAGGGCTGGCATACATACATTCTCCAACGCCGTGAACTCCGGTAGCAGATTATGGAACTGAAACACGAAACCGACATTTTGATTGCGGAAACGCGAAAGGGCCTTCTCGTTCAGACCCGTCACATCGGCATCGTCGTAGAATATATGTCCGCTGTCAGGACGCATCAGTGTTCCAAGTATTTGGAGCAAAGTCGTCTTCCCGGCACCCGAGGCACCGACAATACTTACCACCTCTCCTTTCCCGATGGACAAGTTGATGTCTTTCAACACCTGGAGGGTTCCAAACGACTTGTTAAGATGCTCTACCCTAATCATACCTCTTTGCCGTTAAGGAACGTACGAGCCACCTTGTTCTCGCCGTAGGCGTAGGGCAGGTATTCGTAGGTGGGGATGGGAACGGTGATGTAGAAGTTGGCCTTCTTGCCCACGGCAATAGTGCCGACCTTATCGCTCACGCCCATAGCATAGGCGGTGTTCAAGGTGGTGGCGTTCAGGGCCTCTTCGGGGGTCAGGCGGTAACGTATGCAGGCCATCGAGAGGATGAGCTGCATATTGCCCGAAGGCGAGGTGCCGGGG
>JAEEGL013514631.1_pt1 | contig 11801 bp, 7 predicted proteins | sample 9134231 | NCBI WGS metagenome assembly JAEEGL01 (sample SAMN16246548, study PRJNA631951) | gut metagenome | biome: gut microbiome; feature: rumen; material: fiber-attached | host: Bos | place: Iran: Karaj | collected 2018-10 | reverse complement strand
CTTTATTCTGATTACATGGCATTTGACTTGGTTCACAATTCGTAAAGTCCACATACATCTTCTACAATATCTACAATGGTAATAATCAATATGGTATCTCTATAAAAAGAGTTCTTACAAAGAGTAACTAACATCTACACACTTTGGACTGACAGATGAGTAAGCCCAAGAATGAGAAATAAACATAAAGGGTGTCCACACCCATAACAATTAAAGAAAGAAACTATGCACAAAGAAGATTTATCTTATGGTCTGTTTCTATCAGACCGACAGTTGGATTTTCTATCTAACTATCCGCAGGGATTCGACCGCATGAAGTGCTTTGCCACATTCTTGCAAATGGCAGTGAAGGAGCCGACGCACTATGAGAAGAAAGAGTATTCAGTTGACCTAACTCCAGGGCAGTTCGCTATTTCAGAGGTAGAACTTGCCAAGCTCTGGAAGTGCAACCGCAAGACAGCCTCCAAGATGGTTGACATGTTCCATGAGGTGGGGCTTGTATCATCTGTGCCTAATTGTCGTACCACTATCTTCACAGTCCATTGCCTTGCCAGTTGGTATTTCGGCAATCAGGTTATTCGCAATGCACATTACTCACGCCATCCTCAGATCGAGCAGCGCATCAAGGCTAACCATAAAAGTCAGGATGTTACCAAAGGAAGTGCTACCGATGGAGTTGTTGTCAGCGGTACTGTTGTTAATGGTTGTGCTACCGAAGGGATCACTACCAATAAAACTGCTACAGAAGATAGGATGAAGGACAAATCCTTATCCCTTTCTTCAACTGAGATTGATAAGGCGAATATCGCACATCAATCAGATGGGCAAACCATCGAACAAAGGGATGAGTACACTTCCAAGCATACTGCCCCCGTTAGTCGTGACAATTCCAATGATGATAACGATAGGGAAAGGAAACAATTCAATGATGGTGTCGAGCCAACCATCTCGAATGAAGAAAGCCTTTCCCCATCCATCACTTTGACAGATGCTGCCTATCTCAATGACAGCCCAGGGAACGAGGCGCAGCTATTCTCTGAGCCGTCAGGTGAGACACTTCCAGATGCTACCGCAATCGCTGTTGACAAAACGACACCCGAGGATGCCGGATAACCTTCCAAGGCTTTGAGACACTCCCCAAGGGAGCTTGATTTTTCGTACTCTCTAAACAAGAAGTGTCAATGTCTGACAATCCGCTCCGCTGCTTGCCCGACTGTTTGACCTCTTGCAATACTCGCAGGCTCGCATTGGGTTGACCAAGCCCAGTTATAAACTACGATAAAACCATTTAGACATGAAAAAGAACATAGAATGTAAAGGGCGCAATCCACGCATCACCGTTTGCTATACGCCCGACGAGAATACAAGGATAGTCAATATGGCTACAGCCTGTGGGCTGAAGAAAAGTCAGTATATCCATGACACCTCTTTGGGGCAGGAACCCAAGGTGATGATGAGTGACAAGGAGGCTGATGCCTTGATGTCGCTGAAAGCTGCCCGTGGCGAGCTGATTCTGATTAAGAATGCCCTTCACGGCACTACCCAGGAACAGCGTAAGAAGTACTTCCGCAACGAGCAGTTCATGCGACAGTGGATAGAAGGTGCAAACAGCCTTATCCGCAGATTAGTAGAAATAGAAGGAATGTTTAGGAGATGATGGTATGATAGCAAAAGCTCAATCTATATCGCATGGCTCAGCCATGACAAATTATGCCACTAAGCATAACCGTGCCGACATTGTGCTGACACGCAACCTTGACGAGGGGCTTACTCCTCTCGCCATGTGGGGAGCGATGGAAACAATCCACCAAAAGTATGCTCCGAAATTCAGGCGTAAGCCCGTCATTAAGCCGACCCTTCGGATGGAGGTTTCCCCATCCCTTGATGAGACTAAGGGATGGACACTCAATGACTGGTACGACTATGCGCTGCGGTTCCTCGATGAGTTCAAGAAAGAAGTCCAAACCAAAGAAGGCAAGAAGAATGGATCTGGCAAATTCAATCTGGACAGAGCACAGTTATTCGCCTGTCTTCACTTTGATGCGAAGTCTGGCATTCCGCACCTTCACATCCTCATCAACCGCATAGACCTTGATGGGAATCTCATGAATGACTCCTTCATCGGCGATAGTGCTGTCAAGGCTGCCCATGCCATCAACATTGAACGTGGATGGGAACTGCCCGAAGATATTCACGAGGCTCACGAGAAGGAGATAACCGAAACCTGTTATGACATCCTTCGTGGAATGCCAAAATACGATTGGGACAGCTATAAGCACTCCCTTGAAAGTCGTGGTTACAAAGTCCATGAGCAACGTGACAAACAAGGAGTCCTGCATGGGTACACCGTACTTCATGGCAACTCTCGTTTTAAGTCATCCATATTGGGCAAAAGTCGTAGCCTAACCGTTCCCAAACTTGAAGCCACATGGAAGGAACTTCACCCAGTCGCTCAAAGTGTAGTGAAACCCAATACTATCGTTGGCACCTCCCAGACTACTGAAAGGAAGCCTCTCACAGAACGCAACTCAGAGTGCCAGAGCATTACCCGGACCAAGCCGGAAGCACCACCTCTGTTCAGGAAGATATTGTCTGTTGTCGACAAGCATTATTCCATCTTGATGCCGATGGAGGCATACACAGCAATTAAGGATGCCATCGAAGTTCCAGATGAATCCATGCCGTTTGAGAATGTCTTGAATGTGGCTATGCTGCTGTTCATGAACTACGTTAATGCTGCCACATCCATGTCAGAATCCTGTGGTGGCGGTGGTTCCATCCCATCAAACTGGGGCAAAGACAAGGATGATGATGAACGTGACTGGGCACGACGTTGCGCCCAACTCGCTAACTGGCTATGCAAGCCTATCAGGAGACATAAAGGACATAGACATTAAAAACAAAACATTATGGGAAATAAATATGATAGCCTTGTTGAGGAAATCAACAAACAGGAAGAGATCAAGGAACAAAAGGCTAACCTTGACAATGAACTTCAACTCCTTAAACAAGCCATAAGCGACTTGCACGATAATGTCCTGAAAGTTGAGAAGGCGGCCAAAGATGGAACGGATATGGTGAAAGCATTGAATGCAGCCAAAAACAGCATGGACACAGCTGTTTCCGCTTTCTGTCGCGCAGTTTCACGAGCTGAGTCAACTGTGCTAAAAGTTGAGATGACTGATGATTGCCAAAATGCCATCAAATCTGCAAGAGAGGAACTAATCAAGGCAGAGACCACACTTCTTGCCAATCATAGGAGGATGATGTTACAAGAAATTCGTAATCAGAATGAAGAAATGCAATCCTTCATAAAGTCGGGCAAAGGGGTATTCCTGCCACCCAAAGTATTCTGGTGGTGGGCAGGCATCTCGTATGCTACATCTCTTTATTCTCTTTGGTGGCTCATGAAATTATTCCTTCAATGGTGGAAGATCTAAAAATATATTCTGTCATTTTATCCATCATCTAATGTTCCCAACATGGCGTGTGTTGCGCAATTATGAAACAATTAGCCCACTGACCTTTGGCAAAATTGCTTAAAGTCAGTGGGTTTGCTTTTTTATTATCAATCATGATAAGATGAATTCTCAAACGTGAGAAATTATTGTTATGATTTGGAACTTTACTATTTGATAGCCTGATACAGTTTATTAGTTTGGCCACTACTTAAGCTTTGACCTGATAGTTATAAGGAGATTGTGGTTTGACATAATTCAATTTATATCGGACATAACCATTTGGCAAAAATCTTCAGCCTTATTGGACTGAAAAATTTTTGCACCAATATCTTTCAATCTTTCATAATTGGGAAAAGTCTTACTATGGCCTATAATGAAAATATATAATTTATTGTCATCATCAATGTATTCTCTAAAATAATTCAGAGATTCTTGTAAGTTTCCTAATTCGCCATCGGTAATTATAATCGTAACGATTTCATTCTTAGATTTATCTATCGTGTTTCTAATGGCGGATATTGGAAACGTTGTACCACCGTGCCCATTTACTAACAAATGATTCCTAACGTCTTCATAGTCATGTGTCCAATTTATATTTAGTCCGATTCTCTCACTAAATTCTATCAGAGCTATTTTACCGTGGATAATTTCAAAGTATGATATTATGCCATATGCAGCCAAAACAGCTTGGTGCATATTACTCGACTCATCAAGGACGTTTTTCATGCTACCAGAAGTATCCAAAACAAGCAGCAAGTCTCTATTTCTTTTTTCTACCCCATCAATGTCATTAGTGGATTTTTCCCATTTTTTTGTTGTAATTCCAGGCAGTACCTTAGGTGAAGTCTGAAATGATAGCATTATATCTAATGTGTCAATAGGATCACCAATCCTCCATGTTGAAGGGAATGTGTACTCTTCTTTATTTCCTGAATTTGTATACTCTTCGATAGGTATGATACTAGCTCCTCGGACTGAAAACCACAGCTTATGTTTTTCTGATTCGGTTAGGAACTTTATTCCAGCCGCAGAAAGAATGTCTGCGAATTCTTGAACATTAGTTTCTCCTGCAAATGCAGTTATCGCTTCTTTTATTTTATCAGGGTCTGCAAAGACAAAGGCACTACCATTTTCACCTCCATCTTTAGGTTTGGCAGAACTTATATTATGACCACTCTGCTGAGATTGACCACCTAGTTGAGATTGACCACCTTGCTGAGATTGACCTCCTTGCTGAGACTGACCACCTTGCTGAGACTGACCACCTTGCTGAGACTGACCACCTTGCTGAGACTGACCACCTTGCTGAGATTGACCTCCTTGTTGGGGCAGACCTCCTTGCTGAGACTGACCACCTTGTTGGTCATCATTATATGGGGATAATTGGTCTTTTATATAAAGACTAAAAAAAGTACGTGTATATTCTTCTGTTTTATTTAAGAATGATGCTCTGTCCTCAATACCATTAACTTTGAAATTTTCTGCCAAATCATGAACGATATCTAACAATTCATGATCAGTCTCATTTATTTCAAGACTTGTTCCCCACAATGCTTCTTTAGTAAGAAACATTAATTTGCTATGACGAGGACAATTCTTGATATTTGCTCCTTTTTTTATCCAATTTATCTCACTAATAAGTGTGTCTTGAGGATTCCTCAAATAGTTTTTTGTATCAACTATTATATCGGCGGCTTGATTAGATATTGTGCCACAAGCATGCTGAATATCTATACCCAAATGGGGAAACTCTTTCCTATAGACATCTATAATACATTTAAGCATACGCAAATGAGTTATGACATCAAAAGGACAACACATATAATGTTCTATTTCATGCCTTGTCAGCACTTTTACCTCATCTTCAAATTCTTTGAAACTAACAGGCAACTTGCCGAAATTTAGATGTATCTGCCACGTATCATCTATCATTATATAATACAATCCAGTTATATAGTCAGCATCATCGGGCATAAGAATCTTTATTTGAGGCATGGGTATGCCAAGAGCGTTGTGATACTCGCTCTCATATACTGACTCAATTGCGCGTATAGCTATATCGCGATAGATTTCTATGTTAGCAGGCATGACTACTTAAGTATTTGAAGATTTCATCGTTTTCATCTCCTTCGTACACAAAGTTATAGGAATCACGTGCAAATCTCACGCTAAGAGTACATTCATCTTTTGTGATGTCCATTATAGGATAATCGTAGTTCTTCCTAAGACCTAATTCTTCAAATTTTGGTGCTAACACACGAATAGAAGAAAGAATCTTGGCATTTGCTTTAACGCTATCTTCCGTGAGTGTAAACTTTGACTTGCGCATTTTCATTTCTTTTAGCCTAATATCAATCTTAGCAGACAGATATTGCCTGTTGGGAATGTCGTATGCGAATGCCATCTCTTCCTTCATTGATTTCAAATCATCTTTGTCAGTACAAGTATCTATTTTTTTATTATAATCAATAATTCTACCATAAATAGGCAAGTATTTTTCTCTAAGTACTGGCAGTATTTCTGCGTTAAGAATCAAAGAATTATATGTACTACTACCTGCTTCTGTGAGGAACGCGTCAAATTCTGCTTGCGAAAGCTTTCCTGTCTTAACCTCTTCGAACTTAGTCAGTAGATGTTTTACTCCATCAAACTCCTTCTTAATTAGTTTGATAATAGTTCGTGTGCCATTTAGGTCTATGTTCGTAATAAAATCATTTAGATGTTTTTTGTTACCCTCATCTTTCCAAGCTTCAGTTAAAGACAAAGTAAATTTTTTACTCAATACAGTTCTATGCCATATCATGTAAGGAGCCAAAATCATAATGTGCTCAGTAGTAACTTGGGGAGCGCCAAGGAACCAGGCAAGAGCTTTGCCATATCGATAAAGGTCCTCTTTTACACGTACACTCAATGGTTGTTTAATCTTATTGCAAACCTTCTCTTCACCCTTCATTCGACAGTTTTCACAAAGGTTTTTATCAACTGATAAAGTGTCATTTGATTCTTTGGAAGCACGCATACATAAACGATATGATGCAATTATATAGTTTATGAAAAGTTCAGCTTCTGGCGTATATGATAGGGACTTAATATCCTTTTGGACTTCTGGCAAGTCAACATTCGGTAGATATTCCTCTAATTTTGCACGAGTATTTTTATCTCTTTTTCCAATAGTGCTAAAACTGTCATAATCGGGCATTGTAATAGGCAATGCTAAAGCAAATCTATCTTTGAAAGGAAGTGACAATTCTACGTTTGCGTTATCCTTTGGATTTAGAGTTGCATAGAGCGTAAATGGTGGTACGATTCTACTCTCGTCTTGATACTTTACACTTCCTTCTGCCAAAAGTGATAAGAGAATATTCTGTGCATATGGAGAAAGACGATTAATCTCGTCTATGATTTTCCATTCAGAGTCAACAAAGGTGTTCCAGACCACATCAATCTTACCATATTTGTTGAGTGGTTTATTATTGGTTATTTGTGCAAAATCTAAACTTCCAAGTATTTTTTCTTCTGTAAGTTGAGGATGTCCTCTTAGAATACAATCTTCGATTTTATCTTTTGACAAATGACAGAATATTTGACCTAGATATTTAGCGAGCGTAGTTTTGCCACCACCATGTCCACCATAAAGCATCATAGTACCTCTATCTACTAGTGCATTTATTACGGCAAGAGTTTCAACCAAATACACTTTACGCCCTTTGAGCTTATCTGAACAAAAAGCTGCACCTGGAAGTTCCTCATTATGGACATAAAGACTTTCGTTCCTCAGTCTGTCCAAGGATCTTATGACATCTATATTATTCATACTAATTAGAATGTTTTTGTAAATGAAAGTGTTATTAGGCCCTTCTCAAGCAAATCCTGAATTTTTTGATAATCAAATGTTGTGCTATCAAAAGTTGTATTGTCGCCCAAACTATTAATCCATTCAATCTGTTCTTCCATTTGGGATTGTTTGAGAATGTTCATAAATGTTTCTTTTGCTTTAGCCATGTCTGACAATGTTTCATATATTGTTGCATTATCCTTTGACATAGCTAGTAGCAACGATCCATCTAAACTTAAAGACTCATATCCGCTCTTAATGTTGGGCAAGAACTTATCTCTGGAATTATCCGAGTAAAGACTATCGAACTGACTTTTTAGATTGTCTTGTTTGGCTACAAGCTTTTCTAACATAGAGCGTTTTGCTGCATACTGCTTGTAAAAGTCTTCAATATGCTGCTTAATTTTCACTCTTGTGTTACTTTCTAAAGTTCTCAACTCTTCTATAGACGAGTGACACTTTTTTATAGTAGATACTACTTTGTCAAGTGGTGTAGACTTCAGTGTTGGCAGAACATTTCCGGTTCTGACATTGCGATAGGTCGAAAGAAGAAAATCTAATTCTGGCTTTTTTTCGTAATTAGACCAGTCATTATTATCTATATCTAATTCCTCTTCCTCATAGAATACTTTGATGTCATTGTACTTGTCTTTAAGCGGGGTCCAAGTCTTATCTATGTAATCGTCCAAAACACGTGCAACATCTCCTTTTGTTTTGAGCATTTCTTTATCAAATCTTGTGAATAGATTCTTTAAATCCTCATCACTTGATTTTGCAATGCCTGTGTTCACCAAAATAGAAATGCATTTCTTTACTGATAAAATTCTATTTTGAGCTCTTACCCACAATTTCTGATTTTTTTCAGTATCGTCAATTTCTTTAAGACTCTGCCCTTCAGCTATAGCATTGCTGATTATAGACGTATAAAAAGAAATGGTTGTATCTTTCTTTTGTTCGACATCATACAATTCGTCAATAGAGGTATATGACAATTCTGGAAGACTAGACAGGCCTTCATATTCTGTTTTTAAATCAGAGAGGAATGTATCAATAGTGTTGACGAACAAATTAGGGTCATTTATGAACTTCGAGACAATGCTTTTTTGTTTTGATCTGAAATCTGAAACCAACTTTTTAAAAACATGATCCTCTTTTTCGTCAGGTAATGAATCAATAGCGACTAATATGTCGTCTCTCTTCGTGCTATACTTCTCATAATCTTTAATGAGGAAATCACGAAGTTTATCTGCGTTGGTTTCGTTCTTCGTGTTTTCTTTAATCCACTCGATAAACTTATCCAATCCAGGTGCTGCGATTTTCTCATAAATTTTATCAAAAAGTCCTACAAGTAGTTCCATGGTCTTTTCGTACTCCTTTTCTGAGCCTATAGATTCCATACGAGCAATTAGACGCTCCAAATCATCTTTCCATTCAGGTTTGGACAATTCGTCTTTTAATGCTTTGACATATTGCTCTCTTACCTTTAGTTTTTGAGCTTCTTCATATCTATTTTTTATCTTTGCTTTATCCATTATTTTCTTCGAAATTTAACAGGTTATTAATTTGAGATTTTAACTCATTATAGTCTTCGGACAATTTCTGACATTCATTACAGAGTCCCAAGGCAAAATCAAGTTTCGCCTTTATATCAGTAGTTGTCAAAAGGATACGAGAAAGGTATGTTGTAAATAGATTCACATCACTCTGTTTTAGAGTGTCCTTTTTCATTGGGTTTAACCTTGTGTTAAAGACTGATTTAGCTTCTTCTTTATTGTATTTTAAAGTATTACGAGTATAAGCCCAACAATAATTATTATTATATCCCTTGAATGTATTTTTAGATGCTTCAGGAGATTTCATATTAATCAATTTTGCAGCAAGATTACTCTCGTATATTCTATCAATAGGAATCTGATAAGTCTTATCTATTGACAGCTTAAGATTACTCAATGAGTTCTTTACACTTGTAGCTTGTGCAGAAAGGATCTTTACAGAATCAACAATATCTTTTAGACGACTGTTTACAGAGCTGACTATACATAAAGTTGCCATACTGTCGGATTCTTCGTCAAGTATTCGTAAACAACACGAAAAAAGTTCATTTACATCTGCAAGCTTTTGCAAATAGCCATAGAATGGTTGACTCTCACTATCACGTGGCGGTTTTTGAGAATACAACAAGCCCAAGATTTCATCAATTGTAGTCGCAAAATTGGCACGAACTGAATTAAATTCGATATGTCTTTCTTTTAACTCTTTTATCACTGAATCCCTAAGTTGCACTAAGTTCATCTTTGATATGTAATTGGATAGATACAAAAGTTTCATAAGCATTTCTGCCTTAGGACAGTTCCATCTCATCTTATCACTATATGAACCTATCCAGTGATTGTCAAAACAATCATTCATGAAAGAGAACAATTCTACAATGGAAGATGCAGGTGCCTCAATAAGCATAGTATCAGTAAATGAGAGAAGGTTTTGAATAAACCTATCGTTTACATTAAAATGTGCATAAACTGCCTTTAACTCCTCAGAATCAGAAAGAGCAGTCTTCAACTGATCAAAATGTAAAGACTGGAGTACGTTGTCTTCTACAGGAGGCATGTATGATCCTCCATTTTGAGTACCAATCTTCTTTAGTAGATCTGATAAGGTGTTTTTGGTACTATCAGATTTGCTAGCTTTCTCAATCGAATATAGCAGAGCAATACACTTACTTCGAGTATCCGTTACTTTACCATCAACAATTTTTGTGAAATCACAAGGTATATTATCTTCGTATTCAGAAGCATCACAAATAGCTTTTGTTAATGCATCTTCATAATCTATGAGAGACTTGGACTTAATTGCTTTAAGTATTGCATTGTCACCCTCACAGACTAACTTCTCATAGTGTTCAATTGTCCTTCTAATCCTTCTAATTTCTTTTTGTGGAGTCCAGCTACTATCTTTTATTTTTGTAATGACATCACGCACCTCACATGTCATGCCGTTAGGCGAATATAAATCACCACATGCACAGCCTGCTATTACAATTTTGGCTACAGAGTCGATGAAATCTTGAATTTGACGGCCAAAATTGAACTTATAATCATCAAAAAGTTCGAATACAATTTTTTTGTATTTTGCAATTGGCAACAATTCATCACCAGTTCTGGTTATTCTGGTTTTTAAGGAATCTATTTTCTCGCTTTCTTGTAAATAGACAACATGAAGCGTTTTTTTCGCATTTTCATGAAGATTATTTTCTATACTCGCAATGTATTTCTCAAGACGAGACAAGTATGCATCTTGTTTATCTTCCTCAAGAATTGGTACAAACACAATTATCTGGTTGTCATAGGAATCAGTAAGTAAAACCGTCTTCTGGAAGTCAACTGTTTCCAATTTCTCTTCAAGTGACATTCCACGGTATCTGAGTATAGGAGATCCTATCGGTTGTTCAAAGATTTCACGCAATGCTTGAAGAGAGAACTGGATATAAAACTTGTCCCCTTTACACTTATTAGCCCTGAAACCATCGAATAAATTACTTAATTCCGGGAAGTCTTCAGCTATTTGTTCCTCTTCTTTTGAGTGCTCCACGTGCTTAATGCAATCAAGCAAGAAATCTCTAACTTCTTTAATCGCAGGTGCTTCGCTATCTTCATACTGGCTGACAAAATCATAGGTTAACTCAAGCAAAGGAATTAAGAACGAATCAGCCAAAGCCTCTTCTGCATACTTATAAGGACTATTAAATGCTATCTCGCCTACTTTATTCGCACAAGCATCAAGTATGTATGAAAAATACTTATTGAGGTGGGTATAATAATTAACATCCAAATACTTTGCCTCAGAGTTTTTACATTTTTCCAAAAAAAGGCATATATCATCCTTAAGAGCAGGACACAAGACTTTTTCTACGTTTATGGTTTCATCTGAACAGAAGAAACTTTTTGCATCATTTTCATTTTTGAACGCATCAATATAGTCTTTTTCCATCGTAAGTTCACATGGCTCAAAATCGAGTAACAAGTCTTTTACGATAGGAAACAGATGGCTATCAATTGTTTCAAAATACGAAGTTTTGAGATACGTAACGTCTTCGCCGCCTTCGTCTATAGGCTCGTTAAAAATACTTTGAGTAACAAACTCAGAAGACTTGTATCCATTCAGCATGTCATACTTTACATTATCGTGAAGTTTTTGAACATGTCCAGGACGACAACGAGACATCCACCAAATGAAATTTACATATCCATTTGCACATCCCTCCATAAATCTTCTTTTTAGAAGTGAAGATGCTGGGAAAGGTATAGGAATTGTTTTAAGACGACGATTTGCTGCCGTTTCACTATCAGCATCACCACCTTTGTCTTTTGCCACTTCATATCCTGATGCAGGACCGTTTCCAATTACTAACTGGAAGGGATGAGTCTGTACAATTTGATCGAAAAGCTCACGAAGGATGCCACCTCCAGAAGAAGCAACAATTTTCTTTAATTCATAGAATTTTGACT
>JAEEGL011890723.1_pt1 | contig 11801 bp, 9 predicted proteins | sample 9134231 | NCBI WGS metagenome assembly JAEEGL01 (sample SAMN16246548, study PRJNA631951) | gut metagenome | biome: gut microbiome; feature: rumen; material: fiber-attached | host: Bos | place: Iran: Karaj | collected 2018-10 | reverse complement strand
TATTAAATCTGTTTAATCTATAGTAAATATTAAAATCTGGATATTGATTAGATACTACAAATTGAATATCTTTTAAATATGTCTGTGTAATAAATGGATCAAACACATGTAACACACCATCTAGTTGATCTATCAATGGTGTAGTTGAAAGATTATTTACACAATCGCAAATTACTTGACTTTCAAAACAATGTGGTATAGATAATTCTTTATCTTCATATACTTTACAAAAATCTTCATCCATACCAAATGGATATAAATGAGTATCATCAAACCAGTTTGCACTGTCAAATACAATAGAGTGATTTACACTGATAGATTGTCTAGTACTTTCTAATATTTTTTCTAATTCAGTACACACTTTTTCGTATATTGGACTATTGTCAGTTTGTATATGTTTTTGAATAATAGCATTGAACAAATTTATTTTAGTAATAAGAGTATCATTATTTTTAGCATAATAGTTAGATCTATAATCAGAAGAACATCTAGATCGTTTTAATATAAATGTCTTTTTCTTTTTGTCATACATGTATGCTAATTCTAGTTTTACACCAGATGTACCTAGACTTTTAAAATCAGTATAAAACACTATATCGTACATGATACCATGTCTAAATGATTCATCTATGATAGCATGATTCTTTAGTCTACTTTTTTCTATATATCCTAAATAAAAATTAGGTGTGGTACCAAATTGTATCATGTGAAAGAAATTTGCTAATTCTATCATAGAGACTATATTGTCTATATGAGACATATATAGATTTTTAGGTACTCTTTCTTTTCTAAAGTACCAATCTATAGTTTCTGGTACCATAAAACTAGGACATCTATTTTGAAATCCAGTGATTTGAAAATAATTATTATCATCTATTTTTTCTTTATCACAAAGATATGCTACTTGATTAGGAGAAGACTTTATTAATGTACCAATAGGTTTAAAATGATGATGAAATATCCTACCAATAGACATAAAAAATTACTCCTAAATATATAGAGTGAGTGGATATTTCACCACTCACTCTATATAGTTAATTATTAAATTTTAACGTGCATACATTTCAATAGGACCTTCTTGAATTTTGTGTAGCATGTTAAGATCAAGATCCTTATTAAAATCAATACGAGTAAGTTTCATTTTACCTTTATCGTTATGATCGTGAATAAAAGTACGGAACTTACATTGATAACCTAATTTGTCTTGGGCATAAGGAACATCGAGAGGCTCACCTAAAAGAATACGTCCATGGACCCAATAGTCGAGTAAAAACATTTTTACCATATATCGTTGAGCCATCATGTTGATACGAGCTTTTGGATAAGCTTGTACCATGATGACTTCCCCAGTCTTTTTATCTATTACAGGATGACCATTAGATACTTTAGGACGCATTATTTGAGGTCTTTCAGAATTGTTAAGTCTAAGTTTGATATCATCATAAATGGCACGATATTCTTTATTCAATTTCATAAACATGCCTGATACAGTACCCATGAGTTTTGTTTTAATCCATGGGTTGTAAGTTAAAGACATGCGAGTAGCTAATTTACCTTCTTTGTTTATATACTGACGTTCTTCCATATGTTCAGATTTCTTAGAACGTCCTTCACCTTCACCGGTTTTAGGATTAATAACGACATCAAGACCACAATACTTCCATAAACTTTGTACTGTGTAACATTTCTTCATGTTGATAGTAGAAATAAGACAAGAGGCTAGTGTAGGTCCAATACCAGCTACTCCAACTAAGAAAGAATTCCACATATCAAACTTGCCAATAATATTGGCAAGCTCATCAGCAATACCTGATTCAATCATACGAAGTTGAGACCACATTCTAGCCATTTGAAATTCTGCATCATTTCTAATGAGATTATTTTTGAAATGTTTAATAAAATTAGCAGAAGAAGCTTCAATGGCTTCATTGATTTTCTTAGGATTCTTAGTATTAAAAGTAAGTGAATCGACATCCACTTTCTTCTTTTTAAGTTGCTCTCTAAGTTCTTCAGAGAGTATTGCATCACTTAATGCGGTGGTGATATCTTTATATTCTGTTTCAAGTTGTTTTAAAACTTTAGAAGCTTCTTTATTATCATCTTTCTTTTGACCAGGATCAATACCTAGATTTTTAGCACAATGAGAAAATATACGATTACCGAGACCTATACGTAATTTTTGAATTTGATACATTGATTGTGTTAAAAAATTCATAGCTTTTAATTCTTCTGTTTCACGCCAATCTATATATGGCGTAACAATCTTTCCAGACGCAATATCTATTTCATCTGTTGTATTGGATACATTATCTTCAGAAGTATAATCATTTATAGGATTTTCAAAAGTTGGATCTTCTAAATTATCATGTTCACCAGTAATATTTTCTACTTTTTTAATGTCCATTCGTATCCTCCTGTATGGATAAATTGTTGATGATGGATTTCTAGTTCGTAAATGATAGTAATTCTTTGTAAGGGTTACTTCCCACTTTTGTTAATTGTCATCTTTTGTTGTTATATTTAACATGTTGATAACAATAGTGCATGTTAGTACATTTATGTAATATATAATTGAAAAATAAAAGAGTAAATAAAGATACATACAGGCAGGATATATATCCTGCCTGTATGTATATCCCAAAGATCCTCAACAATCATCACGGAGCATATCACGACATGGAGGCTATGATTTTTAGGTTGTACACTTAACACATGGCATACCTATAAATACCATAGGAGCGAAGACAATGAAGTCATGCAATCATTGTGTTCATTTGGACAGTGTCCTGATCCGAATACCAGCTACTATATTAGTCTTAGTAGTAACGTTGTACATGACACTGGTATTTTACTTACTATGAATGCAGCAAGAATATATCGGCATCACCATGCATCCTGTCTATATAATAAACTACTTTGGTTAAGCATATTTTTTAACATCTTTAATGATGGTGTATGGAAAATATGCACACCATGCATACATACCAAATGTTAACCAATAATACTGGTACCAAACAAAAGTTCTATAGTAGTTAGCTACTGTAAGATCTCTAGTTTTATTTTCATGAATACTTGAAATATTTTTATCCAAATCGGCACTACTAGGAGTATCTGGTAAAATTTCATTAAAGATATATGATCCATTTTCAATACAAATATTTTTACATTTTTCAAGGTCATTTATATTAGATACACCAATTTCTTTACTAGATTTTGTAAGTACTTTAATTAATTTATCTTGATCGTAAATATAAGAAGATAATGAAGGAAATTTCATATCTCTATATAAACAATATACATTAAAATTATCATCTTTTAAAAGATTTTTAATTTTATCAGGAGATACACCTTCACTAAAATCGCCAGTATATCTACTTTGATAACATACAGTAGAATCTGTACCAACTTTTTTACAAGCATTATACAGATCCATAATTTCAGGAATATTTAATTGTTTAGATGCAGGATAATTGAACATATCTAAAAATGATCCACACCTAGTAAATTTACTAATAAATTTAGATTGTGCATTTAAAGCATTTTTCAATACTTTAGCAGCAGATTCTAATTCTTTTAAAGATACACCTTTCCATCTTCTAGAAGAAAGATAATTATTTACATCTTCTTCATCTAGATGTTCGTGTATAAATTCCATGAAAGGTTCAACAGATTTGTATTTTTCTAAATCACGTTTTTGACTATCATTCCAAGCAGTTTTAATTCTATTTAATATTTTTCCAACAAAACCTTCAATTGCAATAGGTTGTTCTTCTATAATTAATGGAGTAAGTGTCATACCCATATCGTGAGTTACGTTCTTTAAACTATCACTAGTAATACTGTATTTAGCATTAGTGAGTAAATTATCAACAGTATGCTGCATTTTAGATAATAAACCAATCATTACTACACTGGTACGATATATAGATTTCAAAGCACTAGCTTTAGATAATATATTTTTATACTGTTGTAATGTAGTATCAGAAATAGCTTGTCCTTTAGCTATGTTACTTTCCATTAAAGAATCTAAAGTACTAGCTTCTGATTCTAAATTAATCACTTTTTTACTATATGTTTGTAATGTATTTAAAATTTTATCACTAGAAATAGCATTTACAATAATACCATAAGCATTAGTAACATCATAAATGTTCGTAATGTCAGTATATCCCATGCAATGCATGGGACTACCAGCAGTTTTATCAAATAAACTATCTTTACTGTAATCTAAACATTTATTATAAATTTTATTGATAAGTTTAGATTTTTCTTTTTTAGATAATTCTTCATTATTTAAAAAGAATTCACAACATTTTTTCAATAATAACAATACTTCCATGGAAGCATTGTAGCTATATATTCTTTCACTAGTGCTATCTATAAACATTTGATTTACAAATTTATCAGCATTTTTATAAATATATTTCCAATCATTAAGAACATTTTTTTCAAAATCTAATTTTACTGCTTTAATAACATCAGTAGTGTCAGTTTTAGCATCATACTCTTTTTTTAATTCAGAAAGAGTATCTTTAATAGAAGCAGTGACTTCATGATACGTATCGTAACATACTTTCTGATAATCTCTAACAGGTACAGTTTTATCAGATTTAGCAGAAATAATAGTATCATACGTTAATGCTTCTAAACCAACAATATTATCTTTTAATTGTTTATTAAAAGAATCTGATTTAATTAAAGAAAAAATATCTTTCATAGTTTTATACTCCTAAGCCTAAGAATTGTCTAAAATTTTCTAAATTAAATTTAGGTTTAGCAACATCTATTTCTTCCTGTTGATGTTTCATAACTTCTTTTGAAGTTTCATCTACAGGAAGATTAGAATCATCTAATTGTTCCAACAATTCATTCATTTGTCTACGATACATATTTCGAATATATTCACTAGTAGTATTCTTAATGATTCCATCGAAATATTGTATCTTTTTTCTAATTTCCATTTGATGTTGTCTTTCTATTTCGTTGACACCATCTACAGTAGCAGATATCTTAGTCAACATTTCTTCAGGAGATAAACCGTATAAATGAATATTGTTAGCATGAAATATAAAAAATCCACACAACATAAGACTAATTACGGTATCGTCATGTCCACTAGCTCTATGATCTATTCTACCATTTTTCATTTCAAGATGACTTAATTCATCAGCTATATCTGCATCATGTATTTTAGTAGCACATATAGCTATCATCTTTTTTAATACTTGACGGTATAAGAGATCACGAGTATTGACATACATACCACCTTGAGTACGGAAACCAAAATAGGATCTAGTTCTACCAGCGATAGTAGTTTCACCTAAATTGATTTCTTTCATCTTGTCATCTAAATCTCTATTTTGTACAACAGTATTATAGATTCTTCTATATGGACTAATACTTAATCTTTCAAACTCTTCAAATATAGTATCTAAAATAGTTACACCAGTACTGTTTCTTTCAGGAATAAATAATGCTCTATCAAATTTCATTAATAATCTAACTATATATCTACCTAGTTTAATTAAGTTAGTTTCGTTACATTTACATGTAGCTACTACAGACATATCACTAGGATCCATAATTACAAAACAGGTAAAGTCTCTACCTATATTTTCACTACAGTCCATTCCTATAATAAATGGTTTATGTGAAAATGAAGGATCTAATAACTTTTCACTAGGTACATACCAACGAACTACATAACCATCTTGTATTTCTGGTATTACTGGTTCAATTACACTATTTTTAACAATTTTTAAAGTTTCTACATCTAGTACACTGTTAGCAGTACCGTGTTTCCATATATTTAAATAGTCAGTATCTATTTGATCTTGACTACTGTTAGCACGTATAGTTTTTTCTTTTAACCATTCATGAGTTTTACCTAATTGTAAATAACTATAAGTGATATATAACATTTTTCTTACACTATTTTTAGCAAGAATAGTATCTAGACCTTTTTTATCTTTACAGTCGTATAATTTTTCAGTAAATCTCATAGCTGAAGAGAGAATTTTAAATGCGTATTCTCCTTCATCTGTATCTAACATAGCAGCAGTAGTTGCAAGTATGTTGAAAGCAGGCATACCAGCAGCTCTAGCACTATCTACAGCAGCATTGGTAGCAGATACAGCTGCAGGATAACTGACGTGATTGTTTTTAAAGTATCCAAACTCATCCCAAATTTGTATAGGCGTAGACATACCACGACCTAAGTTATCAGCACCATACACATCCATACGTGCTACATAAGTTAAGAATCTATTTTTACGTATTTCATAAGAGATACCTTCTTTATTGTCAGTATCATCTTTTGTTTCACGTATCATATATTTAGGAAATGTTTCTTTAATACTTTTTAATCTACTAGTATTTTCACGAATAAGTTTTCTATCTTTAGCTAACATGCTAATATTGATATTGTAACCACCTATATATAAGAAGTATGACACTATAGCTAAAGATGTCATAGTTTTACATATCTGTCGTGGTACAGTAATAAATGCATCGATATCGTTAAATACTACCCACAATAAAGCTAAAGTAGCTCTATCCAATCTGAATGGTATAGGTTGTCCACCTTGTTGTGGTATTTTGATAATTTCTCTAAAGTAATACCAAGGATTATGTAAACATTCAGTGGCTACTAATTGTATCTCTTCTATAGAAAGATGATCACTATAAGGATCAATTTCCATTAATTTAGGATTCAATAAAGCTAAAAAAAATTTATTATTTTTTATACCTAATTTTTTTAATAAATAATGCATTTTGATCCAAGATATATTTTTAGTATTAGTATGAATCACTGCACCTTGTTTTATGAAATCTTCATTATACAGAATCATATATCTCTCCTTACTACTAAGGAAACTTTCAGAATATATTTGAATATTAGGTATTTTGTATATAAAAGCAAAAAAATAGTGTATGATAAGAGGAGTTTTATACGCCTCTTATCATACCTATATCTATTTCTTTTTGATGTTAGACGAATTGTTTTTAACAGTCTCTAAAAGTATATCTATTAATTTATTTGTATGTTCATCTAAGTCATCTTTATTCTTATATAAATCAGTTACATCTATAGTTTTAGATGCATTTTCAGATTCCATATATTTTTTATATGCTTCTTTATTTCTATAATCTCTAGGATCATTTTTAGGATATATAGGTTCAATAAAATTGCCACACATACGGTAAGCATATTCTTTATCAAAAGCATATTGGACATATTCACGTTTCCAATGAGCATTTTTCTTACAAGCTTTATCTATGCGAGTGTCAGTTTCATTTGTATCAAATACACCATCATAAATTTTATCTGCTAATGTTTCACCAAATTTGTATGCACAATGTTGATCATGCGTATCTCTAAAAGCAGTACTTAATTGATCTTCAGTGTATATTCCGTAATCACCTTTAGACATGTAATTTATCCTAAAATAAAATAAGTTATTAAATAGATATCACTTTAGTAATGTATTTTTAAAAAATAAATGAAGATAGAGGAGGATCTTAATGATCCTCCTCTATCTACTAGTTGCTTGTATTTTCTATTAATTCAAGATTACCATCATCACTTAACATAAAGCTAAATTCTTTCTGTTTTATTACAATATCATTTACTTGATCATCAGTAAGTAAACCTAATTCCTTACAGTGATTCATATATGTTTCAATATAAGGTTTAAATGCTTTTTCCATCCTACGTATCCATTCACCACCACCGATCTTAATGGCTCCATATCTACCCATTTCTCTTTTCTTGCCATAAGACCAGATCATCGTTTCAGGAATACTACACATACCGTATGCATATGTCTCTATATTAGCCTGACATTTTTGCATACTAGCAATGATACTACTTACACCAATTGTGTGTACATCATCAATGTAGCTACCAAGATACATTTTAATGGTCATATCTGGAGAAGCACTATCTAAAAATACACATAAAGGTGTAATATATTCAGGTGCAGATAATTGAGTAGTAGCATTTAAATAGATATTAGCAGTTTTTTCTTGAGGATTTACAAGGATGATAGGTACATTTTTATTTTTACCACCTTGAGGTCCTTGTGGTACATCCATATATATCTGACTATCCATATCAAAAGTTTCTACACCTTTAATAACACTGTTATTTTCTAAATTTAAATCAGGAGTAAAAGTACCATATGTTTCAATACCAGAAATGGTTACACCAGGCATGATTTCCATATTACTTGACCTCCATAGTAGCTTGCTTATGAGCTGCTATACGAGATCTCATATCAGCAGCAGAGATCCATACTTCTTCTTTATTCTCACAGAACTTCACATAGTCATCCTGAGTAATGTGACCATTCTTTAAAGCATTACGCATCAAACATTTCTTTACATAATTAACCATAGTCAATGCAGATTCAGCAATATATTGACTATTGTTCATATCTGCATGACTGGACATATGGTACATGAACATGGCATAATCAGTAACTTCACACACATGCCCAGCAGACCAAATTAAACTAGCAGCAGAAGCACACAATCCTTCAGCAATGGTAGTAACTTTACCTTTACAGTTAGCGATACTACTAGCAATAGTAGCACCAGTAGTAACCATACCACCACCAGACTGAATATGTAAATTAAATAACCATTTATCATCAGCTCTATTGAGACAATCAATTAAAGGTACGTATCCTTCAATATCGTCAATACTACCTCTAATATAACTATCTACTCTAGTGTACATCTGTCCATCGATCATTACGTGTGTAATTACTAAAGGACATCTGCTTTGGATGATCATAGGACCTTTAGGCTGTTGCTGAGGAATATTACCAGGTTTTTCATGTACTTGACCATCTTCACCTACTTCAGTAGATACTTCTTCATTGCTAGGAGCATCTACTAATTTAGGAATAATAGATTCAGTACCAATAGAAAAATCTGTTCCATATAACTCTTCGTAAATATCTAACATAGTAGACACGACTATATACTCCTTTTAGTTGCTCCATAAACTATGAATCAAACTAGTACGATGTCCATCTTCATTAATAATATTGTTTTTACCAACTATATATTTACCAGTTACAGGAACACTAGTGGTAGAGAATCTAACTTCTTTAGCACCAAAGAGATCAGTTAACCATCCATCAGTGATGATATTTTTACTTTCAAATGCAGGAAGTACTTTACCATCTTTGGTGAAGAAATCTTCAGGAGCTACATCCATACTGAAGTTAGTTTTATCTACTAATTCTTTTTCGGTGTAATCCAAAGATTCTTTACCAGTACCTAAATTGGTATAGCGTTTAGTGGATTCTTTATAACCACTAGATCCTACTGCATCAAAAGTGACAAAATATTTAATAGTACGATCAATACGATTTTCCATCCTATTAAATACTTCAGTACATAAACTACGTAAACTAAAAGCAGTGTTTATATAAGGACTAGCAAAAGATTCTTCAAGATATTTACCATAAGGACCAAATGGTTTCATTTCACCGATGATCATAATAGAACCATCAGGAAGATCTCTAGTATATACTTTACGAAGATGATGCGCATAACGATCTTCCATGACAAGACCAATACGTTCGAGATCTTTAGTAAACGGATGACCCCATTCACCAAACATATTACCACTACGTACCTGCATAGCAAATGGACTATTTGCACCAGTCATAGCTTCTACAAAAGGTCCAGGCATGTAATAAGTTTTATTTAAAGTAGTACGTCCAATAACCGCTAATGGTGCTGTGTAATATCCATACTTATCTGGATGAGCAGACTTTAACTTCTGTCCATCTACTACTTCCATAGTTTCAATGACAAAACATACACGTTGCATATGTAAAACTCCTAGATAGAAGTATATAATTCGATGTGTTGTGACTATAGCATTTTAGCAAAGTAATACATATATGAATAAAAACAAAAAAATTTATAACGACCACATACAAGCTGGAGCCATCCCTTTGCTCCAGCTTACTTTACTGCTCTCCGTTAGCAGTAATCGTAGTCGTATTCGAAGTCAGCAGATTCATATCTGGGATCCGATTCTCTTGGATCGGGATGCTTAGCTTCCCATTCCTTGAGTCGGAGTTCCAATTGAATCTCGTTATTGAACTCTTCTTCGTTGTAAAATCGATACTCATCAACGCATCTTTCTACAACGATGGTTGAACCATCGATGAGTTCAACTCTCTTGTATTGGAAACCGTCGGGAGTACGACCGATGTGTTCCTTAACAGTGACACTTTCGAGTGTGGCGATAACAGTTTCATGATCCTTGTGAGCGATACGGATGAGACGGTCAGCGAGAGAAGAAGAAATGCGGCTGGTCATGATGATGCTCCTTGTGGTTGATGTTTTACTCATATTCCTACGAGATTGAAGATCCCTGTGTAACTCCTTCCATATCAGTCCAATACTGATCAGGCCTTGGGGATTCTATCGTTGTAATGTATATTTTTAAAAAATTGATTAACACCTTTTAGGAGAGGAGACATTAATGACTCCTCTCCTATGTATTAATTATTTATATCAGGTAATGTTTGAATGTCTTTAATCAAATCATTCACTTTATCTGAATCCATCTTACATAAAACAGGATAAAACCCCTGTCCAAGTATACGTCCATAAGCTACACGATCATTATTAATAAAACCTATAGGTACATCCATAATGTTGATTAAGTGAATCTCAATGGAATTACTGCTAGGTATTTTATTAAATATGATCATTGATTGTGTGCAATGATCATTGGTGAACCATCCAGCTTTAGCAATTGTGGCAAATACTTGTTCATTGTCATTACCTTTTTTATTGTAAATTGCTATTTCTGAATCCAAAGGAGAAGATTCATAAGAAAGAATTTCAAATTGATATTTATCTTTGTTATAACCTAATTTAATACCTACACAATGAAACCATTCTTTTACCACACTGATAGCTTGAGATAAATGATTTTTGGAAGTGATAAAATACAGTGAATCCCAAGTAGGTACTTCACACAAAGGTGTAGTACCATTAAGATCCATACAAGTGTAATAGTTAGTAATTTCCATAGTTTTACTCCTGATGGTATTTATATTTCCATCTTGTTAGATGTTAATAGTGCTCTTTGGTGTAAGTTCTTGTATTGATAGGTAATTATTTTGCTTGGATTATTTGTCGTTCTTGATAGCAATTTTCCATCATGTGTTAAATATAGTCGGTGTATTGTAAAGGATAGGGTAATTTTTATACCCTATCCTTTACATAATGTATATTTATTTCTTTTTAGAATCTATAGAAATCAATCTTTCATTCTCTTTATCAGTATCAGTCATAAATTTTAAATTCTTAAGAATGATGTCATAATCTAAATCTTTCTGATAATACAAAGCTTCACCTATAGATGCTTTAATGACATTCTTAATTTGTCTACCATTAAGTACAGCTTCAGATAAAGTATCAGCTTGTTTATCAGTGATATCCATATCCTGACATTTAAGAAGATTGATCCATATTTTCTTTCTATCTTCTTTAGTAAGATCATGGAAATAAAAAGTCTGTATAATTCTGGATTTAAATGCTGGATCAATTTCTTTTATGTCTCTATTAGAAGTCAAGAACATTACACCATTAAACAATTCTAATTGTCTTAAAAAGATAGATACCATCGCGTTATTATAAAGATCTTTATCTTTTCTATTTTGAAGATAAATGTCAGCTTCATCTATAAGTACAATAGCATTCCATCTCTTAGCATCTAGCAAGATATCTTTAAGTTTATCTTCCATTTCCCAAACACTATT
>JAEEGL011500283.1_pt1 | contig 11801 bp, 9 predicted proteins | sample 9134231 | NCBI WGS metagenome assembly JAEEGL01 (sample SAMN16246548, study PRJNA631951) | gut metagenome | biome: gut microbiome; feature: rumen; material: fiber-attached | host: Bos | place: Iran: Karaj | collected 2018-10 | reverse complement strand
TACGTACCGGCCACAGCACATAGCCGTTCTTGTACTCATGCTCTGCCGCATAGTTCTGCAGCAATGCATACAGCGCGTCATTGCTGTAATCCTCCTGTGCTTCCAGAAGCGGCAGTAATTCCTGTAATACTGCCAGCGAGCTTTCCTTCGTGGTCTTCATCTTTTTGTGCACATACATCTCGGTATCATATTCCGGCAGTTCATTAAAGAAATCTACCAGCCCCGCAATATCCGGGAACACTTCGATACGTGTCTTGACCATCGCTGCGATCTTTTTCAGATCCAGATCACGGGTCAGTGCTTCCTTCAGATACGGCTCTGCCATCGCATAGAATTTGTCAAAATCCATTGCCTTTAAGTATTCCCCGTTCATCCAGCGGAGTTTTACGATATCGAATACGGCCGGCGATTTGCTGATGCGGTGATAATCAAACTCTTTGATCAGCTCGTCCAGAGAAAAGATCTCACGGTTATCCTCCGGGCTCCATCCGAGCAGTGCGATAAAGTTGACCACCGCCTCGCTCACAAAGCCCTGCTCGATCAGATCTTCAAACGAAGAATGTCCGGAGCGTTTGGAGAGTTTCTTATGATTCTCATCCGTGATCAGTGGCAGATGAATGTATACCGGGCTCTCCCAGCCAAAAGCATCATACAGTCTCTGGTATTTCGGAGACGAGGAGATATACTCGTTTCCACGGACCACATGGGTAATGTTCATCGTATGATCATCTACCACATTTGCAAAATTGTAGGTCGGATACCCGTCGGACTTGATCAGGATCATATCGTCAAGTTCCGAGTTTTCCACGGTAATGTCTCCGTACAGTTCGTCGGTAAACGTCGTTGTACCTTCGTTCGGAATATTCTGACGGATAACAAACGGCTTGCCTGCTGCCAGATTGGCTTCCACTTCCTCTTTGGACAGATGCAGGCAGTGCTTATCATAGATCATGATCTCCTTGCCGTCTTCTCCCATCGAAGTCTTTAACGTTGCCAGACGCTCTTTATCACAGAAGCAATAATATGCCTCGCCTTTCTCGATCAGTTCTTTTGCATACTTCATATAGATCCCGGTCTTTACGCGCTCGCTCTGTACATAAGGTCCGTATCCGCCGTCCTTATCCGGACCTTCGTCATGCGTCAGACCCGTCTTTTCCAGGGTACGGTTGATGATATCGATCGCGCCTTCCACAAAACGCTCCTGATCCGTATCCTCGATACGGAGCATAAAATCCCCGCCCTCATGCTTTGCTACCAAAAGCTCGTACAGTGCGGTTCTTAAGTTACCCACGTGCATCTTTCCGGTAGGGCTTGGTGCATACCTTGTTCTGATCTTTGTCATACTATAATTCCTCCAATTTCTATAAAATTTACATTTTCTGTTACGATTCACAGCGCTTATGTGCTGTGATAAATACCAGTTTCGATCGCTTATCCGCGTCTGCGGCGATACCAGATCACGATACCGCAAAGCAGCAGGGTCGCCGGAAGCAGTCCGATCAAAACGACCGAGAAGAATCCTCTTGCGCCGTTTCCGACCAGCACCGGATTGTAAGAATAATTCTTCACCGGGATATCCGTAATATCATCCGTCCTGCTCACCTTGGCCAGTGCCTTCATAAACAGATCATAGTTGGTACCGTTTACCGCCAGATTGATATCTTTGTACATAAAGTAATCCGAGCTGAATACCACGATACGCGATGTGCTGTCCGCGCCGTAACGCTCGGCATATACGCCGAGAGAAAACGGTCCCTGGATCTCTTCCCCTCCGCCCATCGTATGTGATGTACGGGAAGACCGCAAAAAGGTGGTTGCCGTCGCATCCGGAGCCTCGATCAGCTGCAGTCCTTTCGCAAACGGAAGGTAGACAAAACGCGTCCGTGTCGGGGTATAGATCTTTTCCGTCAGATCGCATTCCACGATCTCGGGAAGAAGAAACGCCGGTTCCGTATTATAATACGCCGCGTCGTCTTCGTAAACCACCCCCGGAAGTACTTCGATCCCATACTTCCCGAGCAGGGAATAGTAATTGCTCAGCTCCGTGGAATCGGTGAATGCCGTAACAAAGACCGCACTCTTTCCCTTGTCCAAAAAGCGCTCCACCTTTTCCGCATCCTCCGGATTGAAATCCGAAAACGGCCCCAGGATAAAGATGATATCGCCATCGTCCGGAATGTCATCATGCATCAGCAGATTGATGGATTCCACCTCATACAATGCGTTTTCGATCCGGCTCTTGAGTTCATCTTCCAGCTCCAGTTCGCTGTGTCCGGTGATGCAGTAGATCTTGGGCACATGGTTACTGGTCACGTAGGAAATGGCCGAGATGATACGGCCTTCCCCGTCATAGCCGGAAACCGTATAATCCGTAGCGATATAGCTGCCGGTCGCCACATCGTAAGAATAATCGTAACTCACCTGATAGCAGTCGTAATAATTGATCAGGCGGCTCTTGGATCCGCACGCAACGATCATACTGTTGGGCACCGGTTCCGCATCCGTGTAGGAAAGATAAAAATACGGATTCTGCTCCGGGTCCACGTACTCCACTTTCAGATTGACCGAAGCCTCCTCCATGCGCTGCAGGGTCGCATCCAGTGTCTCGTCCTTCTTTTCAGGATCGACAAGTACATAGACATCCACCCTCTGGTCCAGTGCCGATACAATGCGGTGTCCCTCCTCGGTCAGGGAACGGATCCCGTTATATGTCATATCAACACTCTGCCGGTCTGCCGGCAGGGCCGCACAAAGACCATTGATCAAAAAGATCGCCGCTACAAAGATCGCTGCCCGCAGAATGTGTCCGGCCGTACCGGAAACCCCGGCCGTACGTACCCGGAAGCGCCGCATGGTAAGCACCACATCCGTCAGGAACAGGGCCACAGCGATCACCGATATGTAATAAATGTAGGACGGCCAGTGCAGCACGCCGTACAGACAGTAATCAAACGGTCCGGTCAGACGCAGTGCCGCTAAGAACCTGGTCAGCAGATTTCCCTGCTCGCTGATCATCGTCGAGATCCCCGGTATCATCGCACTAAGCAGCAGTACGAAAAAGGTCAGTACCGCGGCTATGATCGGATTCTCCGTCAGCGAAGAAATAAAGATACCAATGGCCAGTGCCGCCAGTCCGAAGAACAAAAAGCCGCATACTGCCAGCGCATTCTCCGCAAAGGGCACCTCACCGTATATGGAAAGCACCATCGGGTAGATGGCCAGCACCGGAATGACCGGTAAAAATACACAAACTGCTGCCAGATACTTTCCGAGGATCACCTGCCATACACCGACCGGTGACGTAAACAACAGCTGGTCCGTCTTGTATCTGCGCTCCTCCGAAAAGCTGCGCATCGTCAGCAGCGGCAGCGTAAAGAGAAAGATAAACTGTACCGCACTCACAATATAGGACACATACGGAAGTCCGCTGTTTAATCCGAAATAATTAAAATACCATCCGAGAAAAAAGATGGTCACTGCCAGGAAGATCCAGCCGGTCAGCGTCCGGAAGTTTCCCAGCCACTCTTTCTTAAAGACTGCCCACATCTTCGTCCTCCTCCTCTGCCGCCTGCATTGCCTGATCTCTGGTCAGTTCCAGATACACATCCTCCAGCGTCACCTGATTGCTCGCCAGTTCCAGCAATGTGTATCCCGCGCTCACGCAGGTTTTTGACAGGACCTCTCTGATGTCACAGCCCTTCTTTGCCACCACTTCCAACGTGCTGGATTCCTCATCCTCTTTTACCACACGATAGGATTCGATCTCCTCGATCCTCTTGATGCGATACTCTGCCGCCGTCGCATTTCCTTTCAGCACCAGCTTGAGCCGCTGCTGCTCATTGTATTTTGCCAACAGATGCTCCGGCGTATCATCTGCCACCAGCGTACCGCCGGACAGGATCATTACGTGATCGCACAGACTACTCACTTCGGCCAGAATATGCGTACTGAAGATCACGGTATGTTCCTCCCCCAGCCGCCGTACCAGTTCGCGCATCTCCACGATCTGTTTGGGATCCAGACCGGAAGACGGCTCATCCAGAATGATGATCTCCGGATTGGCCAGGAGTGCCTGTGCCAGTCCCACGCGCTGCTTATATCCTTTGGAGATCTGCCGCAGCAGATGCTTCCGGACGTATTCCAGTCCGGCCACATCCATGACGCGGCGCACTTCTTTTTTCTTCTGCTCGCCAAAGAGCCCTTTCAGTTCCGCCGCATAATCCAGATACTCCGATACCCGCATATCCAGATACAGCGGCGGCTGCTCCGGCAGATATCCGATCTGGCCTTTCGCTTTCTTCGGATCCCTGATCATCGAAATATCATTGATCAGTATATTGCCGTCATCGGGTGCCAGATACCCTGTGATCATATTCATCGTGGTGCTCTTGCCCACGCCGTTTGGTCCCAAAAAACCGTAAATATTTCCCTTCCGGGCTTCAAAGGATACATCCTTGATGATCTGCTTATCACCGTATCCCTTCTTTAAGTGCGTTACCTTCAGCACTGTATTATCCCCCTAATCGTCCGCATCCGCAAACGGATACGTTTTCGTTATCTGTAATCTTCCAGTTCTTCCAACGCGGATGCAATCTCATACATATCCGCAAATTCTCTCTGCAGCCTCCGCATACAGCGGTGAATATAGCTGCGCCGTTCGTCCATATTATATTTCAGAACGTTCTTGTGTCCCCAGAGATGGGTAAACTGATGCTGCTCCCGCAGCTGTTCTATGCGTGCGCAAAAAGCATATACCGTAATCCCCCTGGCCTGCGCACATGTCGGCAGGATCCGCTGTTCCGCAAAAACCATCGGGCACAGATTGTCCGTCGTCGGCTGCAGGGCACGCATAAAGCGAAACGCTTCTTCCACGTAGTAGTCCCGAAAGGCCGGATCCCGCAGATACAGCATAGCCGTATTGGCCGCCTGCACCGAAAAATCCCACTCTGACGGAAAATGGTATCCATCCTTCATTGCAAACGTGTGCGGATCCGGATAGATCTGCGGCCGCAATTCTTCGCGGTGGATCACAGCAATCTGTGCCTGCTTAAGCACTTCGGAAAGATCCTCCCAGATGATCAGATCCGTATCGATCATCACAGACGGCAGTTCTTCCATCTGCAGCGCCTTTAGCTTCCCGCCGGCCCAGAACACGACCGGATCGATCTCTTCCGGAACCGTCATTTCCTCCGTTCCCCGGGAGAAGATCTTCTCCAGCGATCTTTCGTGCAGATATTCCAAAACCGGTGCATCCGCATAAAGCTTCGTTTTTCCGTTGTATTTTTCAAAGGCCGCAACCGATAAGAGCAGGGTAATGAGGTCATAATCCTGCATCGTAAATCCCGCATTTCGTTTTCTGCTGAAATAGGGTGCGGACCAAAGTGAGTAAAAACCGTTCATCGCTGTATCGTAAGGCTCTAGATCAGATCGAGCCCATAACCCATCTCTTCTATGATGCGGCAGATCCTGCTGCTTTCCGGATACAATACTTCCGCTGCTCCGTCGATCATCGCAAGTGGCGGCTGATCATACATTACGGATACGCATTCCACCGGATACTGCGCGCCACTGCCGGCTGAAAAACTGCCCCTGCGGTAACTGCTTACGCGGAAGCTCCCCATCCTGTAACTGCCCATCTGAAAGCTTCCCGTGCGGTAGCTGCCGCTTTGCAGAAACAGCCTGAAACTGCCGAGCGAAAAACTTCCGAATGAAAAACTGCCGGCCGTGCGCCACCATTCCCATTCCCACGAATGCCGGTAGCTGCCAAGGCGATAACTGCCCTGTGCGTAACTGCCCTGCCACTGTGCATAACGAAAGGTACCGGTCTGGTAACTGCCGTGCCAGTAACTTCCGTGCCAATAACTTTCAAGCCGGTAACTACCCTGCCAATTACTTCCAAGCCGGTAACTGCTATACCAATAACTGCCCTGTCCTGACACCGCCGGTCCGTAACTGCCTGTACCGAATGCTCCCTGCGCGTAGCTGCCAGGGCGATAACTGCCGAGCGTATAACTGCCGCCGGCAGAAATTCTCCGGTACGATCCGCCGCGGTTCTCCCCGGCTTCGTTTACCGTATACTCTTCCCGGTGCGCGTCTTCGGGCTCCCGTGCTCCTGCAAAAACCAGATCCAGACGTTCCGGCGGGATCACTTCGCAGCCGTTAAAATAAAAATCAAAAATCTGCTCCCCGTCCGCCAGGATCATACGATCTGCATACAGCCGTCCCTTTTTCGCCAGCAGCTTGACAAACAAAGGAAAGCCCTCCGGGCGTTCACACAAACTCTGTGCCTGCTGCATATCGCAATGCATCATATACCCTCCGGACGGCAACGGATTCTCCAGTTTGTCATTGAACTCCCCGTTCCATACCGCGTATGCGGAAAACGCCGACAGATCCTCCCGGTAATTCACCAACGACAAAAAGGCATATCCTGCGTGGAATGCCTGCAAATGATTGATGCGGTTGTCGTAATCCCGGATCGTTTCTCCCTTGCTCCGATCCAGCCATGCAAAGAGTTTGCCCATCGTTTTTCCTTCGCTTTGTCCAAAAGGGCATATATAAAATATTTTAACACAAAAAAATGGCTATTCCTAGCCATTTTTCGTCTTTTCTCTGCTTTTTTCGGAGCCGCTCAGCTCTTACCGGTACTGCCGAATCCGCCGCGGTCCTTGCCGTCCAGATGCTCTGCTTCCTCAAATTCGATCGCCGGCTGGTGTTCAAAGATCCGAAACTGGCAGATCCGGTCATTCACGTGAATCTGCGTATCCCGTACCGCCAATACCGGCATATACCACTGGTCATTATCTCCGCAATAACTCTCGTCGATCACACCGCAATGATTCGTCTGGATCACACCGAAATTCTTAAAAGTAGAACTCCGCGGCACCACATGCGCTTCGTAGCCTTCGGGCAGCTGCATCCCCACACCAAGTGGTACCAGCTTAAACTCTCCTTTTTTCAGGCTGATCTCTTCTGCGCAGCGCAGATCGATCCAGTCCGATTTTCCGTCAATATAACACAGTTTGTCGATCTGATCGGAAAAATATTTGATCTTGATCTTCGGCATCTTTCTTCTCCTTATTTTCCGTAATCTCCGCAATACAGTACCGGCTGTGCCGGATCCGTGGATTTGAGGCTCTTCTGAACATCAATGACCCTCTGGTTGGAACTGCCCTTCCACAGGAGATTGCCGTCAAAAAGGTCCTGTTTAAATTCGCCGTCTACTACGACATCCACATACTGCATCACCGGATAATGCATCACATCATCCCAGTTGTAGCCGGTATAAAGCCAGATTGTCTTATCCGGATACTTTGCTTTTACTTCTTCCGCCAGTTTGCGCACTTCCACACGGTTGGACGGAAACAGCGGGTCCCCGCCGGAAAATGTCAGACCGGAGATATAACTCTTCTCCAGCTGGTCAAAGATTTCCTGCTTTGCCGCATCATCAAACAAAAGTCCGCCTTCCGGATCCCAGGTGATGGGATTCTGGCAGCCCTTGCAGCAATGATCGCAGCCTGCCACCCAAAGCACCACGCGCAGTCCGTCACCGTTGAGCATATCATCGTGGGTAATATTATGGTATCGCATTACATCGACCGCCTTTCCGCAATCTCAGCCATTTTGGCATCGTTTAAGCGGGAGTCCCCGTGCACGCGGGAATAGGAAAGATAACCGTTCATGCGGTCGATCTTGGTCAGGTTACGGCTGCCGCACTTCGGACATACATCCATCTCCAGTTCCTCGTGGCCGCAATCATCGCAATAGGACAGGCTCAGGTTCACACCTTCATAGAATCCCATCTCCATCGCACGGCGCACCAGCGTACGTACCGCATCGGTATTGTAGCTGACCGGATATTTTACATACTGGATCTTGCCGCCGTTGAGCAGTTCCCAGAATCTGCCTTCCAGATCCTGCTTCTGGATCGGCGTGATATCCTCCGATACATGGCAGTGGAACGAATTGCTTACATATTCGCGGTCGGATACGCCTTCGATGATCCCGTATTTCTTACGGAACTGCTTTACCTGCAGTCCGCAAAGGCTCTCCGCAGGGGTTCCGTAGATTGCGTACAGATTGCCGTCCGCTTCCTTAAACTCCGTGATCTTCTGGTTGATGTGCTCCATCACTTCCAGCGCAAACTGCCCGTCTTCCACCAGCGACTTGCCGTTGTAGAGCATCTGCAGTTCGTTGAGCGCCGTGATTCCGAAGGATGCCGTTGCATATTTGAGCAGCGGCTTGATCTTGTCATGCAGCCCCAGATGACCTTCCAGGAATCCGCCTTCGCAATATGCCAGCGGATTGGTAGAGGCACGCATCTCGCCCAGATAAGCGTAGGTGCGGATATGCAGATTACGGATCAGCTGCAGATAGTAATCCAGCACTTCGTAAAAGTCCTTGCTCTCCTGCCGTGCCTTTGCCAGGATCATCGGCAGGTGCAGCGAAACCGCACCGATATTGAACCGTCCGACAAAGATCGGCTCGTCCTTATCGTCTGCCGGATGCATCCCGCCCCGCTCATACCAGGGTGAGAGGAATGCACGGCAGCCCATCGGTGAGATCACCTTGCCGTACTGCTTGTACATACTTGCGATATAACCTTTGCCGGTCAGGGACAGCCAGTCGGGATACATCGTCTTTGCCGAGCATTCCACGCCCGCTTCAAAGACATCCTCCAGCTCTTTCCCCGGTCCATGCAGATTCTCATCATAAAGGAATACGATCTTGGGGAACAGGACCGGCTTTTTGTGGTCTTCCTTTCCCTGTCCCTTGTGGCGCACATTCAGCATGCTGATGGTCGCCTGCTTTGCAAACCGTCCCGTGCCGATCCCGGCCGTTACCGTGATGAACGGATAATCGCCGCGGCTGGAAGCAACGGTGTTGAACTTGTATTCCCATCCCTGGAAGCCCTGCTCAAAATCGCGTTCCACGTCACGTCCGGCTTCCGCCTCCGCCGTAGCACGGTCCACACCGAGCGCCAGGTATTTGTCGATATATTTCTGATAGGATTTTTCCGCATACGGCTCGAGGATCTTGTCCACTTCCGGTACGGTGAACCCGCCGTACTGCTGGGATGCCGCACTGAGCACGATGTCACCGATGACATCAAATGCCACATCCAGCGTCTTGGGCTCGTTATACCAGATATTGCCCATCTCGAAACCGCCGCTTAATACATTCTTCACATCAAAAAGACAGCAGTTCATGGTATCACGGCGCGCGGACATATCGTGCACATAGATGTAACCGTCCCGGCACGCCTGCAGTTCTTCGGTCGTCAGGAAAAACTTCTGGTACAGTTCCTTGTTGAGCTGGTTAAAGATCAGGGAACGCTTGGTGGAAACCAGTGCCGAGTCGGTATTGGCATTTTCCTTGTCCCCGATATACATAATGGACTGGCTCTTCTTGTACACATCATCCAGCATGCGTACAAAGTCCTGCTTATAGTTGCGGTAATCCCGGTAGCTCTTTGCCACGATCGGCTTGACCTCTTCCAGGGCACTTTCCACGATATTGTGCATCACGGGAATGGGGATCTCGTCCGTCTCCATTTCATCTACTTTTTCCACCACAAACCGACAGATCCTGCTCTTTTCCTCTTCTGTAAAATCCGTCAACGCACGATATGCCGACTTGCCGACTGCATTGATGACTTTCTGGACATTAAACTCCTCGCGGGTGTTGTCCTTTTTGATCACCTTTACCGTTCTGGCCGGTTTGTATAACGCCCCGTAATCCACTTCACTCATCTCGTTTAAAACTCCTTCTTCTCCTTGGTTCCCTGCTTCCCGCGCCTCTTAAAATCACACGATTTAGATGCGAGAGCATAAAAATAACACAATATCTTGTGCAATTGTTATTATAACCATGATTACCTTTTCCGTCAATCAGGTTTTCCGATAAAAGCACACAGAGTACGCCCTGAAAATTTGTACAAATTTACATAATATCCGGAATTATCGGTATTCGTTCAGAATCTCCTGCAGAAAACTGCGATAGGCTTCCGCTTCCTTTTGTGGGGAAACCAGTTTGGCACCGGTGCCGAACCCGGCCAGCCATCCGTAAAACTGCGGGCTGACTGCAACATTTACGCTCACGCTGAAGTGCTCCTCGTCCTCTTTGCGGATCGACACATCCTTGCCGAAACGGTCCACCACCACATTGGCCAGCGCATTGACAAAGACCAGCTTGATCCGCTTCTCCTCTCCGCCATACATATTGAATGCCACATTGGAGTATTCCGCGATATCAAAATTGCGGAACAGTTCCCTGCCCTGCCGGTCACTCGTGCCGATCTCCAGATCCTTCATACGGTCCACACGGTAATGCCGCACCTGCTGCCTTTTCTCGTCAAAGGCGATCAGATAATAGTTCTCATGGTTCCACGTCAGAAACCACGGGCTTACCCGGTACAGCTCTCCGCCTTTTTTGAGCTGCCACTGGCTGCTGACAGTATACTCGAGATAATGGAAAGCGATGCTTTTGTTGGCTGCGATCGCCCGGTGGATGCAGTCCACCGCATAGTACACGCCTTCGTTCACCGCCTTGGCGCGGTTGGCCACATAAACGGTGCGCTGCAGTTCCGAAGCCTCACGCTTTCCCGCCATACGCTCGATCTTTTTGATCAGCTCCCGGGAGCGCTTCACACTCAGGAAACGGGATGCCTGTACCATATCCACCAGCATCTTCAGTTCCGCCAGCTCAAAATCCCGGCTGGCCAGATAATACCCGCCGCTCGTACGGTTGCCGTCGTAGCCGATATCATAGCCAAAGTCGCGCAGGCACTCGATATCCGAGTAGATGGTCTTGCGCTCCGCAGAAATGCCGTACTCCGAGAGCTTTTCGATCAGTTCTTTGGTCGAACACGGTGACTGTTCGTCGGTCTCTTCCGTAAGGATCTTAATGATATACAAAAGCTTCAATTTCTGATTTTCCGATTTTGCCATGATCCGTCCCCCCGAAGTTGTTTTCCTATGATGTAAATAAAGATTGCCGTTTGCAGCAATCTTTACTCTTACTTTTCTCTCTTCACTTATTGACGAAACGCTTTATTTTTCCGCAGCTTTCTTCTCCTGTGCCGCCTCTGCCCCTTCCGTGCCTTCCGCATCGCCGGTGCTTACCGTTTTGGCATTCTTGCTCTTGCGCAGCTGAAAGCCGATCAAAAACGCGATCACGACTGTCACGATAAAGACAAAATATACGACCAGATAAGATAAAAATCCGTTGATAAACAGGGTACCTTCCATAATCACTCACGAAATCCTTTCCATATCTATGGCCGCCCCGGACCACGTAACAATAAATATTGTATCACGCCCCCACCACATCGTCAAGGACGGCATTGTGGTCCGCCGCCGTTGTCGCCAGCACATCGCAGCGTTCGTTCTCCGGGTGTCCGGCGTGCCCTTTCACCCAGCAGAATTCCACACGGTGCTGCTTCTTGGCCTCCAGAAGCCGTTTCCACAGGTCTACGTTTTTCACGTCTTCGTTCTTTCCGCGTTTCCAGCCTTTCTTTATCCAACCCTCGATCCAATGCTGGTTAAAGGCATCCACCAGATATTTGGAGTCCGAATACAGTTCCACTTCACACGGGCGATTCAGCGCCTCCAGCCCCACGATCGCCGCCATCAGCTCCATACGGTTATTCGTCGTCTTCCTGTAACCGGCACTGTATTCCTTCTCATGCAGCGTTCCCTTGGAATCCACAAACTGCAGCACCACGCCGTATCCGCCGGGTCCGTCCGGATTGCCTCTGGCCGCCCCGTCGGTAAAGATCTTTACTTTTGCCATACACCCTC
>JAEEGL010319131.1_pt1 | contig 11801 bp, 10 predicted proteins | sample 9134231 | NCBI WGS metagenome assembly JAEEGL01 (sample SAMN16246548, study PRJNA631951) | gut metagenome | biome: gut microbiome; feature: rumen; material: fiber-attached | host: Bos | place: Iran: Karaj | collected 2018-10 | reverse complement strand
TTCTTGTTCAACATACAAAACTCAAATGCTTAAAGATGCAAATTTTATGCTGTCTGAACATTGCTTTTATGTTGATATGGAATTAAATACTCATATATCGATTGCCTGCAAAACAATAAAATATTATCCGTTATATATATATAGATATTTTTTAGGAAGACCAGATCAATCTGTAACAAAAGCATCTTATATGAAAAATTATAAGCATCATGAAAGAGTAATTATGAATATAATTAAAGTTTTATATGATAATATAGATAAGCTTTCTGAACAAAGAAAAAATTACATTATAAATAAATTAATACTTGTTATGATTAAGTCTCAATATATAGTAACAGTAGAATTTTATAGAAAACCTACTCCTTTTAGAGAATTTGAGAAAAAATTAAAAAAATATCCTGAATTTTATAATAATCCTGAAATATTAACAAATGCTATAAAATTTCATCGTGCAACACATGGATGCTTTATACGTTTTAATTCTATATTAGTAAAAATAAAAGCTGTTTTTAAAAAAATTTTAAGAAAATAATGGTGATAAAATGGTTGAAAAAAATATTAAATATTTAATAATAGGAGCAGGTATATCTGGACTTACATTTGCAAATTATATAAAAGATAATTATTTAATTATAGAAAAAGAATCTGAAGTTGGCGGATATTGTAAAACTATAAAAAAGAAAGACTATATTTGGGATTATGCTGGTCACTTTTTCCATTTCAAAACAGATGAATTTAAAAATATTTTCTTAAATAAAATGAATTCTGATGATGTTATATATAATGAAAAGTGCACAAAAATACTATATAAAAATGATTTGATTGATTATCCTTTTCAAACTAATATACATGAACTTCCAAAAGAAGATTTTATAGATTGCTTATATGATTTATTTAATAAGACCGAAAAAGATAACTATGACAATTTTTTAGATATGTTATATGGCAAATTTGGAAAATCTATAGTAGAAAAGTTTTTAAAGCCATATAATGAAAAATTATACGCATGCGATTTACAAAGCTTAGATAAAGATGCTATGGGACGTTTTTTCCCTTATGCTGATTTAAACCAAATTATTAATAATATGAAAAAAGGTGAAAATTCTTCATATAACAATTCATTTTTATATCCTAAAAATGGAGCTGGAGCTTTTATTGATATTCTTTATAATAATCTAGATAAAGATAAAATTTTATTAAATACAAAAATTTCGTCAATAGATTTAGAAAACAAAATTGTTATAACAGAAAATGGAGAAAAATATGAATTTGAATATTTAATTAATACTTCGCCTTTGAATCATTTCTTAAATCTATTTGAAAATAATGTAGAATTCAAAAAATTAAATTCTGAACTGTCATATAACAAAGTTTTAGTATTTAACTTAGGCTTTAATAAAAAATCAAAATTAACAAATGAGCATTGGATATATATTCCAGATAAAAATTGTAATTATTATAGAATAGGTTTTTATGATAACATTTTAGGAACAGATAAGTTAAGTATGTATATTGAAATTGGTTATGATAAAAATGCTATTATAGATATAGATAAACAATTAAAACTTACATTAGAAAATTTAAAAAATCAAGGAATTATAGATGATTCTACTGTACTTGAAGAATATTGTTCAATTATAATGGATCCTGCTTATGTACACATTACAACTTCGTCTGAGAAAAGAATTAAAGAATTAAAAGAATATCTAAAAAGCAATAATATTTATACTATTGGAAGATATGGTGGTTGGACATATTGTTCAATGGAAGATTGCATGATTGAAGCAAAAAATTTGTCAAATATATTAAAATAAAGGAATATTAAAATGGGTTATAAAATTAATAAAATTCTTTCTTTACTAAAAAAAGATGGATTTATTGTAACAGTAAAAAAAATATATAAATATATTCAGGCCAAATATTTAATAAAAATCAATTTATTTAGCTTTATCTATATAAAATTAAATTCTAAAAAATTTAATAAAAGAATTAATCAAATTTTAAATGGCAATTATGATAGAATAATAGTTTGGAGAAGCTCTTTTGGGTGGAATGTTCCACTTTTTCAAAGGCCTCAACATATTGCTAAAAATCTAGCAAATAATAATTGTTTAGTTTTTTATGAAATAACAACTGTTACTGATAAAGTAAGAACATATAGTAAATTGCAAAATAATTTATACTTAGTAAATTTTAATAATACTGCTATGAAAAATTTATTATTCAAGGCATTAGAAAAAGTTGAGAAGCCTAAATATATACAATTCTATTCAACAGATTGTACTATTAGTTTATCTGAACTTAAAAAATATATTGATAATGGATTTAAAATCATTTATGAATATATTGATGATATAAATCCGCTTCTTGTTGGAACAAAAGAATTACCTGTTAATTTAAAAGATAAATATGAATATATGCTTAAAGATACAAAAAATGTATTTGTTGTTGTTACAGCTGATGAAATAGAAAAAGATGTAATATCTAAACGAGGAAACGAAAATCTTGCTTTTTCTTGTAATGGTGTAGATTATGATCATTTTAATAAATTAGATCCCAATTTTAAATTTGATGAAAACTTTTTAAAAATTATTGATGAGAAAAAGCCAATTATAGGTTATTATGGGGCTTTAGCTACTTGGTTTGATTATGGTATGATAAAGTATTTAGCTAAAAATAGGCCTAATTATAATATTGTTCTTTTAGGCATTAAATATGATGGTTCCTTTGATAAAGAAAATTTGAAGGAATACTCTAATATTCATTTTCTTGGATCTAAAAGCTATGATGCATTACCAAATTATGCAAGTCATTTTGATGTATGCACCATACCATTTTTAATAAATAGTATTACCCAGGCCACATCTCCATTAAAATTATTCGAATATATGGCTCTTGGTAAGCCTATTGTAACAACAGCTATGAAGGAATGCAAAAAATATAAATCTGTTATGATAGCAAATACGAATGATGAATTTGTATCATTAATTGACAGAGCTTTATCTATAGAAAATTCTCATGATAAAGAATATTATGATTTATTGCATAAAGAAGCGATGGAAAATACTTGGGAACAAAAAGCAAAAATAATTATAGATTTATTAGAAAATAATGAATAATCAGATTAGAGGTGATTTAATGGAAAAGAAAGATATTGCTGTAACTATTCAAAATTTTGTACAATTCTATAGTATAAAAAACGGTATCGATGAACTAATTAAAAAAAATTATTCTGTTGATATCTATATACCTCAAGCAAATGATAATTTAGGTTATGGAAATATGTATGATGAAACATATAAAGAATTAAGTAAAGCAAATTATTCAATTAAAAGAACTACTGATAATAATATTTCGTATAAAATTTTACTTGAACCATATCCTATGGATTTCTGTTTAAAACTTAACTTTCAATATCGTTTAAAATACAAATATTCTCCTATTCCTGCAAAGCCTAACTTAACATGTAAACCGGAGAGTAACATTTTATATGATGCAATACTTTGTTATGGTGACTATGATGCAGAATATTTAAAAGCATATGCTGCTACTTATGTAATTGGAAATTTAAAATATATAAATTTTAAGAAAAAAACTGTTTCAAATAATAGTAAACCAGTCTTACTGTTTTTACCTACTTATGGTGAGAATAGTTCTATTTTGCAATTAACAGATGAATTAAAAAAATTGAAAGATAAGTATTACATTATTGTAAAATCCCACCACTGTACTTCTTCTTTAAATGATGAACTATATAGAATAGATATGTTAAAAGACATATCTGATGAATATTATGATCATTCGACACAATTGACTGAATTGTTATCTAAATCTGATATTGTGCTATCTGATAATTCTGGATCAATATTCGAATCAATTTATGCAAATGTTCCAGTTGCTATTTTTTCAAAGGACTTAAATGCTAACAAATTAGGAGATTTCAATACAACCCAATTTGATATAGTAAATGAAGGGTTTGTGCCATATACAAATAATCCTTTAGAACTTAGCACTATTTTAGATAATGCTCTTTCTGATAGCTATAAAGATAAATTAAGTATATTAAGAAACAAATTATTTCATTTTTCACAAAATCCCATAGAAGAGTTTGTTAGTATAATAGAATTGTTTTTAAATGATAAATTTAATTTAAAGTATAAAGCTATTCATGACATTCTTATAAATGAATATGTTGCTAATAAAAAATTAATTAATGATTTAAAATTAGAAAACAGTAATAATTCTATAAAAATCAATGATTTAGAAGCAATAAATTTAAATAATATTAACGAAATAAATAGTTTAAAACTAGAAATAGATAATAATATAAAACAAATAGATTTATTAAAAAGAGATATCCTGTCTTGCAAGAACGAATTGAGTACTGCAAATAGTACTATTTTATCTTATAAAGATGAATTGAATGCTGCAAATAATACTATTTTATCTTATAAAAATGAATTGAATACTGCAAATAGCACTATTTCATCTTGTAAAGATAAATTAAACGATGCAAACAGAGTTATAGAATATTATGAAAAAGGAAAATTATATAAAATATGCAAAAAAATATATAAACTATACTATAAATTATTTAAGAAAGGAAGTAGTAATGGATAAAATTATAGGGTATACTGCAGGAGTGTTTGATTTATTTCATATTGGGCACTTAAATTTAATTAAAAGAGCTAAACAAAATTGTGATTACTTAATTGTAGGAGTAAATAGTGATAAATTGGTACAACAATATAAAAATAAAACACCTATCATACCAGAAAATGAAAGAATGGAAATAATTAAATCTCTTAAATATGTTGATGAAGTTGTTTTAATTAACACTAGGGATAAACTAGATGCATATAATAAATTTAAATTCAATCGTATCTTTGTTGGTGATGATTGGTTAGGTCATCCTTCATATAGTGAAGCAATTAATCAATTAAAGCCATATAATGTTGAATTTATTTTTTATCCATATACTAAAACTACTTCTTCTTCTATAATAAGAAAAGTATTAATGGATTTATATGATAAACAGGAGAAATAATGGAAAAAGAAAATATTTTAGGTTTTGATATTTGTAATGCAAATTATGAAGATTTAATTAACAATATTTTTAATGATTTTAATAAAAATATCACTAATTTTATTGTTAATATAAATCCAGAAATAATTGTTAATAATTACAAAAATAGAGATATTATAAGTACCTTTAATAAGGAAAACTATCAAATTGCAGATGGAATAGGTATTATTTATGCTTCAAAAATAAAAAAAACACCTATTAATCAAAGAATTACTGGTATAGATTTAATGCTTAATATTTGCAGTGAATCTGTAAAACATAATTCTAAAATCTTTTTATATGGTTCAAAAAAAGCAATCGCAGAAAAGGCAAAATCTGAATTAGAATCTTTATATAAAGGAATTAATATAGTAGGCACTTGCGATGGATATTCAGATAAAAATGTAGTTATGGATGAAATAAATAGATCTGATGCAAATATTTTATTTGTAGGACTTGGTAGTCCAAAGCAAGAAGAATTTATAATCAAAAATAGAGATAAGCTTTCTAATGTAAAAATATTTATGCCAGTTGGACGGGAGTTTTGATGTTATAAGCAAAACATTAAATCGTGCTCCAAATTGGATGATAAAATGCAATTTAGAATGGTTATATAGAATTATAAAGCAACCTAAAAGAATATTTAGAGCATTTAAATTATTAAAATTTATGTTTTTAATATTAATAACAAAAAATAATAATACAGGAGTTAATAATGGAAAAAATTAAAGTAATAACTGTTTTTGGAACAAGGCCAGAAGCAATAAAAATGGCTCCCCTTGTAAAAGAATTAAAATCTAGAAAGGAAATTGAATGTGTAGTTTGTGTAACAGCTCAGCATCGCCAAATGCTTGATCAAGTATTAAATGCTTTTAATATAATTCCAGATTATGATTTAAATATAATGCAACAAAACCAAACATTAAGTGATATTACAAGTCGTGTATTAAAAGGATTAGAAGAAATTATTTTAAAAGAAAAACCTAATATTGTTTTAGTTCATGGAGATACTACTACAACATTTGCAGGAGCTTTAGCTAGTTATTATGCTAAGACAGATATTGGACATGTTGAAGCAGGCTTACGAACCTGGAATAAATATTCTCCATATCCAGAAGAAATTAATAGGCAAATAGTTGGTCTTTTAGCAGATATGAATTTTGCTCCTACTCTAAAAGCTAAGCAAAATTTGCTTTCTGAAGGGAAAAAGGAAGAAACAATCTTTGTTACGGGAAACACAGCAATTGATGCTCTAGCTACTACTGTTAATTCAAATTACTCAAATGAAATATTTGATTGGGTTGGGCAAGACAGATTAATTCTTCTTACTGCTCATAGAAGAGAAAACTTAGGTGAACCTATGCGTCATATGTTTAAAGCAATAAAGAGAATTGTAGATGAAATACCTGATGTCAAAGTAATTTATCCTGTTCACCTAAATCCAAAAGTAAAAGAAATAGCTGATGATGTCCTTGGAAATAGCGAAAGAATAAAATTAATACCACCTTTAGAAGTAATTGATTTTCATAACTTCATAAATAAATCTTACATAATATTAACAGATAGCGGTGGAATTCAAGAAGAAGCCCCTTCTCTGGGAAAACCTGTTCTTGTTTTAAGAGACACTACAGAAAGGCCAGAAGGAATTGATGCGGGAACTCTTAAGCTAGCTGGTACTAACGAAGAAACAATATACGCAATGACTAAAGAACTATTAACAGATAATGACGAATATAAAAAAATGAGCAAAGCTTCAAATCCATATGGTGATGGTAAAGCAAGTATAAGAATAGTAGATAGTATAATAAAAAAATATATATAATTAAAAAACATTTTTAAGCAAATATTATATTTCCTTAAAAATGTTTTTTTAATTTCATAAACTCAACAACTTCTGATTCTTCCTTTAATCCTAATGCAACTAATAAATTATTTTTAGCTTGTTCATCAGTTAAATATCTTTTAAATGCATTAAAGCCGTTTTTAGCAACATTGACATCATAATTATTTACAATACTTATTAATTTTTCTTTAAATTTTTCTGTATCATTTGTAGTTATAATATAGCCTGCTTTATTAATTTTTGTAAATATTAAAGGGGAAGCATATTCTGGGCCATGTAGTAAAACAGGTACTCCTGTTGTTAAGTATCTTATCAATTTCCCTGGAAAAGATAGTCTGCATGCTTTTTGATATTCTTTACTAAACCAATACGGACAATATAATAAATTACATTCTTTTAATGTTTCTATTAATTGTTCTTGCCTTATAAAACTATTTATTTCTATATTCGGATTTTTATAGTACTCTTCTGGAAATGCCGCTCCATATAACTTTAAGACTATTTCTTTTTCACCTATTTTCCATTTTAAGTCTTCTAGGGATAAAATTAGTAAATTTATTTCATCTTTAGCATAGCATTGTCCAGCAAATCCTATAATAAATTCATCACTTTTATTATTTTTAATCTCTAATTCTGTTAATGGTAAAGATGGTATATTTATTAAACATTTCTTATGATATTTTTCTTCAAAATCTTTGGCCATAGCCCATGACATAGCCATAAAATTCTTAGATTGCTTTACTACTCTGCCGAATTCTCTTAAATTTGATTTGTATGTAATAATGTCAAAGTGATGCTCTTTCATCCACCACTCTAATGGATCCCAGGTTTGTGCTACATATTCTATATCGCTTAATTTAGATACTTTCCTTACTAGTTTTGTCATGCTTTGTCCTTGTATTGAAGCAAAAATAATATCAATTTTTTGTTTTTTAGCATATTCTGCAATCTTACTCGCAAATTTGGGTAATACTTTTTTTGCGCTCTTAGTGTTTTCTATATAAGATTTTACTTTTCCTTTTATTTCTTTAAATCTTTTTGCTTCACTTACCCAATATTCATTAGGTTTTTCAAAAGTTAAAAATTTTATTTTTTTCAATTTATCATCTGGAATATTCATTTTTACATATTTATTTTTTATCAAAGCACAATGTATCTCTATGTTTTCTTCTAACAAAAAATCACACCATTTATTTATAACTAAGCCAGATGTATGATTTATACAAGGCGCCATATCTGTTAATAGTAATACTCTCATTATTTACATTTTCTCCTATATATTTCTTTATATAAATTTAACATTTTATTATTATAATTATTTATATCATAATTTTCTTCGGCTAATTTTCTTCCCAATTCGCCTAACCTTTTACATTCATTTGGATTATTAATTAGATTCTCTACTGCTTTTACAAAACCTTTGCTATCTTCTTTTTGTAATGAAATTCCATATTGGGGTGCAAAAGTTACACTTGGAAGAGCTGTCCCTTCAAAAACTATTATTGGTAATGATGATGCCATTGCTTCAATAGCCATAAGCCCAAATGATTCTGCAAGAGAAGGCATTAAAAATAAATCTGAAATTGAATATAATTCTGCCAAAAAATAGTCGTCATTCACCCAGCCAAATTCATGTATATCATATTTTTTCTCATATTCTTTTAATAGTCCTGTTGCACCAACCGCAATGATAGAAACTTTTTTATTAACTGAAAGATCCTTTAGCATTTTTTTTATGTATTTTAATCCCTTCCACTCTTGTGGATCTTCTCTAAACATTATTACAAATGAATCTTTGTCAATTCCAAATTTTTTTCTTGTTACTTCCATATTTTGATTTTTATAAAATTTATTTAAATCTATTCCAAACTTAATTAAATGAATTTTATTAAATTTACTTGCTAATGGGCTTTGTTTAAGCATATTAAGCATCCATTCTGAATAAACCACAAGATCTATATCTTTTATCTGATCATAAGCTGTTTTCTTTATATTCCATATAGAATCTGTATTTTGCTTTGTTATTTTTGATATTCTTTCTAAATAATCACAGTTATTGCATCCATTTAACCATTTTTTGCATTCAAGTGGATAAATACAATGTCCCGTTAAAAACCAAGGATCATGTATACTTAAAACTGTAGGTTTAGAATTAAATATTTCTACTAAATCAAATAAAGATAAAAACTGATTGAATATTAAATGAAAATGCGCAATATCTGCCTCTTTAAATTCTTCCATTTCCTTTATCTTCTTTGCAAAAGGATATAAAACGGATTGCAATGATAGTTTTTCTTCTAAATTCATACAAATTTGTCTCATATAAATATCACTATCATATTTTTGTAATGAAATTACATTTTCATCATTACTTAGCTTATCCATGACTATTTGCGTTGATTTTATTCCTTTCGCGTTAAGCATTTGTTGCAAATCAAATCCATTAAATCTTTTTCCTGGTAAGTCAATATTATTTATATATACTATATTCATTTTTATACTCTCTTTCTAAATATTCTTCTAAATAAATTATAAACTTTTTGAGCTATTTTTCTAAATATTCTATATATCTTTCTCAAAATCTTATGTAATAAAACAACTATGTTTAAGTGAGAAATTTCTGATACCTGCATATTTAATTTGCTTATATCTTCTTTTAACATATAATTTTCTTTTTCTAGCTTTCTTAATTCTATAACTTGTTCTTCTATCTGTTTGTCCTTTTCTTCCATTTTTTCAAGAATTTCATATAATGTTTCAGAAAAAGTCTTTAATAAGTATTGTGATTCTTTTGTGCTAAAATCATATTTTTCATCATCTGACCACATTTGCATGTTCCTTTCTATGTTTTTTATTTCTTATATTTCTTCTTTTATATATTTTTTTTAGTTAACTTATCTTTATATTTTCTAAATATTTTTATTATTATTTGCCTAATCTTTTCCGTAATTAGTGAGCAAACTATTACTGAAACTGTAAAACATATATCATATAAATAATATTTATCATAGTGTATATATTTTAAAAATGGAAAAATTTTTTGATTAAAGTATATATAAAAAGTGTGAATAATATATCCCCCATATGTTAGCTTTGATATTTTATTTATTATTTTTATTTTTTCCTTTTTTATTTCTTTAAAGAATAAAAAAGTAAAAATTGATATACAAATATTAAACAATTGAAATGAATTGCTTATTGTCATATACTTTAGCGGCATATTTATAGGATTATTTTTCCAAAATATAATATATTCAATTAATAACAATGCCCCAACTATTATTCCTGATATGAATTTTTTTACAGTTACATTATATTTAGCTATATAGAATCCTGTTAAATACAATACTAAAAACAATAATATATTATTTCTAAACATTCCCTGAAATAAAAGTTTATGTGTAAATATTTCTATTAACTCTCCTATCCCAATTAATATGTATGAAGTTATTAATAAAACAAAAAATTTACTTCTGTCGTAATTTTCTGTACCTTTAATTATAATTGGGGTTATTAATACAATAAACATGTATGCAACTATATACCATAAATGATGAAACTGACCTGTTAGCTGCATAATCATTTCGCCAAGTTGTTTTAAAGCTTCTATACTGCTTTTAGTTTCCAAAATATTTATTACAAAGAGTAGTGGCAAGAAGCATAATATTGGTATCATCAGCTTGATTATAGTTTTCTTTGTATCAAACTTCTCTTTTGATAAATAAGTTACATATCCGCTTATTATTATAAATAATGAGACTGCTGGTGTAACTAAACATCTTACTACTGTAGCATAATACCATGAAAAGCTATGAGATAAGATACCATTTTCAATTGTTAATCCAACTGGTGTTATATGTGTAAATACTACTAAAACAAATGCTAATATCCTTAATAATTCTATATTGCTTTTTCTTTCCATTTTTTTACCTTACTATAATTAATATTTCTTCCAAACTGTTCTATTTATATAGTCTGTATAGCTTAAAATTATTCTTACAACTTTCGCACTAACATGGTCTGCATCATAATCATTTACTATATGCATTTTTTCTTTTTGGCTTGTAACTACATTTATTGCTGTTATTATGTCATCACTTTTAAGTCCACTCATTATTAATGTTCCTTCATCCATACCTTCAGGTCTTTCATGTGCTTGTCTTACCGTTATTGCAGGGAAGCCTAGAATAGATGATTCTTCTGTAATTGTTCCACTATCTGAAATTACACAAAATGCGTTTTGTTGTAGTTTATTATAATCTGCAAATCCTAATGGCTTCATATATTTTACTAAATCATTAAATTTAAAATTCAATGCTTCTATTTTTTTCCTAGTTCTTGGGTGTGCAGAAAAAATAATTGGCATTTTATATTCTTCTGCAATCTTATTTATTGAATTTAATAAATTATCAAAATTTTTGGGATTATCTACATTTTCTTCTCTATGAGTACTCAGTACAAAATATTTGCCTTTTTCTAAATTTAATGTTTCTAAAACTTTGCTTTCTTCTATTGTTTTTGCATTTTTTCTAAGCACTTCTTTCATGCTTGAACCTACTTTTATAACTGTTTCTGGTCTAATACCTTCTGAAATTAAATATCTTCTTGCATGTTCTGTAATTGTCATATTAATATCACTCGAGTGATCTATTATTTTTCTGTTTATTTCTTCTGGAACTCTTTGGTCAAAGCATCTATTTCCCGCCTCCATGTGGAATACTGGTACTTTATTTCTTTTTGCAGAAATTACTGCTAAACAAGAATTTGTATCTCCATATAATAAAATTGCATCTGGTTTATGTTCCTTAATTAGTTTATCAGATATTGCTATGGTATTACCTATTGTTTCTGCAGGTGTTTCCCCAGCAGCATTCATGTATATGTCTGGTTTCC
>JAEEGL010095802.1_pt1 | contig 11801 bp, 8 predicted proteins | sample 9134231 | NCBI WGS metagenome assembly JAEEGL01 (sample SAMN16246548, study PRJNA631951) | gut metagenome | biome: gut microbiome; feature: rumen; material: fiber-attached | host: Bos | place: Iran: Karaj | collected 2018-10 | reverse complement strand
TCAAAGTGCTTCACATACCTTTCACCACCTCTCTCACGGCTAAATCTGAGAATTTTTGCCTTGTCAAGCAAAGAAATCAGCTGACCATACATCGGCTGTCCGATAAAATGTGTACCTTTGTTCATGTTATTGATGTTTTGTGGCGAAAACAAAGGTAACAAAAAAGGTCGGAATCCAAGCAAGGAAACCGACCTTAATTTGTGTATGGCTCAAAAAGTTTTAGCGGACACCAATAATTTTCTATAAGTATGTGAAACTATCCTTAGATGAGTATGCAGATGAAGTTGCCTTTGCTGCAAATGATGGCTTATTTTAATATATATAATATGTATATATGGAAGGTGTGTTTGGGCACACCTTTTTTTTGTGCCCAAAATAAAAACATGTCCAAATATGACCAAAAATGAGATTAAGAAAAGAGTGAACTTTACAAATATACTGAAATACAGATATCTATAAAGTTCACTCTGTGCCCGGAACGGGAATCGAACCCGTACGGCCATCACTGGCCAAGGGATTTTAAGTCCCTCGTGTCTACCAATTCCACCATCTGGGCATTTGCGGGTGCAAAGGTACAATAAAAAGTGAAAAGTGAAAAGTGAAAAGTGAAAAATTATTCCCTATTCTCTATTCTTTAATCAAAATTTATGTCAATATGAAGTAAATGACAGAAGCGGGGATGGCAAGCAGGGCGCTGTCGAAGCGGTCGAGCCAACCGCCGTGACCGGGGAGGGCGTTGCCGCTGTCCTTGATGCTGAACTGACGCTTGATGAGGCTCTCCACAAGGTCGCCCCAAGTGCCGAAGACGATAACGACAAGAGCAAAACCCAACCAACGCTCCAAAGGCATTGAACTTTGACCATTAACCATTGACCATTGACCATTGTCCAGCCGCCAGATGATGACTGCGGCAAGCAGGGTGAACAAGCCGCCGCCAATGCTGCCTATCCACGACTTCTTGGGTGAGATGCGAGGGAAGAGTTTATAGGGGATGAAGCGCTGCAGCGAGCATCCGCAAAGGAAGGCAAAGGTGTCGTTCACCCAAAGGAAAATGAAGAGGGCGAGGGGATAAATCCAGTTGTAAACAAAAGTCCCGGTCTCTGCATCATAAGCAATACTGAGCAAGGGCAGCAGGGAAAAAGGAACTGCCACATAAATCTGAGAGGCGAAGCTGAATGCCCAGTTCCGTAAAGGAGTCTTTGCGTGACGGTAAAGTTCGCTCACGATAATGTAGAGAAGCATCAGAGCATAGAGCGAAAACATTCGAGCCGTCTGGGGGCTGTCGATTGCACTTAGCCAAACGGCTGCAACAAGCACGACCCCCGCCATTGAATTAATGGGACGTACAATTCCGGAATGAACATGGGTATTCATAAGTGTGCCGAACTCCCACAAAGTAGCAGCCACTACAACAGCGAAGAAAAAGAAGGCACTGACGGGGCTGTAGATGGTGCAGCCCACAAGCAGGAGCACATAGACGGCACCAGTCAAGGTGCGGATGATAAGATTCTTCATAACAAGTGGCCCCCTCCCGACCTCCCCGAGGGGAGGAGAAAGAAGGACGGGCGTTTATTTATTGATTGGTTTCTTGGTTTATGTTCTCCCCCTCGGGGGAGTTAGAGGAGGGCTGGAGCAACTCTTCTGAGCGGCTGGCCCATGGACGTGGGCCGAAGATGCGCTCCACATCCTCTGCAAAGATGACTTCCCGCTCGACGAGCAGTTGAGCGAGGGCTGCGTGACCTTCTGCGTTTTTGCTGAGGATGTCCTTTGCACGGGCATATTGCTGGGCTATCATTGCCTTTGTCTCTTCGTCGATGAGTTGAGCTGTTGCTTCGGAGTAGGGGCGCTGGAAGCCGTACTCCTGATTGTCGTAGTAGCAGAGGTTGGGCAGCTTGTCGCTCATGCCCATATAGGTTATCATGCTGTAAGCCTGCTTGGTGACGCGCTCCAGGTCGTTCATCGCGCCGCTGCTGATGTGTCCGCAGAAAAGTTCTTCTGCTGCACGGCCTCCAAGCGTGGCACACATCTCGTCGAGCATCTGTTCGCGAGTTGTAATCTGTCGCTCTTCAGGCAGATACCAGGCGGCACCCAAGGCTCTACCTCGGGGCACGATAGTGACTTTGACAAGCGGATTGGCGTATTGGAGTAGCCAGCTGATGGTGGCGTGGCCTGCCTCGTGGAGGGCGATGGTGCGCTTCTCTTCGGCAGTCATCACTTTGTTCTTCTTCTCCAAACCGCCGATAATGCGGTCAACGGCTGCGAGGAAGTCGTCCTTGTCAACGGCAGTCTTCCCGTTTCGGGCAGCGATAAGAGCCGCTTCGTTGCAGACATTGGCAATATCGGCACCGCTGAAGCCAGGTGTCTGTCGGGCAAGGAAGTCAATGTCGAGTGAGCTGTCGGTCTTGATAGGCTTCAGATGGACGAGGAAGATTTCCTTGCGCTCGCTTACGTCGGGCAGGTCAACGTGTATCTGGCGGTCGAAGCGTCCGGCTCTCAGCAAAGCCTTGTCGAGGATGTCGGCCCTGTTTGTTGCAGCCATAATGATGACACCGCTATTGGTGCCGAATCCGTCCATTTCGGTAAGGAGCTGGTTGAGGGTGCTTTCCCTTTCGTCGTTGGCACCGACCTGTACGCCTCGGCTTCGGGCACGGCCAACAGCATCAATCTCATCAATGAAGATAATGCAGGGTGCTTTCTCTTTGGCCTGCCGGAAGAGGTCGCGGACGCGGCTTGCACCCACACCCACGAACATCTCTACGAAGTCGCTGCCCGACATACTGAAGAACGGAACATCAGCCTCGCCTGCAACAGCTTTGGCAAGTAGCGTCTTACCTGTTCCCGGAGGCCCAACAAGAAGTGCTCCCTTGGGAATCTTGCCACCCAAATCGGTATAGCGGGAAGGATTCTTGAGGAACTCCACGATTTCCTGCACCTCAAGCTTGGCTCCTGCCTGCCCTGCCACATCTGCGAAAGTCACTTTGTTTTCCTCGTCTTTCTCGAAGAGCTTGGCGCGACTCTTGCCGACATTGAAGATGCCCATCGGCCCGCCGCCTTCGCTTCCACCGCCTCCCATGCGTCGCATCAGATATATCCAAAAGAAGGCAATAAGGATGAGCGGCCCGAAACTCCAGAAGAAGTGTATTAGGTCGTTGTCCGAGCGCTTATAGCTCATTTCTCCTGTGAAGTTCCCCAAGTCCTGCTGGTTGGTGACAAACTCGTCGAGCTTGTCTGCCGAAGGGTATTCTGCCTGCACAAAAGGACGCTTGCCGAGCTGGTCAGAACCGGTTTTGAAGACATCTCGAATGTGTTCGGGCTTGACGTACATCTGGACAGTTCCGTCGTCTTTGTTGGCGACAATCTTGCTGGCATAGCCCTGCTCCACATAGCTCTTGAACTCGCTGTAGGTAACGCTTCGCGAGGTTGCGCCGGAAAGGAGTGTGCTGTCGCCGTTCATGAGCAGATAGCCCAAGGTGATGGCAATTACAATATATATCCAAGTCAGGCTTATCTTCGGTCCGCCTTTCTTGTTCTTATTGTTCTTTTGAGGAGCTTTCGGGGATGTTTTGTGTTCTTTCTTATCGTAGCTCATAGTAAGGTCAGTCAAGGTTAGGAATGTTCTGAAGGTCGGCATCGGCCCAAAGGTGTTCTATGTCGTAGAAGTTGCGCAGTTCTGGCAGAAAGATGTGTACGATGACATCGGCATAGTCCATAGCGACCCATGCTGCGTTCCGCAACCCATCTACGGCGATTGGCTTGGCGGCGAGTTTCTCGCGGCAAGTGTCTCCCACGGAATGTGCAAGAGCCTGTATCTGCTGTGGTGAACCGCCTGAGCAGATGACGAAGTAGCGACATACGGCATCTGGAATGTCCGTAAGGTCGGCCACGATAATGTCGCGTCCCTTTTTGTCTTGGAGTCCGTCCACAATAGCTTCTACCAATTCATTCTTTTTCTTCTTCATTCACTATAATAATATATGTATGATGCTAAATTGTTTGCAAAGGTACGAATAAAAGTGAAAAGAGAAAAGTGAAAAATGAAAAATGATAGAGTTCTGAGTTAAGAATTAAGAATTATTGTGTTTTTTTTAGCATAAAGATTTGCGAGTTCATAAAAAAGATGTAACTTTGCAGCCGCAAATGTCCAAGGGGACGTGCTGAGCATTGGGCTATGGTGTAATGGTAACACTGCAGATTCTGGTCCTGCCTTTCCTGGTTCGAGTCCGGGTAGCCCAACGACTTCGATGAGGAACGAAAGTTCGGAGGAGATATTGACAGAACAAGTTTATTGGGCTATGGTGTAATGGTAACACTGCAGATTCTGGTCCTGCCTTTCCTGGTTCGAGTCCGGGTAGCCCAACATTTTTCACAAAAGCTATTCAATTATAAACACAATGGACGACTATCACGCGGATAATTACGATTCTTAGTGCTCTGGAGTCTCTGCATCGCCATGCATGCTCCAACGAAGGAGCCAAAGATTTTATGTGCATGTGTCCTATCCCTAAAACAGAGGAGGAACCAAGACGATGCGAACTTATTGGAACACTTCGAATGGTCTGCGTACCATTGAAGAATGGCAGCCTGGCTGCTGGGTGCAGGTAACCTGCCCGACAGAGGAAGACGTTAACTTCCTGGAACAAACCCTCAAAATTCCCGATTACTACATCAGCGACATCGCCGATACCGATGAACGTGCCCGTTACGACATAGACGATGGCTGGGTGCTCATCATCTTGCGTATCCCTTACGTCAAGGAAAACAGGAGCCGCACACCCTTTACCACCATTCCGCTGGGTATCATCATGAAGGGCAACGTGCTTATCACGGTCTGCAACTTCGAGACAAACATGATGATTGACTTCGTTTCCTATCAGCAGAAGCGAGGGCTGGGCTTTGTCGATTCGGTTGATATGATATTCCGCCTCTTCCTTTGTTGTGCCGTTTGGTACCTGAAGCGCCTCAAGCAAATCAGCACGCGTATCGACAAGGCGAAGCAGAACCTCGACCACAAAGTCAGCAACACCGACCTCATCGCCCTCAGCCGCCTGCAGGACAGCCTCACCTACTTCGTCACCTCCATCCGCGGTAACGAGAACCTCCTCTCGAAGCTGAAATTCAAGCTGCCTATCGACGAGCTGGATGCCGATATGATAGAAGACGTAGGCATTGAGATGAGTCAGGCTCGCGAGACGACCAACATCTATGCGAACATCCTTGATTCCACGATGGACACATACGCCAACCTTATCAACAACAATATGAGCCAGGTGATGAAAATGCTCACCAGCATCAGCATTATCCTGATGTTCCCAACGCTCATCGCCAGCTTGTTTGGAATGAACTTGATAAACGGTATGGAGCAGTGGACTTGGGGCTTCCCGCTTGCGATGTTCCTCTCGATTGGTGTCACGGTTCTCTTTATGTGGTATTTCAAGCGTAAAACGTGGATTTGAGTATCAGTTCATAGTTCATATCCATAGTTCATAGTTATATTACGCGCCTTGACAAAATAGGACAAACTACTATGAATTATGAACAAACCACGTAATATTCATCAAAAAAACGACTATGAACTATGAACTATGGACTATGAACTAAAAAAAACAAGCTCTTTCCTTGCAGGTTAGGGCTTTTTTTGCGTACTTTGTGCTCGTTTTGATAAAAACGTAAATTGTAAATCGTCAAATAGTAAATGACATGATGGACTCTTTAGAGACTAATGAGACTACTGCCCTTGAGCAGTCTTCTGAGAATGAGAATCCCCAAGCCTCTTTGCAGGAAGCGGAAGTAGAAACAACAGTTGCCGAGTCTGAAGCAGAGCAAGAATTGCCCGAAACTCCAGAAGCTCCTGAAGTTCCAGAAACACAGGAAACGCCAGATGTTCCGGAAACTCTGGAAGAGCCGGAAGCTTCTGAGGAGGCGGAAGCCATAAGCGAGGATGAACAGGCAATCGTCCAGCAAACCTTCCAGACAAAGGAAGAAGTGGTGGCTCGCGTACAGGAAATCGCTGACAGCGAGGAACTTGGAGACAAGACGGAGCTAAACCTGCTCAAGCAACTCTTCTATAAGTTCCACAATGCCGAGGTGCAGGAAGCTTTCAAAGCTTTCGTCGAGGCTGGTGGCGAAGAGGATAAGTTCATGCCTGAGATAGATACGGCAGAACCCGTCTTCCGCGAGGCAATGCAAAAGATTCGTGAACGTCGTGCTGCCATCCAGGAAGCTCTGGAAAAGCAGAAGCAAGAGAACCTCCAGCGCAAGCTCGAGATTCTGGAGCGCATCCAGCAGCTCGCTTCTACTCCTGAGGAAGCCAACAAGAACTTCGATGAGTTCAAGACCCTGCAGGCAGAGTGGAAGGAGATAAAGTCCGTTCCCGCCGAGCGTGCCACAGAGCTTTGGAAGAACTATCAGCTCTATGTGGAGCAGTTCTATGACCTGCTCAAGCTTGGGCACGAGCTTCGCGACTACGACTTCAAGAAGAACCTCGAAACGAAGATGCGTCTCATCCAGCAGGCAGAGGCTCTTGCCGAGAATCCCGATGTGCTGCAGGCTTTCAACCAGTTGCAGTCGCTCCACCAAGAATGGAAGGAGACCGGGCCTGTCGCTAAGGAAATCCGCGAAGACGTTTGGGCTAAGTTCAAGGAGGCTTCCACCGTCATTAATAAGAAACATCAGGCCTACTTCGATGCTATCAAGGCTCGCGAAGAAGAGAACCTCGCCAAGAAGACTGTCCTTTGCGAACAGCTCGAAGCCCTTGATACAGAAGGACTCAAGACTTTCGTTGACTGGGACGGCGTGACACAGAAAATAAAGGATTTGCAGGCTGAGTGGAAGACCATCGGCTTTGCTCCGCAGAAGATGAATACTGCCATCTTCGAGCGCTTCCGCCAGGGTTGCGACGCTTTCTTCGAGAAGAAGAACGCTTTCTTCCGCGACCTCAAGGAAGAACTGGGTGCCAACCTCGCCAAGAAGAAAGAACTTGTGGAGAAGGCAGAGTCGCTCATGGAAAGCACGGAATGGCGTTCAACGGGCGACATCCTCATCAATCTTCAGAAGCAATGGAAAGAGATAGGCTCCGTTCCCCGCAAGTACAGCGACGAACTGTGGAAGCGCTTTACTGCCGCTTGCGACCATTTCTTCGAGGCGCGTCAGGCTGCTACTGCCGACACCCGAAACGAGGAGAAGGCCAACAAGGAGCTGAAGCTCGGCATCATCGCCCAGCTCAAGGAACTGGCTGAGACTGAGGGCGAAAATGTTCTTGCCAAAGTCAAGGAACTCCAACAGAAGTGGAGCGAGGTGGGACATGTGCCTTTCCGCGACAAGGAAACTCTCTATAAAGAGTATCGTGCCCTTTGCGACAAGATTTATGATGCTTACGGTGTCAGCCAGGCAAAGCGCCGCCTCAACAATTTCCGCCAGAACCTTCAGCAGAGGATAGAGAATGCTGGCGGTTCGCTCTCCGATGAGCGTCAGCGGATGCAACGTGCCTATGAACGTATGGTTGCAGAAATCAAGACCTACGAGAACAACATCGGCTTCCTCAATTCGAGCAGCAAGAAGGGTAATTCGCTGGTTGAGGCCATGAACAAGAAAGTGGAGAGACTCCGCGACGAACTCAATCTCCTTGCCCAGAAGATAAAGGCTGTTGACGAACAAATCGCAGCTGGAGAGTAATCGCAGCCGCAATTGCTGCGCTTACCTTTGCACCGCGATTGAAACCAGAACGTAAGGTGTTTGGTCAGACAGCTTAACCTGTTTGGCTAAACACCTTAACCTATTTGCCCAAATACCTTAACCTATTTTGGGAAACACCTTAAGGTCTTCGGCCAAGTACCTTAAGGTATCCGTTATATGCCATAAAATCTCCCTCCGCCTGCTATAAACCTCTCCCTTTTTTGCGCAAAAACACTTATTATATTGCGAAAAAGGGAACAATCGAGCAAATTTCATGTTCCAAATGGCGTGAAATTGGGTATTATTTTGTATCTTTGCAGCCGATTAGTGCGCATAGTGCGCGCACGCACAATATATAATAGGTATGATTTGCACCGTAGAGGCAGTACGAACCAAGAGCCAGATGAACGATTTCCTGGCGCTTCCCCGAAAGATATATCGGGGCAATGCGTTCTACGTGCCCGATATGGAAGCGGACGTGCGAGGCTGGTTCGACCCAAAGCACAATCCCGGCTTGCAGCATTGCGATGTGGCTACTTTCGTGGCATACAGCCAAAGCGGTGAACCTGTTGGACGCATTGTGGGCATCATAAACCACCGGGCAAACCAAATCTGGAAAGGCAGTTGCGTACGCTTTGGGTGGATTGAGTTCGTGGACGACCTTGATGTCTCGGCAGCTTTGCTCAAAGCCGTTGAGGACTGGGGGCGCAGCAAGGGTATGGACTCCATTCAGGGACCTCTGGGCATCTCCGATTTTGACAAGGAAGGAATGCTCGTCGAGGACTTCGACAAGATGGGGTCGCCCATCACCATCTACAACCCGCCGTATTACCCCGAACACATGGACAAGCACGGCTATGGCAAGGAAGTGGATTGGGTGCAAGTCAAAGTGGAGGTTCCGGCAGAGGTACCCGAGCGTTTTGCCCGCGTAAAGCAGTTGGTGGGCGATATGTATGGGCTTAAGGTAAAGAAGCTTACGCTCAAAGAAGTCTTCGAGGGTGGCTACGGACGCAAGATATTCCATTTGCTCAACGAAGCCTACAGCCAGCTTTTTGGCTACACACCTCACAGCGACGAAGAGTCCGACGCCTTTGTCTCGCAATACATCCGGATGCTCGACCTCAGTATGCTGCCGATGGTGGAAGACAGCGAAGGCAACCTGATAGCGTGCAGCATCACTATGCCCAACCTCGCAAGGGCTTTGCAGAAGTCCGGCGGACGGCTGTTTCCCTTTGGCTGGTATCATCTGCTGCGAGCACTCAAGTTCAAGCACGAAGACGAGGTGGAGTTGCTGCTCATTGCAGTTCATCCCGAATGGCAGGCGCTGGGCATCAATGCCTTGCTCTTTGCCGACCTCATTCCAATCTTCAACGCGAAGGGATTCCATTGGGCAGAGACAGGGCCGATGCTCGAGAACAACCAGAAAGTCCTGACGCAGTGGAAGGCACTCAATCCAACAATCTGCAAGCGCAGAAGGTGTTTCAGTAAAGAACTAACCCCCCAACCCCCTTTAGGGGGAGTCAAAGAATGAAGAATAAATTACAGCACTCTCCTTTTCTCCCCCTAAAGGGGGGCGGGGGGTCTTAAATATGAATGATAAATGAAGAACAGAGTAGTTATAACAGGCATGGGCATTTGGTCCTGTATAGGAACAAGCCTCGATGAAGTGCGCGACGCACTCTATCAGGGCAAGAGTGGCATCATCTTCAGTCAGGAGCGCAAGGATGCTGGTTTCCGCTCCGCACTTGTGGGCAACGTCCCCAAGGTTGACCTGAAGCCATACGTTCCCCGCAACCTCCGTAACTTCATGCCCGAAGAGGCACAGTACGGCTACATTGCCACCAAGCAGGCACTCGACCAGGCTGGCATTGACGAAGATTTCCTTAACACCCACGAAGTTGGCATCATCTATGGCAACGACTCCGTAGCCGAAGCCACGATGAACAGCCTCGACAAGTTCCGTCAGGCAAACAGCAGTGTGGCTTGCGGTAGCGGTGCCATCTTCCAGAGCATGAACTCCAACATCACGATGAATCTGGCTTGCCTCTTCAAGCTTCGCGGCATCAACCTCACGGCTTCGGCAGCTTGTGCATCAGGCTCTCAGAGCATCGGCTTGGGCGCATTACTCATTTCTCAGGGCTTGCAGGACTGCGTGGTTTGTGGTGGTGCAGAGGAGAACAATATGTACGGCATCGCTTCCTTCGACGGCATTCAGGCCTTCTCAATCCGTGAGAGTGAGCCAGAGAAAGCCAGTCGCCCATTCGATGCCGGTCGCGACGGACTTGTTCCAAGCGGCGGCGGCGCAACAGTCATTTTGGAGAGCTACGAGCACGCTGTCAAGCGCGGAGCCAAGATTATTGCAGAGATTGTAGGCTGGGGCTTCTCAGGCAACGGCGACCATATCTCTACGCCCAATGTAGCAGGCCCTGCCCGCTCGCTCGAACTTTGCCTCCGCAACGGCGGCATCGACCCGAAGCAAATCGGTTACATCAACGCCCACGCCACCAGCACCGTCATCGGCGACCGACGCGAGGCACAAGCCATTGCCCAGCTCTTCGGCGAGCGCACCGTTCCCGTTACCTCTACCAAGAGCCAGACAGGTCACGAAATGTGGATGGCTGGAGCAAGCGAAATCATCTACTCGACTTTGATGATGAAGAACGGCTTCATCGCCGGCAACATCAACTTCGAGAATCCCGATGAGGAGACTGCTTGCATCAATGTTTTGCCCGAGACAAAGGAGACACACTTCGACATGTTCCTCTCCAACAGCTTCGGCTTCGGCGGCACCAACTCCACTCTCATCGTGAAGAACGTCTGAAAAAGACACATTATAAATTTTATTTCGTAACACACATTCATTAACAATCAATAGAGAAGATTATGACAAGAGAAGAAATCATTGCTGAGATTAACGCCGAACTGGCAGAAGAGTTTGAAATCGACGAGGCTACAATTACCCCCGATGCACCCATCTACCAGACGCTCGAGCTTGACAGCCTGAGCCTCGTGGACCTCATCGGCATCGTACAGACAAAGTACGGCGTGCTCATCTCCAAGACAGAGCTTCCCACCATTAAGACCTTTGCTCAGCTCTACGACTACATCGAGCAACACCAGAAATAGTTAAGAGTTCATAGTTCATAGTCCATAGTTAGGCTACGCCCTGTGACTCTTAGAAAAGGGAAACTATGGACTCATAACTATGAACTATGGACTATGAACTATGGACTATGGACTACGAAGTTCTGATTATCGGCAGCGGGCTGGGGGGATTGGAATGCGGCGCACTACTTGCCAAGCGTGGGTTAAAGGTACTCATTCTTGAAGGTTCCAATCAGCCGGGCGGCTGTATGCAAAGCTTCCGCAGAGGCGGACAGCACTACGATACAGGACTGCACTATGTTGGCGGGCTTGCCCCCGGACAGGCTATGCACAACGCCTTCGCACAGCTTGGGCTGATGGATTTGCCTTGGCACCGAATGGACGAAGATTTCGACCACGTCATCATTGCTGGCCGACACTTCGCTTTCCATCAAGGCTACGAGGCATTTGCTGAGGGGCTGGCAAAGGATTTCCCGCATCAACGCGAAGCACTTCAAAGCTATGTCCGACGGTTGCAGAACATAACCGCCGACGACATGGATGTCTGTGCCTACGATTATCTTTGCGAGACATTCTCGGACGAACTGCTTTTGAATGTGGTCAGCGCTGCTGCAATGAAGACGGAACTCCGGCGCGAGTCGCTCCCGCTCTTCAACTTCGCACACACCAGCTCCAGCTACATCGAAAGCAGTTGGCGGCTAAGGGGAGACGGCAACCTGCTGGTAAACAGGCTCATCGACATTATCTGCGAAGCTGGCGGCGAGGTGCGGACGAACAGCAAGGTGGTGCAATTGACAGAGGCAGAAGGCCGAGTAACGAGTGCCGTCTGTGCTGACGGGAAAACATACAAAGCGGAACACTTCATCTCCGACATTCACCCTGCAATGCTCTGCCAGTTGCTCGAAGGCTGTCCTTCTGTGCGAAAAGCCTTCCGCAGAAGAATGGCATCAGCGGAGAACACCTGCGGAATGTTCACGGCTCAGCTCTGCATCAAGCCCGGAGCGTTGCATTACTTCGACCACAAT
>JAEEGL016904281.1_pt1 | contig 11802 bp, 10 predicted proteins | sample 9134231 | NCBI WGS metagenome assembly JAEEGL01 (sample SAMN16246548, study PRJNA631951) | gut metagenome | biome: gut microbiome; feature: rumen; material: fiber-attached | host: Bos | place: Iran: Karaj | collected 2018-10 | reverse complement strand
TGCGAGGGATCGGATGTCGTCTCCTTAACGGGCTCTTTTGCTATAGTTTCTTCAGAAACCGGCCTTTTTTCATTATAGAGGGGGCCACGGAGGAACCTGTCGTTCTCCGCAAGGTCAATATATACTTTCAGGCGGCAGAGATTCTTGTATTCATTTTTGAGCTCGATCATTTGCTTTTGCATGGTAAGAAAGACCTGCTGCTTAGATTCATGCTGTGCCAGATACTCTGAGGCCTGTTCAGGCGTGATTCCGTAAGCGGCAAGATCGTTCAGGAGACCGCGGTATGCGAATAGAAGTTCTTTCTCTTCTTTGTTGTAGCGATAGGAAAGAAGATCGAATTTTCTGTCGAGTTCCGAGTTGAGGACAGATGAATTCTTATTTGTAGCAGTCTGACCATAGCCGGAAGCTTCTGCCTGGCGCTGAAGGGCGATATTTCGTGCTTCTTCAGGGGTGAGGAGGCAGGAGGGCATGATATCGCTTTTTCCGTCGGCGTAGTCAATGACGGCCTTTGCATCGGATAATGAAATATCTTCGAATTTATATTTGAGAAAGAGTTTCTTTTCATTCACTTTCTGATAAAGTTGCCTGCGGATATCAGGGGTCATGGGCTGCAGGGCGGCGATATTGTGGGCGACTTCCTTTTCGGAAAAGGAATGGACAAACATGCTATCGACGGAGATAGCTTTTTCGCCAAGACCGGCTTCTAACTTTTGGAGAGCCTTTATCTTTTCGCAGATTTCCCCTTCAAGTTTGAGAACCGGTTCAAGATTGCGTATCTCCTTTCGGGTATGGGAGAGCTTTGCCCCTGCGTCGTTCATCCTGGCTTTCAGCTCGACTTTTGAACTCACATCGCATTTCTTCAGCATTTCCAGGGCTTTATACATGTGGTCGATCTTTTTTGTATAAGGCAGATTGGCTGGTTCCTTCTGATCGTTGTCCATGAGAAGATCCAGAAACCTGTCTTTGAAGAATTGTATGATACGGATAGCTGTCAGTATCAGCATTTCAAGTTCCGTGCGCCTCCTACCGGATGCGGTATAGCGGTTTATATGAATGTAAAGTGGGTTTGAAGGTTGACGCGTAGTTTTATATTTGACTTTCGGGACGGCTCCAGATGTCGTTTCCTCTGCCCGGGAAGTTTTTTCAAGCCATCCGGATTGGAGTGAGGTTCTGGTATATTCTTCTCCGAGACGGCTGTCCCGGCATTTCTTTGTTTCGGATCCGGGCATGGTATAGGTGACGGTGTTTTTAGTCTCCCTGATCTTATAGCCTGATTTTATCATGAGACTTTTGAATTCTTCCCATGAGCTGGATATGGAAGAAGCGGAAAGGATATCATTTTTCAGCGTTTCTTTCCAGGATTGGCCGTCCTGTTTTGATTTCCACTCCTTCCAGGACATCCCTTTGCTATTGTTCAGGTCATTATCCATTAAAATTGGGAGATTGTATTTTAGGGACAGTTCATCGTTGATGCGGCGGATTTCCCGGCGCCTTTCCATGTTCATGCGGTATTTTCGGCCTATATGCTCTTTGGAGTAGGCATTCACTATGATATGGTTATGGAGATGATCTGTATTCATATGGGTTGAAACAACGCACTGGTGTCCAGAGAAGGCTGTCCTGGCATATTCGATGCCGATCTTATGGACGAGGCGGGGATCCAGCCCTTCAATTTCGGGGAATGACTGGATGACATGGTATGCCTCGATACTTTCCTTTTTAACGGTTTTGCCGGTCTTCTTGTCTGTTTTTGTGCCTTTGATGCGGTTCCCGCTTCCTGCGGTTTCATTATAATATGCATCCCTTACCATCTGGAACTGGATGGCCGCATGTTCCTTTTGGCACAGCACGCCGCTTGTAAGGAGCTGGTCGTCCTCGTCAAGGCTTAGGAGGGTCTTCTCAAGGTTTTCGGCATAGGAAAGGGCATTGATGATGTCCTGCTCCATCCCCTGCATTACGAGCTGGTCTATCTCCATATGGTCGCCTGAATCCTGTCTGTTAAGAAACAAGGTTGCTTTTTCAGGATTTCTTGTATAGGTTATTATATTTTCGATACCACGGGTATGATGGATCGCTATATCCTTTTCAATGGCCATCTGGAAACGCCTCCCCTCATCAGCGCATGATCCCTATAATTCATCCTCGATTTTTTTGATCATTTTGCGGTATACCTTCTGCCTGTTTGAATATGTGAGCCGGACTTGTTCCTTGTGAAGGGATTTGATCTCATCAAGAAGGGAGAGGATTTTTCGGATATCCGGCTCAAAGACCTCGCCTTTCCCGGCTGACCCTATGAAATTTACAAAACGGACAACTGAATCTATCAGCTTTTGCGACTGGTCTATATATACCTCCAAGTCGTTAAGGGAATATTCGATACGCTTAAAATCCTTTGAGCGGATTAGCATCCGCAGGTATGCAGTGTCGGTAATGCCGAGCTCCTTTGCCTTGCGGTGGAGCAGGGAGGCATGTTCTTTATTTAAGGTGTAGTTCCTTCGGAATGGGGAAGGATCTTCTTCCGGGTCATCGGCTTCCTGGATTGTAACAGAAGAAATATTAGTCTCGGGATAGCGCTCGTTCAGCAGACGGGTCATCATTTTGTTGGGGGACATTCCGGATCGGGTGGCTTCCTCTTTAAGGGAGGCATATACCCGGTCATCGATAGTGGCAGTTATTCGTCGTGTCATTTTTTCCTCCATATTCTCTTCGCCCGGGTGGGCGAGTATTTCCGCCAAAGGCGGAAAGGGTTTGGGCGGAGCCCAACAGCAGGTGTCGGGCGGCAGCCTGACCAAGCCGACTAAAATGTGCAGAATGCACATTTTAGTCTCTGCTTGCTTCATTCGTAGAGGCCGCCGATTTGGTGGCCCCTGCAGATGTGTGGCGTTTTGAGACCGGCCTTGAACGGCCGTATGCTTACGGGTTTGAAACAGTCGTATTGGGCGGATCGGTATCCGCGATAGGAAATGGATCCGACATATCCCTCGGGGATGTATGCAGGTATGTTTCGGGATGGGATACTTCCTCTTCGGAAGGAATGGCTTCCCGGAGATTGGGGAGATCAGTGTTTGCTGAATCCGATCCGGATATCTGATCACGGACCGGAAACCGGTCGTCCTTCGGATTACGCGACAGATACCTCTTGTAGAGCGTATTTGCTGTGGTGACAGCCATATGGCGTTCCCCGGCTATTTTGCGGAGACTCTTTCCGTTTCGAATATCCTCTGCTACCGCGTTTTCATCTTCAACGGTATATTTGCGCTTGCCTCCGAATCTGAAAGGACGGAGCTCGTCCTTGAAGATAAACATCCATCCCTTTCGGTGGCCGATGTTGCCTTCGCGGATCTCCGCGTTAAGGCAGTGGGCAAAGTAAACCAGCACATCTTTTGATTTGGTGCTTTCCTCAGGGTTAAAAGCTATAAACATCTGCATCCTTTGGTCCTCCTTTGTGAGTTGTATGTTGTTGCGTCTCAAAACGGGAGGCTTTGTTGACGTCACCCGTCTTCAAACCCTTCTCATAGTAAAAAGGCAAAAAAAGTGGAGGTCGCTGGCAGGATTTTCAGGAAAATTTTCAATTCTTTTTCCGTGCAGTGGTTGGTGACCTACCCGAGACGAGGTTTGGTATTGAGGAAGCTGATAAATATCGCGATATGAAAGGGTAACCGTCCAGAAACGGGGGATATTATATTTCGTAAAGAAGCTGTCTTGAGACGGTGACAGAATTAGTTGCCAATCAGCTTTTGATGGGACAATGCTCAAGTAACAGGATATCTGTCGTTTAAAAGCGCATATCAGACTGGATATCGTATTTACGATGTCTTTAGTCCGGATTCATTCGACGTTTCAGGACGCTATTCATTCATATCTGTGCGTTTGGAATCGGTAATGCGGGCTACCATACCCCGATCAGAGGAGCATACGAGGGCTATGAACGAGCTGTTTGAAGGAAGAATCGGAGAAGGCTCTAATGTGATGCCCCCTATTTTTGGTACTTGCCTTGACAGGATCATTATCGGGAAAAATGTCTCAATCATGTTCAATGTGCTTGCGATGGCACGCGGAGGTATTACCATAGAGGATGATGTGAACATTGCGGCAAACACGCAGCTTATCACCAATAATCATGACCCTTACGACCGGGCTGTGCTTACATGTAAGCCTATACATATAAAGAAGGGCGCATGGATCGGCGCAGGCTCTACTATATTGCCCGGAGTCACTATCGGAAAATATGCCATAGTTGGAGCCTGCTCCGTCGTTACCCGGGATGTGGGGGACTACGAAGTGGTCGTAGGCAATCCGGCGAAAGCAATAAAATCCCTTGATGCAGGGCGGTTTGAATAAGAAGGAGGACGCTGACCTGTTTTCCGTTAATATACAATCAGAACAGAAAACAAGCGCCTCTACCGATAATGCCAGGGGCGCTGAGGCATAAAGATCAACATTCTTTGTCAGAAAAGAGAGGGATTTGCAAAATGGGACCTGCTTATTCCCGCGGAAACCTTGCCTCAAAAACAGCTCCGCCGTTGTTATGGACTGTAAGGCTCCCGTGGCATGACTCCGTAACGGATCTGGCGATGGCAAGACCGATACCGTGTTGGCCATCCTTCCCTTTATAGAAGCGTTCAAAAACATGGGGGAGATCTTCGTCCGAAACACCCGGGCCGTCGTCAGCTATTAAGACCACAACGGCATCATCATGAAAATGGCAGGAAAGAATGACCGCACTGTCGGCATAGCGGATTGCATTGGAGAGCAGATTCCCGAACAACCGCTCTGCATCATGACGTGGGATCATTAGCATCACAGGGTCTTCGTCAAAATCGAAGCTGAATGTGATGCCTTTATTGTCTGCAGCGGTTCTCTGCTCCGAAACACAGAGTGACAGCACCTCCCGAAGATCCAACGGCTCCTTGACGCCATCCTGTGTGGCTTTCCCCATGCGTGAAAGAAACAGTATGTCCTCTACCATGTCGCTGAGCTTGTCCGATTCCGACAGGATGACTTTTGCGGCATTCTGCGGCTCCATTACGCCATAGACGATGCCCTCGGCATTCCCGCGTATGGAAGTCAGAGGAGTGCGCAGCTCATGGGACATGTTCTGGAAAAACGTCTCCTGTGTCTGTTTCGCTTCCCGTAGCTGAGACGCCATGTCATTCATAGAGTGGACGAGATCATCGAACTCTATATCGGCAAAGTTCATCTCCCGCGCATCGAGATTTCCGTTTCCGATCTCTTTTGCAAAATCAGACAGGTCCCGGACAGGACCGGATAACAGGCGGGAAAAGCGCAGGCTCAAAAGGACTGACAAAAGAACTGCCGCAAGTATCACTATAAACAGCATGAGATTGATCTGCCTTGAAAACGCCATAAGAGAGGTTATATCTACATAAGTCAGCAGATACCTTCCATTCTGATTTGGAGCTGTTATGATGTTTACGGCATAGGTGCCGCTGTCAACGGATACGACCTCATTCTGTATACCGGACTTTATATCCCGGGAAGCGAAATGTTCTGCCAGCTCCGTTCCTGTTTTTTTGTCTCCGTGAATAACATTTAACAGTTTTCCTTCGCCGTCGAGCTCAATGGCGTTACCCCGCGTCCCGGTGATACGATCCGGCTGTTCATCAAAAGTTCTGTTATCCCTGGGGCCGCGTCCTGCATCCTTCAGATCCTCCGAGGCGTTCTTCGAAATCCTATCTAGCTGATCTGAAAGGCGGGAGCGGATAAAGCCCTGGATGGAAAGATTGAACACAAGCGCAACGACGAGGAGCATGGAGCAGGTCAGCCCCATGAGCGTGGCCATGATGCGTGTCTTTATATGCCATTTCCTTTTCATGAACCTTCCTCCAGCCGGAACCCGTAGCCCCAAACTGCTTCTATTTTAACATTGCAGCCATCAAGCTTCTGCCTGAGCCGCCTTACCGTATCATCGGTGGCCCGGGTTTCAACGATCGTATCAAAGCCCCACACTGCTTTTAGCAGCTCATCCCGGGAGACTGCCTGGCCTGCATGCAGCATCAGATATTTGAGCACCTCGTATTCCGTAGGCGTCAAAGCAAGAACAGAATCACCGTTTTGAATCCTGCGCCTGTTATCGTCAAGCATCAGATTCCCTACTGCCAATGCCTGGGATTCCGGAGCGCTTTGTTTTTGATGCTCAAAATCAATACGGCGGAAAATGGCCCGTACCCTCATTAACAGTGCCATTGCAGAAAACGGCTTGGTGATATAGTCGTCGCTCCCAAGACCGAGTCCCATTGCATAGTCGTTTTCCGAGTCCCGGGCGGTAAGCATGATGATTGGCACCGTGCTCCGGCCACGAAGCTTTGTACAGATTGCAAAGCCGTCGCTTCCCGGCATCATGACATCTAAGATCACCAGATCGCAGGGCTCCTGCAAAAAGCGCTCAAACAGCAGATCTCCGGTAGGAAAGTCCTCTGTCCGGTATCCATCGCTTTCGAGAAAGGTCTTTATGACCTGGCGTATGTTATCATCATCATCGGCAATATAAATCCTTTTTTCCTGAGCCATAGCTATACTTCCTTTTCAGCGTTTCCTTAGTCTATTCTAACAATGCCTTCCGGGAAAAGCAATAATATCTCACGCGTGAAACTGACGCAGATCATACGAAGGATTTCGTGAGCTTTTCGTATTTTTCGCAATAGTTTTTCGGAGATTTCCGATGGAAGGATGCGCTATACTCCTGCCATAGGGTGCCGAAAGGAAGTGATGGCTATGTGTGAGTACAGAAATGTGTTTAAAAGGAAAGAGATCAAGTACCTGCTGAACGCGGCACAGTACGAAGAGATAATGGCATTTATGGGAACGATGGCCGAAAAGGATGAGTATGGGCTTTCCCGGATAAACAATATCTATTACGATACCTTGGATTACCGCCTTGTACGCTGTTCTCTGGAAAAACCGTTTTATAAGGAAAAGCTGAGGCTGCGTACATACGGAGATACAAAGGATGATACCAATGCTTTTATCGAGATAAAGAAAAAATATGACGGGATCGTATATAAAAGGCGAATCTCGGGCAGATACAGCGAACTGTACGGCTATCTGCTCAAAGAAGCCGGAGATATAGGATCCTCACAGATCGCAAGAGAGATCAGAGCGTTTATCAACCGGTATGGGGAGCTGGCACCGGCGATGAGCATCTGCTATGACAGGATTGCACTTGCCGGGATCCAGGATAAGGATTTCCGGGTGACTTTTGACAGTAACATACAATGGAATGCAGAATGCAGGGATCTGAGGCAGATCAGTCCGGGCAGGCAGCTTCTGAGTCCCGGCCTGTATCTGATGGAGATCAAGGTCCCCGGTGCCATGCCGATCGGACTGTCGGGAAAGCTCAGCGAGCTGAAGATATTTCCGACATCTTTTTCAAAATACGGAGCAGGATATGCGGAAATGGTAAACCGAATTACAAGTGAGGCGCCCGCAGCAGTGTGGGAAGTCAGGTCCGGGAGGATCAGTACAGGAATGAAAGGAGTGGCGGCTTATGCTTAACAGTTTTTTTTCATCAATCATAACAAACGGGACTTTTACCGGAATCGAATTTGTGGCGGCAACAATAACTGCTTTTATTTGCGGACTGATCATAGCGGGTACCTATATGGTCAAAAACCGCTGTTCAAAAAGCTTTGCCATTACGTTGGCGTTGCTTCCGGCTATTGTGGAGTTAGTGATCATCCTTGTCAATGGAAATATAGGAGCAGGCGTAGCTGTGGCCGGCGCTTTCAGCCTGGTACGCTTCCGGTCTGCACCGGGGCGTGGACAGGAGATCACGGGAATATTCTTAGCAATGGCAGTCGGGCTTGCGACAGGAATGGGGTATATAGGAATTGCCGTGATTTTCACGGTCGTTGTTTCCGGACTCAATATGCTGTTAAATGCCCAGAAATTTGGAGCAGGGAATGATGGAATGCGTATGCTTAGGATTACGGTACCTGAAAATCTGGATTATGAGGGACGTTTCGAAGGTGCTTTCAATAAGTATTTGAAAGAGTATACTTATGATGAAGTAAGGACCACGAATATGGGAAGCTTATACAGGCTTTCGCTCAGTGTGATCCTGAAGAATAATACATCGTCAAAGGAATTTCTGGACGAACTGCGCACTCTTAACGGAAATCTGGACATCAGCTTGGGAAGGATGGTCGAAGCAACAGACACCTTATAGCTAAAAATGCCGTTTATCAGGATAAACATCAGGAAAAAGGAGGAAACGGACATGAAGAAAAGAATGATCATGATGATCGCAGCAGTAACCATGGCTATGGCAGGCTGCGGGCAGAAGGATAGCGCTATACTTAAAAACGAAACAGAAGCTGCGATAATTGAGGCACAGACAGCCGGTGCCGGAGTACAGGAAAAGTCCGTTGATATGATATCATTAAGTAAAGCCGGAAGCAATAATGATGAGGGCGGAACCGAAAGTTTAGACATAATCGATGCGGGAGAGCTGTTTACGGACAGGGATATGCTGAATTCCCCGGATATTTCAGGGGCAAAAGAAATGACGGTGATGGACGGAAACGATATCGTGATTACTGAAGAGGGCATATATGTATTGAGCGGAGATGCGGAGAATGCAACGGTTTACGTGGAAGCGGGGAGCGAAGACAAGGTTCAGCTCGTATTGAACGGCTTGAATATAAACAATGCTGACAGCCCCTGTATTTATGTGAAGAGCGTTGATAAGGTATTTATTACTGCCATGTCACAGGATAATTCACTGAGCGTAAGCGGAGATTTCACTGCCGATGGGGATACCAATACTGATGCGGTAATCTTTTCTAAGGATGATCTTGTAATGAACGGAACAGGCCGCCTTGTTATAGCTTCAACGGATAATGGAGTAACAAGCAAGGGCAGCATTAAGATCACCGGTGGGGATTTACAGATAGAATGTGGTGGGAGTGCCGTCGAAGCGCATGAATCTATCCTTATCGCACAGGGAAACTTAAATATTCTGCGGTGCAACGACGGTCTGCATGCCGAAGACAATGATGACGATGCAACGGGATTCATATATGTAAAAGGCGGGAACATCAATATTACGGCGTCAGACGATGCGATCCATGCCACTACAACCGTAACGATTGATAATGGCAGCCTTGTTCTCAGCGGGAGTGAAGGGATCGAGGGAACCGTGATACAGATCAATGGCGGCACCATCGATATAAACGCTACGGATGACGGCATCAATGCGGCACACAAATCAACGGCACTCTCTCCGTTATTTGAATTAAACGGTGGAACAGTTACTGTCGTGATGGGAGCGGGAGACACAGATGGCGTGGACTCCAACGGGGACATAAGAATCAATGGGGGAACAATAAGCATCACAGGGCAATCCACTTTTGATTATGACGGAAATGCGGAATATAATGGCGGAACGATCATTGAGAATGGGCAGGATACCAATGTCATAAGCAATCAGATGATGGGCGGCCACGGCGGAATGGGAGGTATGGGTCCTCAGGGACAATTCCGGAGAGGCAAACAATTGGGATCCGGGGACTCAGATGAGCTGCCTCCCGGGGATGTCCGGCAAGGACAGAGGGATGCTGGAGAATGGCAGCCAAAGGATATGTAAATGGTTTAGGAATGATAAGGAGGGTAAATATGAAAACGGTATCTTTACTGAAAACTACTGTTGCAGCATCAGTCATAGCATGTATCATGCTTGCCGGATGTTCTGATGACAAAGAAGGAGACAAGGCGGCCGGAGGCCAGGTCAATGAGATTTCACAAGCGGAGATTTCCAAAGGAGAGAATGCAGGCGGCTATGCTGCAGAAGCAGTTACGGCAGAAGAACAGACATCCGGGACTTATTCCAATAACGAAGACGGAGGACATGCTATAACGGTTGACGGAGAGACTGCAGAATATAGAGACGCTGCTGTAACAAAGACTGGAGACTCCGAGGGCGACGAGGCTGATTTTTACGGAGAGAATTCGGCAGTCTTTGCGACGAACGGAGGCAGGCTGTCATTGCTCAACATGAATATCAATACCGATGGGACGCATGCCAATGCAGTATTCTCCTATGGAGAAGGAACAGTGGTGGATATTTCCAATTCGACGATAGAAACCTCCGGCAACTGCTCAGGCGGCATCATGACCACAGGCGGCGGCACGATGAATGCCTCAAACCTGACTATCCACACATCAGGCAGGTCTTCGGCGGCGATCAGATCTGACAGGGGCGGCGGAACTGTCACGGTAAACGGTGGAAACTATACCACGGACGGTGTGGGCTCGCCTGCAATCTATTCCACCGCCGATATCACAGTGAATGACGCGGCTCTTACGACTACTGCTTCCGAAGGCGTGGTAGTGGAGGGAAAGAATTCGGTCACGCTGAACAATGTGGTCATGAATGCTGACAACAACCAGCATAACAGCGACAAATCCGAGTATTACCATGCAGTAATGATATACCAGTCGATGTCGGGGGATGCAGATTCCGGATTGTCTAAGTTTTCAGCTACAGGCGGAAATATAAATAACGTCAACGGAGATGTCTTCTTTGTAAACAATACAGCGACCGACATATCTCTGTCCGGAGTTAATATCACAAATAACGGAGGAGGCGCGTTCCTTCGCGAGGCAGCCGCAGGGTGGGGCAATGAAGGTTCAAACGGTGGTAAGGTCAACCTCACCGCCACAGGGCAAAAAATAGACGGGGATATGATCGTTGATGAGATATCAGTACTGAACCTGTATCTTAAGGAAGGCAGTACTTTCACCGGAGCCGTTAATCCTGAAGGCCCGGCAGGAGATGTATACGTGGAGCTTTCTGGTGGGTCAAAATGGATCCTCACAGCGGACTCATTCATCAGCTCCCTTACCTGTGAGGCAGACTCCATAGATTTGAACGGGCACACGTTAACCATTGACGGAAAAGCATATACGGAAGGGTCTGCTTCGAATGGAGAAGCCATAGAGATCAAGGTGAGCGAAGGCGGCGGAAACAGAGAAGGCATGCCTGAGCCTCCTGATGGGGATATGCAGCCACCGCAGAGAGGGGACATGATGGCTCCGGGGAAGGGAGAAATGCCGACGCCTCCGGATGGACAGCCCCCTGAAAAGCCGGATGGTGAGCCGCCGCAAAATCCAGACGGTGTGGGAGGTCCGGGAGGCGGAAACCCACCGGATAAACCGAATTAAATCCCCAAAAGATATCTGTCCAGTTAAAGCCTGGGCAGATATTTTTGTGTATGTGTAAGGCAGTTCCGCAGGAGGCTGCCGTTTTTTTGCCTTTTATTGTGAAGAAGTATAAGAAGTGTTGCGGGAAGTGGAGGCAGGTAAAGCACAATTCCATAGTATCAGGCAGGCGAGGAAGGGAAAAAGGTGTGACAATGCTTCTTTAGCTTCGGGAAGGTGAAAAAGTTTAGGGTTTATTTGACATAAGCAAATCATCTTATGACACACAGTTGGGGACAACGGGTGGTCAGATTCTATGACTTGGACGGTAACTTAATCGAAGTAGGTACCCCTGTGTAGTCCGTGTACATACGTAACGGATTTGATTAAGGAGATATGGATGAGCAATATATCATTAAAAGTCGCGACAGAAGAAGATATACAGACCATCCGGGAGATGCAGATTAAAGCTTTTTCAGACCTCTTGGATAAGTATCAGGACTATGATATAAGCCCGGCGGCAGGAAGAGATTTTTTCCATATCAATTCGCACGGGGGTGCGGAGCCATGTTCCTTTACTCGATTTTGTTAATTCCAGATATTCATGTCTGATAAGATAGACATGGTTATTTCGGTTGCGTT
>JAEEGL015020869.1_pt1 | contig 11802 bp, 6 predicted proteins | sample 9134231 | NCBI WGS metagenome assembly JAEEGL01 (sample SAMN16246548, study PRJNA631951) | gut metagenome | biome: gut microbiome; feature: rumen; material: fiber-attached | host: Bos | place: Iran: Karaj | collected 2018-10 | reverse complement strand
GCATGGGTGCGGTTTTTCGGTCTGTACGAGCCGGCGATCAAGCGGTTTGTGACGTACCATGACAGCGACCACGACCCTGAAGACGTGGCGCAGGAAATCTTCCTGAAGCTCGTAAACGTCGTGAAGTCAGGCGGATACAGTCCGGCAAAGGGAAGATTCAGGGCGTTTCTCGCCACAATGATCAGGCGGCATCTCGTTTCGCTCTACAGAAAGGACCAGGCACGCGGGGCGGGAATGTTTGTGGACATTGACGAAGTGGAGCTGACCGTGCCGCCGGACATTGCGGAGCAGATAGACGCCAAATGGCGGATGGCGCGGCATCAGAGCGCGATTGAACATGTGCTCACGAAGACGGCGATTTCGGCGCAGTCGCGCGCGATCTACCGCGCATACGTTGAAGACGAAATGCCGCTGGAGGAAGTGTCCGCGCGATTCGGCGTCAACAAGGCGGCAATCTACAAGATCAAGTCGCGCGTTGGGCAGATGGCCGCGATCGTTGAGGAAGAGTTTGAAGACTAGAACACACACGAAAAGAACGAGATGAAGTGTGCGAGAATAGTGCTTGTATTGCTGGCGGCATTTGCGTCGATTGCGAACGCGATGCCAACGCCGGAGCAGGCCAAGAAGGCGGAGCCGTTGGTTTTGAAGCTGATGGGCGAATGCCAGGCCGCGCTCAAGAGCGGTGCGAAGACGCGCACGGAGGTGGCAGAATCGGCAATGGCTCTCGCTGAAAAGGCGGAATCCGAGGCTGTTAAGCTCCTGTTGATGAAAGGCGCGTACAACCTCTACGTGCGTGCGGGCGAGTTCGAAAAGGCCGTCGATGCGCTCAAGCGTCTCCAGGCGGCGATACCCGACATTCCTCCGGACAACATGGCCAACATAGTCAAGGCCTCGCTTCGCGGTGTTCCGAGCAGGGAATGCGGGCGGCTGCAGCGTGTTCTCGGCAACGCCGTGCCCATGGGGGCAAAGCATGCGCCCGGATCGGACTTTGAAACTGCATCCATTGGCAAATACACATTCAGCTACAGGCTCGACGGCAGGGGAAACGCGATTCTGGTGGGCAGCCCTTGCGTCAGTCCCAGGCCGGAGGGCGAGCTGGTTGTGCCGGATAGGATTGACGGCCATACGGTCACGATGATCGACAATATCGCCTTCGCAGGTTGCGACAAGATGACGAGGATAGTGCTCCCGCCGCATCTGGAGAGAATATTGTACGAATCGGGCAGGATACGTGCCGCCGGAGCCATATTCTGGGGCTGCTATGCGCTTGAGTCCATAGAGATTGCGCAAACCAATTCAAAGTACTCGTCTGAAAATGGCGTTCTCTACACAAAGGACAAGAAGGGACTGGTCGCCTATCCGAAGAACCGCAGCGAGATAGTGCTGGCGCGGGAGACAACGGTACTGGGTTCGCGGGCGTTCAACAGCTGCATGTTCAAGACGGCGAAAATCCCCCACGCCGTTGAACGCATCTGGTATTGGGCGTTCTGGGACTGCCCGAATCTTGAGGTTGTGGAGTTTCCCGAAAGCGTCAAATGGATAGGCGTCTATGACTTCGGCTCCTGCTGGAAAATGAAGAAGGTTGTCTTTCATGGCGACGCCCCTGCAACGCACGTCAGGAGTAGCGCAGGCCGGGAGAACTTGTTTAGCGCCTCATCGGAGGATATCGTGGTGGAAGTCAGGAAAGGCTCTAAAGGCTGGAAGGCCAAAGATTCTACGGAACTTCCCGAACGCTGGCCGACAGTCGGCAGCGCCTCCCGCCCCATCCGCCACATCCCGTAGTCCTTGAAACCTGATTGATTTTGAGGCTAATGGCTTATCGGCAAGACAACTAGCGGTATTCTAGTAAGACCGCTAACGGAGTTTTGGTAAATGTCCGGGACAGTCTGTATGCGGTCCCGCTCGGTGCCATTTGCGAATAGGTGCGTTCCTTGCCAGACTCGTGGCAAGCCCACGACTTCATACGCATTTTAATCTCATTCCCCTATCTTGTGGTTTTCTTTCCCTCTCATTTGCGTGTGAAATGTGCGTATAGGCCGCATAGGCCTACTAGGGCATCCTAGGAATCCTAGGTTCCCTAGGATCGGCCGCTTGCTCATTGATTCTCGCTTGCTCCGCCTCTGCATTGCGCACTGCAGCCCGAAACCCTCAAGCCCTCAAACTATCACCCCCTCGGAGCCTCCCTGGTAAAAAATTTGATCTTCCACTGTCAAAAGTCTGTCGCCGATGCGATTCTTTGTTTAAAGGCGAGAAACGAGAAGAAATGGAAGAGGCAAAAGAGCAAGAAAACAGGAAATTCATGACAACGGAAAAACCGCTTGACGATAAGCCGTATGTGGGAAATCTGCATACTGCTGTTTCGCAACGCTTTGGCGACGTGGACTGGCTTGACGATGGAAATGACATATTGGCGACGCCGATGTGTGGGTCTCTACTCTACAAGTGCGCGAAGCTGATGCTGGGAACGCTTGTGGCCATTGCGGTGGCGGCGAGCGCGATGCCCACGCCGGAACAGACCATGGAGGCGGAGCATGTCGTGCGGGAGTTGCTGCGCGAGGACCAGGCGGCTCTCAAGCACGGCAGGAAGACACGCGCGGAGGTGGCCGAATCGGCGATGTCGCTCGCCGGGCAGACGGAGTCCGATGCGGCCAAGTTCCTGCTGATGAAGGGAGCGTACAATCTCTACGTGCGTGCTGGCGAATTCGACAAGGCCGTGACGACGCTCAGGGGGCTTCAAGCCGCGATTCCTGACATTCCGCCCGACCGCATGGTCAGCATCATCGAGGCGCCGCTTCTAGGCGTTCCGCGCAGAAGCGGCGGGCGGCTGCGTCGTATTCTTGACGAGGCGAAGCTTCTAGCGCGCTGCGCGCGCGAGGTGCCTGAGCTGGAGAGGTCGCTGAGAAAGACGCCGGACGATCAGTCGCTGCGCCGGAGCCTAGCCGAACACCACGCCTGTCTCGGCAGATGGGGTCTCGCGCTTGAGAACTTCGCTGTGGTCGAAGGCAGATTGGGGGATATCGCCAAGGCTGAGCGCGATGGAAGCGTGGATGCCGCGGCGGCTGCCGACTTCTGGTGGCGCTATCCGTCCGGCAAGGAGGAGCAGGAGAGGTATTTCCGCGCGCATGCGGCGACGCTCTACGAGAAGGCGATCGCCTCCGGCGCCCTTTCCGGTCTGGACAAGGTCCTTGCCGAACGCCGCATCGCCGAGGCGAAGGAGGGCGACTTGTTTGCGGAACGTGCCACGGCGAAGAGGCCGGAGGCAACGACGGGGAACGCCGCCAGAATCGCCGCGGCCGCGTTTGCCGGCAGGCTCTACTGCGTGGTCGATCTTTCCGCCGGGCCGAATGCGTCAAAATATCCCGTGTCGTACCTTACCGAGGCACCGAAGGATGGCTGGACGGACGAGTACAAGACGACGAAACTGGTCTTGCGGCGTATTGAGCCTGGAACTTTCATCATGGGCGAGAACCAGAAGTACGAGTCCCATCGCGTCACGCTAACGAAGCCGTTCTACATCGGTGTCTTCGAGGTGACGCAGAAGCAGTATGCGCTGGTGACAGGAGATGATCCGTCTGCGTTCAAGGGCGACATGCGTCCGGTGGAGATGGTGTCGTACGAGATGATCCGCGGGAATGACGAAGGAGCGAGATGGCCGTCATCCTCCGCCGTGGACACTTACTCGTTCATGGGGAAGCTTCGGGCGAGGACAGGGCTGGATTTCGATCTCCCGACCGAGGCGCAGTGGGAGTACGCATGCCGCGCGGGGACGAAGAGCACATACAACAATGGGGGTGATTTCGAGGACAACTTGAAGAGGCTTGGACGGTTCGTATTCAACCAGAAATCACGTGGTTGGTGGGAGTCTGATGCGGATTTCGCCCGGCACAGACCGGATGGCAAGGGTGGGCATTCGAATCACCACACGGTTGTCGGATCGTACCTGCCTAACGCATGGGGGCTTTACGACATGCACGGGAACGTGCATGAGTGGTGTTTGGATTGGTATGGAGAATTGTCGTATGGTACAGACCCAATTGGAGTTTCTTCGAGCGCGGATCGTGTCGTGCGCGGTGGCAGCTGGCTCAGCACCTCGCATTGCCGCGCCGCTTCTCGCAACAAGAACATCCCCCGTCGTGGTAGCAACGACTGGGGCTTTCGTCTTGCCGTAGGACATGCCACTCCAACGCGACCATCGGGGGCGGCGCAACCGACCGGAGACGTGGCATCGAAGAATCTTGTCAGGAATGGATCGTTCGAGGCAGACCCGGTTAAAGACGGAGATTATGCTGGATCGACGCCCATTACCGGCTGGTCTAAGGACGGTTCTGTGGGGTTGATCCGCAAGAACACCAGGCTTTCCTGGAAACAAAGATATGACGCCACGACAAGATGCTTTATCAATACAGGTGCAAGCATCAAGCAGACAATTAATGTGTCAAGACGCATGAATTGCTCGGTCTCTCTCAATAAGGCGAGCATGAACTTTTTCAACAACGGCAAAAAGTTCTACCCATCGTCGGGTTATGTCAAGATTGACGACATGGTGGTAATTTCAGGTCTGGCGACACCCGGCGGTCATACCAAGTCGTTCACCGTGACCGTCGAATTGACGCCAGGATCGCATACATTGAAAATTTCCTGCACAGGCGGCAGAGGAATGTCGATTGACGACGTGAAGGTGGTTCTGGCACCTTGAGGAATTCTTGTACCACCGGTCCGATTGTATGCCGAGAGCATGGCGGTGCGGACAAGAGGGTAAATTCCATCGGGTGATGTGGACAGTCCCGATGGCGAGATTTCATACGCACCGTAATCTCATTTTCCGCTTGTCTTTCGTCCTCCCCGGTGATATCTTTCAGCCATGCAACGGAAAACAGGCAGTTCAGGGCCGCCGCGCGCCCGCACGGGCGCGGCGCGAGGCACTGTCCGCGAAGTGCCGACATGTGGGCGGGCGGCGTACCACTAGCCCATGCCCGACCCGCGATGAGGTGCTGGACGCCTGGACGCACAGGCACGACTCGCACGAGGCGGCGGTACGCTTTGGCAGCATGGTGCACGACCTTGAGTGCTACCTGGACAACTCGCTCCTCCGCGACGGGAACGGCGAGATCGTCGGGCGGCGCGGGGGAGTGAAGGCGTGGCTCCAGGTGAACATCCCCGCCCTCTACGTGCGCTACACCACCGTGATGCGCTACAAGGCGATGGCGAAGAGGCTGAGACAGGTGGTGGGCCTAGCCGACCCCGTGCCCGCCGAGGCTGTGCTGGCGGAGCCGCCACAGGGAGGCGCAGGGGCGGAGAAACGAGATTACGGTTCGGATAGCGTGGGGTCTGTCCCCCTGGGGCGGTTTCACGGTGATGCGCGTTATGAGGGGGACAGACCCCGTGGAGGAAGAATTATTACGCACAATATTCTCAAATTTCGTGGGTGGCGGTTGCTGATGGTTTTGCAGCCGTTCGCGGGGAGGGTGGGGTCTGTCCCCTTGGGGCAGTTAAAGGCTGGAAGGCCAAAGATTCTACGGAACTTCCCGAACGCTGGCCGACAGTCGGCAGCGCCTCCCGCCCCATCCGCCACATCCCGTAGTCCTTGTGGCGCCAGCTTGGTAGAGGCGCGCGCTTCGTGCGCCCGCAATGCCTCATTTGCAGGTGAGGCGTTGGAAAATTTCCGTGTCGTTTTGTGTCTGGCGTTCGTCAATGTGGAAAGACGACGCTTATGAAGAAACTTGCGCTTCCCGGCGACACAACGCTTCCGTTAGGGGACAGTCTGTATGCGGTCCCGCTCGGTGCCATTTGCGAATAGGTACGCTCCTTGCCAGATTCTCCTTCCCGCCCATCCGCCTCTCCCTGTCCCTGTCTGGCCAATAGTGCTGATTGTAAAACCACGTGTGCATGATGTGGCAAGGCCGCCTCGGCCTTGCTGCAATGGCGAGGGCGCCCTTGTCACATCTTTTTTGCAACTGCCTCAATAGCATGCGGCAGCGATGTAATATTTTGAAATTTTTCTGTCAAAAGTTTGTCTGGAATGCGATTCTTTTCTTTAGGTAGGGTTTCCGTCGAGGAAAGGAAAGGTTGAAGATGACGAGTGCCAAGATAATGCTGGCAGGGCTTGTCGCCCTAGTGGCGACGGCGTATGCGTGGCCGCCGCCCGACGAGGTGGTTAAGACGAAGCCAATCGTGGACGAGCTGATGTCCGCGAAGGGCGCGCTCGCGCCTGCAGACGAGGCCGAGGCGGCGAGCGCGTTTGCGGAGGAGGCGAATGGCGAGGCCGCGAAGTACCTGCTTCTGCGCATGGCGGTGGAACTGTACGCGAAGGCGGGCGACGACGGGAGGACGGCCGACGCCTTCCAGAAGCTGGTCAAGGATGTGAAAGACGTGCCGCCCGCCGTTCAGGAGCGCATTCTGCTCGAGGCGGGGCGCACTCTCGCGAAGAGGGTTCGTCCGCTGAAGACCGAGGCGGTCTTCAAGGGCGTTCGCGCGCTTGTTTGGGCCGATAAGGAGCTTGCGGCGGCGCGCATGGAGCTGACGGGATCGAAGAAAAATGATTCCGCCGCCAACCTGCGCGCGGGCAACGCGCTTGCCGTGCTGGGCGACTGGCCGAAGGCACTCGGACATTTGCGCGGCACACAGGGCAAGATAGCGCCCGTCGCAGAACATGAGATCAAGGGCACCGCGACTGCGGACAAGCTCGCCAACGCCTGGTGGAAGGCGTCCGCGGTTGCGGAGAGCGACTATGTGAAGAACGCGTACCGTCGGCACTCCGTCGAGCTATACCGCAAGGCGCTTGAGGCAGACCTCCTCGTGGGACTTAACAAGACCCTCGCCGAGAACCGGATCGCCGAGTTTGAGAAGGCGGGCGACTTGTCTGCTGTATCTGCCGCTGGAGTCACATCGGGAGAGGCGCGTTCCGTTGCGGCCACTGAGAGGACGAGTTCCAAGCCGATCATTGTTGCGCAGAACGTTAAGCCAGATGTCAAATACAAGTTCAACTACAAGCTCGACGACAAGGGCAATGCCATATTGAGCGGCCATCCTTGCATCGATCCTAAACCCGTTGGCGCGCTCGTCGTCCCCGACAGTATAGACGGACACAGAGTCGTAGGATTCGACTACTGGGTTTTCGATGGTTGCGATCAGATGACAAGCATCAGGCTCCCTGTGCACCTAAAACTGTCACTCGCCTATCTCGGCTGGAGTTGCTCAGGCGGTATTTTTGGTAGGTGCTCTTCGCTCAAGCGGATCGACATTGACAGGGCGAATCCGAATTTAACCACGGAAGACGGCGTCCTCTACTCCAAGGACATGAAGACATTGATCTCCTGGCCGAGAGGCAGAAGCGAGATAAAACTCAATCCGAAGGCGACAAACATCGACGGTTCGGCATTCAGCGGCTGGCCACACAAGACCTTGAGACTGCCAGAAGGCATCAAGTCGATTGGGATTGCAACGTTTGAACACAGCCCCAACCTTGAGGTGGTGGAATTCCCCAAGAGCATGAGATGGCTAGGCCCCTATATGTTCCAGTACTGTCCGGGAATGAAGAAGGTTGTATTTCACGGCGATGCGCCAATAGCGTATGTGCGGAGAACGGCTAGAAGAGAGAACATGTTCTGGGGTTCGCCAGACGGCGTTGTGGTCGAGGTCAAGAAAGGCACCAGGGGATGGAACGGGAAAGGTTCTACTAACCTCCCAGAGTTCTGGCCGCTTGATGGCAACCCTAAACGCCGCATCCAATACATTCCGTGACCAGTGTACTCCTGAAAATTCTTACCTATAACGTCGTTGTTCACAGATGACAATTGTTCATAAATGAGATACTTGTGTCAAAAGTCGGTTTCCAATGCGATTCTGAATCTATAGGTAGGAGGTGTGACCTCTGTCCTTGCGGCATTTAAGAACATCTAAGAGTTTTTAAAACAAAACGAGAAAGGCGTCTAGCGATGAAAAAGAAACTGATGACAATGGTCGCCGTGATGTTTGCGGCGATGTATACAATGGCGGGGGTGACTATCACCACGTCCGCAAAGACCTTCCAGAAGGCGGGAGGTGCCGCCTCGGTCGTCGTGCAGGGCGACGGAGCATGGACGGCGACCGCCGACTCCGATTGGATCGTCATCCGGTCTGGCGCGTCGGGTAACGGCGCCGGCTCGTGCGTCTATGTCGTGAACGCCAACGCGACGGCGGACGTGCGCATCGGCCACATCGACATCGGCGGCAACACATACACCATCACGCAGTACGGCTATGACGCGACGATATCGCCGACATCCGCGACCTTTGACAGGAACGGCGGCGGCGGCTCGATTTCCGTCACGGTCGATGCGGGCGTCTCGTGGTCGGCCGTGCCGAACAACGACTGGATTGCCGTCTCGCCCGCGTCGGGTACGAGTGTAGGGACAGTCTGCTACACCGTCGCCGAATACTCTGGCGTTGTCTCGCGCGTCGGCTCCATCACCATCGGCGGCAAGACCTTTACCATCAACCAGACTGGCGTGGACGTGAGCATATCGCCGGAATCCATCGTCAAGGGAGAGGGCGCGGACATCCTCGCCGTGACTATCAACGCGCTTGCGACGACGCAATGGACGGTGACGCCAAACGATCCCTGGATTTCCATCATCGACAAGGAAATGGGCTACGGAGATTATGTGCTGACACTTGCCATCAACGCCAATCCGAGTTTTGAACGCCGTACCGGAACTGTCTCCATCGGCACGGCGACATTGACCGTCTCGCAAGCCGGAACGTCCACGGCCTCGCTCTCCATAGACCCCGCGACCGCAACGGCGGCAGCAAGCGGCGCATACGGCAACGTCGCCGTCTATGCGACGCCGGACGCCCCGTGGACGGCGGAATCCCTCTCGCCCTGGCTCACAATTTCGGAAGGCGCGACAGGCGCTGGTAACGGTAACATCAAGTACGTCGCCTCAGCCAATCCAACGCTGAGCGAGCGCACGGGACAGATCGTCGTCACCCCTCCACGCAAGGTCATCGAGCCCGATTTGCTTAGAGGACTGTTGTTTTATATTGGTACTATTACTCGATACAATACGGAGGGAAATGAAGAAAGGTATCGGCAGTACGCTTCATCAAAAGCTTTTGACGGTAGTTTTTCGGATAAATTGCAAGGGGCTTCTTTGCCAATAAAGGAAGACAATTCTTTTACATTCGCTTTTACGTTTCTTCTTAAAGAGTTGAATAGAATCAATAGACTGATGACATTCCCACCACGTCGAAGTCTTTACGTACGGGACGACAATATGCTAATGTTACATGACAGGGAACTTGGCCTCACCGTATCGAAAACTTCCAAGGCATATACTGTTGTCTTTAGACAGTCCGCTGGTGGAATTGTGGATATTTTTGCTGGAGAAAAATACGGGGATTTGACCCATACTAAACGTTTTCAGACGGAAACAGCAATGCCATGGAATACAAACATTAGTATGAATCAATTCGTCCTGGGACATACTGAATATCCGACAGATGGATTCTTGACTAATGGACATATTGGGAAGCTGCTTTTATGGACACGCGAGCTGACCGATGCCGAGTGCGTTATAGTTGACAAGATTATTGAATCTGATGATGGTTTAATTATGTCTGCAGACGATGTTCCGCTCGGCGCACCAGCCGGTGTCAAGTGGGACTACTTCCCATTGGACGGCAACGCCTATTGCACGAAGAACACGAGCATGGCGGCTGTGTCGCAGAACACTTCGTTGAGCGGCTGGACGCAATCTTCGGACCGTTACGATGCGAAACTGTCTGCTATCACAAGCACAGGAAGTGGTTCGTTGGTCATAAACAATTTCCATGACTTCTTTGCCTCATCCGAGACAAGTGCGACGTATTCGTTCTGGATGAAGGTTGATGCGTTGCCGTCATCGGATGTAACTCTCGTCAAGAGGTGGATAGATTCCTATTCGTTTTATGAAATGCGACTCTCTCTGACATCTGCAGGAAAATTGAAGTTGACGGGGGGCGATCTATCCACGACAACCTTCAACACGGCAATTCCGCAAGGCGAATGGAAGATGGTGACCATTGTCGGCAAATCCGGTTCGTCGCTCCAAGTTTTCATTGATGGCGATGAGGTCGGCAATGTCGCTAGCTCGGGATCACGGCCGGCATCTACGCTGGGGTATTGCAGTTACCGTCCTTCTTCCACTACCTATTATCCCAGAATCACCCTTGGCGGATGGAATGGCGCGGCGGACGGTCTGACGTTCTTCCATTCAGCGCTGACATCGGCCCAGGTGCGGGAACTCTACGAGAGGCAGAAGGCGCAGAAGGTTTACCACACTGTCACACAGGGTGTGCAGATACCGCAGTTGAACAAGAGCCAGGTCACGGCGCCCGCAGAGGGCGCAGCGGATTCCGTGGCGCTGACGCTGGCGCAGAGCGTCCAGTGGACAGCGCAGCCCAACAACAGCTGGATTCAGATCACAAGCGACATGGCGGGCGCTGGTTCGGCCAACGTGTCGTTTACCGTTGGCGCGAATCCCGCCGTCACGAGCCGCACGGGGTCGATTACCGTCGCGGGCAAGACCGTGACCGTCGTGCAGGAGGGTCTGCGCGCGTCGGTGGAATGCGACGACACGAGCTTCGGCGTGGAGAGCGATTCGGGCACCATCTGGGTCGAGACTGAGGGCGGCGGCACATGGACGGCTTCGGCCGACGTCGATTGGATTCACCTCTTCGACGAGTCCGGGACGGGTACGACCCCGGTCATGTTCGTGGTTGACGACTACACGACGACCACGGCGTCCCGCAGCGGTACTATCACGATTGCGGGGAAAAAAGTCGTCATCACGCAGCAGGGCTATGAACTCTCAATCGACCCGGCGGTGGCGGAAGTCGGCAGCAACGCGGGTGCGGGTCAATTTGGCGTTTCCGCACCAATTGACGCTGTGTGGGAGGCAATAGCCGACTGTGACTGGATTACCATCGTCGGTGCGCGTACAGGCATTGGCGACGGTGTAATACAGTACACAATAGCCGATAACACGACAGGTGAGACGCGTACAGGCCGTATCGTCATTGCAGGAAAAACTTACACGATCACACAGAAGACTACACTGCCTGTCATGACAAAGACCATAGGCAATGGTACGATTGTCGGCGCGGGAAACTACAATCAGGGAACATCAGTGACGCTGACCGCGACACCGGCGGCAGGTTATGTGTTCTCGCATTGGAGCGGGGATGCGGTTGGCGTGACAAACTCGGTGTCTATTTCGGTTGACGTACCGAAGGAAGTCACGGCGACGTTCATCCCAGAAGCGGCAGCGGAACAGTTGGCGGCGACGAAAGCCGCGCAGGGCGGGTTCTACACGCGCGACCAGATCCATGCGCTGGAGGTCGGCAACCTCGTGTTTGACGTTGATGCGGCTTCCGGCACGGCGCGCGTGGGAGTAAAGCTGATGGAGACAAGCGATCTTTCCGATCCGAACAGCTGGCGACCTGTCGGTATGACCACGGGGAATCTTGATGTTGGTTCTGACGGAACAGTGGGTCTGAATGTGCGCGCAACCGGCAACACCAAGTTCTTCAAGGTGGTAGTACCTGAGAAAAAGTAGTTCCGCCGGGGGATGTAATAGGGACTGTCCCCGCAGGAAGAGACGGCGATGGGAGAACGGGCATCTTGCCCGTTCGTTAGGACGCCAAGAAACGTGTCGATGATGAACGGGCTGGAAGCCCGTTCTCCCAGAAGCGCCGAGCGCGCTTTGCCATTTGCCGTGCCATTGTGGCATTGAGCCATTATGGAATTGAGGCCATTTCACAGTTTGCAAACTGTGGACATCG
>JAEEGL014222365.1_pt1 | contig 11802 bp, 9 predicted proteins | sample 9134231 | NCBI WGS metagenome assembly JAEEGL01 (sample SAMN16246548, study PRJNA631951) | gut metagenome | biome: gut microbiome; feature: rumen; material: fiber-attached | host: Bos | place: Iran: Karaj | collected 2018-10 | reverse complement strand
TACAGATGCCGAATATGAAGTGGTGAAGACTCATCCCACTGAAGGCTATAAGATACTTCAGAGATATGATGTTGATGAGAGGGTGAAAAATGCTGCACTTATGCATCATGAGAGATGCGACGGTTCAGGATATCCTCTGGGAATAACATCAGAACAGATAGATTATTATGCCAAGATAGTTGCTATCGCAGATGTATATGAGGCGATGACGGCGGCACGTAATTACAGAGGAAGCCTCTGTCCCTTCGATGTAATAGAAGCCTTTGAAGATGAAGGATTCCAGAAGTATGATACACAGATGATCATGACTTTCCTTGAGAACATCGTCAATACTTACATGCTCAACCGTGTAAGATTAAGTGACGGAAGAGAGGGAGACATCATCTTCATCAACAAGCAGAAGCTATCAAGACCGACAATCAAATGCGGCACCGATTACGTGGATCTGAATAAAGAGCCCGGGCTTAGAATTGAATGTCTGGTATAACAGAATAATTATTAAATAAAAAGGGATTGGCCATTGGCCAATCCCTTTAGTATTGCACTCTGTAAAGAGCGCATTATATTAATTGAGTTTTCGCTTAAGATTAAAGATACTTCTTAAGAGCATCAACCTTGTTAAGTGCTTCCCAAGGAAGATCAAGGTCGTTACGTCCGAAGTGACCGTAAGCAGCTGTCTGCTTGTAGATAGGTCTGCGCAAGTCAAGCATCTTGATGATTCCTGCAGGACGAAGGTCGAAGTTTGCTCTGATAGCTTCAAGAAGCTTCTCATCAGATACCTTTCCTGTACCGAATGTATCAACCATGATTGAAGTGGGTTCTGCAACACCGATAGCGTAAGAAAGCTGAATCTCACACTTGTCGGCAAGACCTGCTGCTACGATGTTCTTAGCAACATATCTTGCTGCATAAGCAGCGGAACGGTCAACCTTTGTACAGTCCTTACCTGAGAAAGCACCGCCGCCGTGACGGGCATATCCGCCGTAAGTATCAACTATGATCTTACGACCTGTGAGACCTGCATCACCGTGGGGTCCACCGATAACGAATCTTCCTGTAGGATTGATGAAGAACTTTGTCTTGTCATCGATAAGTTCCTTGGGAAGAACGGGATCGAATACATACTTCTTGATATCCTCATGGATCTGCTCCTGAGTAACATCATCATCATGCTGTGTAGAAAGAACAACTGCTTCAAGTCTTACAGGCTTGTTGTTCTCATCATATTCAACGGATACCTGGCTCTTTCCGTCGGGACGAAGGTACTTAAGTGTACCATCCTTACGAACCTTGGTAAGCTGAAGAGCAAGCTTATGTGCAAGTGAGATAGGATAAGGCATGTACTCGGGTGTCTCGTTTGTAGCATAACCGAACATCATACCCTGATCGCCGGCACCTGTATCAAGGTCATCCTTAAGGGCACCTTCCTTAGCTTCAAGAGCCTTGTCAACACCCATAGCGATATCTGCTGACTGCTCATCGATAGCACAGAATACGGCGCATGTGTTGCCGTCAAATCCGTACTCGGACTTGGTGTATCCAATCTCCTTAACTGTATCTCTTACTATTTTCTGCATATCAACATATGCATTTGTTGTGATCTCTCCTGTGATCAGTACGAAACCTGTACAGCAAGCTGTTTCGCAAGCTACACGGCTCATGGGATCCTGTGCCATGCAGGCATCAAGGATTGCGTCAGAGATGGCATCGCAGACTTTGTCGGGATGTCCTTCTGTGACTGATTCTGAAGTGAATAATCTCTTCTCCATAGTATCTCCTTTCTTATAAATAGAAACAATAAAAAAATCCGCTGAACATAGCGGACTCGAAAATTTTGATAATCAAATCCTCTTATTGTTCAAAATATTTGCTCAGGTTGGCACCTTCCTCTGACGGGGTTGCCGTGGTTTCACAGGTCCTATGTACCTCCACCACTCTGAATAAGAGTATCTCTTACAATATTGAATTGTCATATCTGAAAAGTATCATACTATGAAGTGCATACAAAGTCAACATGTGTTAAGATTATTCTATGGCGTTTACACATTTACACAGCCATACAGAATACAGTCTTCTGGATGGTTCCAACAAGATAACCGAATATGTGAACAGAGTCAAGGAACTGGGGATGGACAGCGCTGCTATCACCGATCACGGTGTAATGTACGGCGTAATTGACTTCTATAAAGCGGCAAAAGCAGCCGGAATCAAGCCTATACTTGGCTGCGAAGTCTATGTGGCCCCCAATTCGCGATTTGATAAGGAACTTACAGGGGGTGAAGACAGATATCACCACCTTATTTTGCTTGCAGAAAACAACTTAGGTTATGCCAATCTCTGCAAGATAGTAAGTAAAGGCTTCACGGAAGGTTTCTATTATAAGCCCAGAATCGATTTTGAGGTGTTAAAAGAGTATCATGAGGGTATTATTTGCTCCTCAGCCTGTCTGGCAGGAGAAGTTCCGAGACTCATAACAAAGGGACTTATAGATGAAGCAAGACAGAAAGTTATAGAATACAGGGATCTTTTTGGAGAAGACCATTATTATCTGGAACTGCAGGATCACGGTATTCCCGAGCAGTCCAATGTTAATTCTGTGCTGCTTAAGTTCAGTAAGGAGCTTAATGTGCCCCTTATTGCAACCAATGACTGTCATTATACATATGCATCGGATGCGGAGAGCCACGATGTACTGCTGTGTATTCAGACCAATGCTAAGGTATCGGACACCGACCGTATGCGTTACGAAGGCGGCCAGTACTATGTAAAGAGCGAAGAAGAGATGAGGGAGATATTCAAATACGCTCCCGAAGCCATAGATAATACACACAAGATCGCGGAGAGATGTAATGTCGAGATAGAATTCGGCAATACAAAACTTCCTCATTTTGAGGTTCCGGAAGGATATGACTCCTGGACTTACCTCAATTATTTGTGTAAATCAGGATTAAACGAGCGATATCCGGATGATGACGGCAGTATAGCAGAGAGACTTGACTACGAACTGTCTGTCATCAAAAAGATGGGCTATGTAGACTATTTCTTAATAGTGTGGGACTTCATAAACTACGCAAGAGAGCGGGGTATACCCGTTGGACCGGGTAGAGGATCCGCTGCCGGAAGCGTGGTTTCCTACACACTTCACATAACAAACATAGATCCAATCAAATATCAGTTGTTATTCGAGCGTTTCCTTAACCCGGAGCGTGTATCCATGCCCGATATAGATATCGATTTTTGCTTCGAAAGAAGGCAGGAAGTCATAGACTACGTATCGGAGAAATACGGTAAGGAAAAAGTGGTTCAAATAGTGACTTTCGGTACACTTGCGGCCAAGGGTGTAATCAAGGATGTAGGTAGGGCAATGGACCTTCCCTATGCCTATACGGACAGCATATCCAAGATGATACCCAATGAACTTAACATAACAATAGATCGTGCACTGGAATTAAATCACGATTTGAAACAGCAATATGAGACGGACGAGACCCTTCACTACCTTATAGATATATGTAAGAAGCTGGAAGGTCTTCCCAGACATACATCTATGCATGCGGCAGGTGTGGTTATCTGTCCGAAGGCTGCGGATGAGTTCGTTCCTCTCTCACGAGGCTCCGACGGTTCCATTACAACCCAGTATGTTATGACCACATTGGAAGAACTGGGCCTTCTTAAGATGGATTTCCTTGGCTTAAGGACTCTTACCGTCATCAAGAATGCAGTAGACAATGTTAAGAACTCACGTGGAATAGACATAGATATCGACAATCTGAACTATGACGACAAAGAAGTACTTGCTTCTATCGGCACAGGCCGTACAGAAGGTATATTCCAGCTTGAAAGTACGGGAATGAGATCTTTCATGAAAGATCTGAAGCCTCAGACTTTGGAAGATGTTATTGCGGGAATCTCCCTTTACAGACCGGGACCGATGGATTTCATCCCAGATTATATAAAGGGAAAGAATAATGTGGGCTTAGTAACATATCCTACTCCCGAGCTGGAGCCTATACTTGCTCCCACATACGGCTGTATAGTCTATCAGGAGCAGGTTATGCAGATAGTGCGAAGCCTTGCGGGCTATACCATGGGTCAGGCGGACAATATCCGTCGTGCCATGAGTAAGAAGAAGCAGAAGGTCATAGATGCGGAGAGAAAGAACTTTGTCGATGGTAATAAGGACGAAGGAATAGTAGGCTGTGTCGGCAATAACATAAGCAGGGAAATAGCTGACGGAATATATGATTCCATGGTGGATTTTGCCAAGTACGCTTTCAACAAGTCTCATGCGGCATGCTATGCGGTTGTTGCATATCAGACGGCCTGGCTGAAGCATTATTATCCTGTGGAATTCATGGCAGCGCTCATGACTTCCGTTATCGATAATACGGCAAAAGTATCCGAATATATTCTGACCTGTCGAAGCATGGGAATAAGCATACTTCCGCCGGACGTCAACGAAGGTGAGTGGGGATTTGCGGTATCCGGCAACAGTATCCGCTATGCACTTACAGCCATAAAGGGTGTGGGACGAAATGTGATAGATGCAATTGTGGCCGAGAGAAAAATGCGAGGCCCCTATACGGGACTTGAAGATTTTATCAACCGCAATACGGAAAACGATATCAACAAACGTCTGGTTGAGAACTTCATTAAGGCCGGTGCTTTTGACAGCTTCGGAGGCAGTCGTAAACAGTACATGAGCGTGTTTATCAGCATCATGGACCACATAATGGGTAATCTTAAGAACAATATGGCGGGACAGATGTCTCTCTTTGATATAGTGGATGATTCCATGAAGGATGATTTTGATATCAAACTTCCGGATGTAGGAGAATATTCCAAGGAGCTTATGCTGGCCTTTGAGAAGGAGGTTCTGGGAGTATATGTAAGCGGTCATCCCCTGGAAGAAGTGGAAGGACTCTGGAAGAAGCACATAAGCAGGATGGCTTCCGACCTTATGTATCAGGAAGAACTCCACGGCATGAATGCCACGGACAAAGAGATGGCAACCCTCGGCGGTATCATAGCCGACAAGAGCATCAAATATACCAAGAACGATCAGGCCATGGCCTTCGTAACACTTGAGGATCTGACGGGAAGTATAGAGTGTATTGTTTTCCCCAAGACCTATCAGAAGTATTCTCAGATGCTGGAAGTGGATGAGAAAGTATTTATAAGAGGCCGCGTGGATGCCGGAGATGAGCAGGATGCCAAACTTATGGTGGAGTCCATTACACCTTTTTCCGATGTGGTTAAAAATGTATGGATTAAGTTCGCGACTAAGGAAGAATACGAAGCCTGCGAGAGCGAACTGTTGGACCTGATAAAGGATTCCGACGGCAAGGATAACGTAATCATATACATTGCGAAACCGCCTATGAAGAAACAATTGCCTAAAAATATGACGGTTTTGGCGGATGAAAATCTTCTGGAAATCTTGACTAGAAGATTTGGCGGTGATAACGTTAAATTAACATAACAGAAGGTGTGGATAAGGCGGGACGGTGATTCCGGTGAAGGGACCGGAAGATAGACGTATTCGTTATGGAGAGAAAAGATATGTCTGATTCAATTAAAACAATAGGAATACTTACAAGCGGTGGTGATGCACCGGGTATGAATGCGGCAATAAGAGCCGTAGTTCGTAAGGCACTTGCAAACGGTGTACAGGTAAAAGGAATAAAGAAAGGATACCAGGGTCTTCTTGCTGAAGAGATTGTGGACATGGATTACCACAGTGTGTCCGACATAATACAGCGAGGCGGAACTATCCTGGGAACAGCCAGATGTAAAGAATTCACCACAGAAGAAGGTCAGCAGAAGGGTGCTGATATATGCCGTAAGCATGGCATAGACGGAATAGTGGTAATCGGAGGAGACGGTTCTTACAGAGGAGCACTTGCTCTGTCTAAGCATGGTATCAACACCATAGGACTTCCGGGAACCATCGATCTTGATATAGCATGTACAGACTATACCATCGGCTTCGATACAGCGGTTAATACTGCTATGGATGCCATCGATAAAGTAAGGGATACATCTTCATCACATGAGAGAGTAAGTATCATTGAGGTAATGGGACGTAATGCCGGTTATCTGGCTCTCTGGTGCGGTGTGGCAAACGGCGCCGAAGATATACTTATACCTGAGAAATACGATTACAATGAGCAGCAGATCATCAACAACATCATTAACAATCGTAAGAATGGCAAGACACATCACCTTATTGTCAATGCCGAAGGTATCGGCCATTCAACTTCAATGGCAAGAAGAATCGAAGCAGCAACAGGTATTGAGACAAGAGCTACAATACTCGGTTACATGCAGCGAGGCGGAAGCCCTACATGTAAGGACAGATATTATGCTTCAATCATGGGTGCATATGCCGCAGATATACTTTGTGAAGGCAAGACCAACAGAGTAGTGGGAAGAAGAGACGGCAAGTTCCTTGATTTTGATATCGATGAAGCACTTGCAATGCAGAAGGATATCTCTGAGTACGAGTATCAGGTAAGCAGAATACTTGCGACTTATAATGCAGTAGGAAAATAGAAAACATTATGTTAACCAACAGCAAAGTAAAAGAGATTAAGAATCTGGAGACAAAATCAAAGGCTCGCCGTGAGGCGGGCCTCTTTGTAATAGAAGGTATCAGGATGTTTCTTGAAGCTCCGTCGGAGTGGATAGAGGAAACATACGTAACAAAAGATGTGCTGGGCAGAGAAGACTGTAAAGAGAAGCTTGCATCTTTGGACTATGAAGTTATAGATGAAGAGCGCATGAAGAAAATATCCGATACCATGACTCCCCAGGGAGTACTTTGTATTGTCAGAATGCCTGTTTACAACGCAGATGACATTATAAAGACTGCAGAGGACGGATCCCTTTTTATGATTCTGGAAGATATACAGGATCCGGGCAATCTGGGAACCATCATCAGAACAGGTGAAGCTGCGGGAGTAAAAGGTGTGATAATGACGAAGGGTACTGTGGATATATCCAACCCCAAGGTAATCAGATCTACAATGGGTTCCGTGTACAGGGTTCCTTTTGCTTATGCTGATGATATAGGAAAAGTTATTAAGGCTCTTAAAGACAACAAAGTAGAAGTATATGCAGCACACCTCAAAGGAAGGAAACTCTACGACGAAGTGGCATACGGAAGGACTGCTTTCTTAATAGGTAATGAAGGAAACGGACTGAAAGATGAGACTGCCGAAATGGCAGACACATATGTCAGAATTCCCATGAGCGGAGAGGTGGAAAGTCTTAACGCAGCCATAGCATCTTCGATACTTATGTTTGAACACTTCCGCCAGACCAGATAAAATGCGGCTTCGCAGCATGTCAATTATGACAATCACGTCATAAAACAGCTTAAAATTTGACAAATCCATTCACATCTGTTAAGTTACACACGTATATTCTTTTTAACAAGAATGATAAAATGTGTTGATTCCGGCCAATGTAGAAGCTATGGATGAGCCGGATAGATTATAAATTTACCAGGAAAGAAAAAGAATATTGGAGAAGTTATGGTAGCAAAAGCTAAAAGGCTTCTTAAAGGTTTTGCCTGCACTTTGGCGGGCGTTGCCGCTTTGGTGGCAATAAGACCTGTGGCTATCGTGGCGAATACCCCTGTTCCTACAAGACTGTCAGACATCAATGTGGGTGTGGCAGAGATACTTGATACACTGGACAGAGGAAGCAGTGAAGCGCTTACGGAATATGCAAGTTCCGAATCCGACGAAGCTGATGAAGAGGACCCTGACAGTAAGGAGTCCAATCTCGTCATGGCCAATGTACGTTCATCATTGAATGTACGAGAAGAAGCAAGTGCGGACTCTGAGAGAGTTGGTTACCTCTACGCGGATTGCGGAGGAACCATAATAGCCAGAGACGGAGATTGGACTAAGATTCAGTCAGGTAACTTAATAGGATGGGCAAGCAACGAATACCTGCTTTTTGGTGAGGAAGCCGAAGAACTTGCACAGAGCGTAGGAAGAACAATGGCGACAGTCAATACAGACGCTTTGAGAGTAAGAAAAGGACCGAGCACCGATACAGGGATTTGGGGCTTTGTAAAAAAGGGCGACGTGATAGAGGCCATTGTGGAAGATACCACAGACGAATGGGTAGCCCTTGAATTCGAAGGTGAAGAAGGCTTCATCAATACACAGTATGTCGATCTTGAATTTGAAGTGGATAAGGGAGAGACGGTGGAAGAAGTCAAAGCCAGAGAGAAGAGAGAAAAGGAAGAGAAGGCAAAACTTATTGCCAATCTCGGACCTGTGGCTGTAGGAGCAACGGACGAGACTCTGCTTGCGGCGCTTGTTTATTGTGAAGCAGGTAATCAGCCATATGAAGGACAGCTTGCCGTGGCATCGGTAGTAATGAACCGAGTAAGAAGCGCGGCATATCCCAATACAGTTGCCGGTGTAATATATGCATCGGGTCAGTTTACTCCCGCTCTTAACGGTAAGGTGGAAGCACAGCTGGGAAAAGGCATTCCGGATTCATGCTTACAGGCAGCAAGAGAAGCAATAGCCGGAACGACCAACATAGGTACGGCTACTCACTTCAGAAGGTGGACAGGTCAGGAAGGTTACGTAATGGGAGCCCACGTATTCTACTGATCGGAGATTTGTAAAAATATAGTAATTAATGTAAAATATAGTCACCGCGTTATTGTTGTAACGTGGTGACTTTGTTATTAGGGAAAAGAGGATTGAGATGAATCTTAAAGGACGTGATTTTTTAAAACTGCTTGACTATACACCTGAGGAGATAGAGTACCTGGTGGATCTGTCTGCAGATCTTAAATTCATGAAGAAGAAGGGAGTGCTTGTAGACAAGCTCAGAGGCAAGAACGTTGCCCTGATATTTGAGAAGACAAGTACAAGAACCAGATGCTCCTTTGAGGTGGCTGCTCATGATCTCGGAATGGGTACAACATATCTTGATCCCAAGGGATCACAGATCGGAAAGAAAGAATCCATCGCCGACACTGCAAGAGTACTCGGAAGAATGTTTGACGGAATCGAGTACAGAGGCTTTGAGCAGAGTAAAGTGGAAGAACTTGCAAAGCATGCCGAAGTACCGGTATGGAACGGACTTACCAACGAATTCCATCCCACACAGATGATTGCCGATCTTCTTACCATCAAGGAGAAGCTTGGCAGAATCAAAGGTGTCAAGGTCGTATATATGGGAGATGCCAGATACAACATGGCCAATTCATGGATGGTAACATGTGCCAAGATGGGCATGCATCTTACACTTTGTTCCAATAAGAATTATTTTCCGGATCCGGACCTTGTGAAACAGTGTAAGGACATTGCCGCTAAGACAGGCGGAAGTATCACACTTACAGAGGATCCCATAGAGGGAACAAAAGATAAAGATGTGGTATACACAGATGTATGGGTATCCATGGGAGAGCCTGATGAGGCATGGGTAGAGAGAATAAGAGATCTGTCACCCTATCAGGTTAATAAAGAAGTTATGGACAGAGCGGGAAAGAATGCTATATTCATGCATTGTCTGCCTGCTTATCATGACCTTAAGACAGAGATAGGAAAAGAAAAAGGGGAGCAGTTTGGATTTGAGGCACTTGAAGTAACTGACGAAGTCTTCGAATCAGAGCAGTCTGTGGTATTCGACGAGGCAGAGAATCGTATGCATACCATCAAGGCTATCATGGCTGCAACATTGGGGGCATTTTAGTAAAAATGAGCGAGAATAGCGGTAAGAAAGTATACAGATTCGGAAAACAATATCTTCACCTTTCAGAGACCGATTCCACCAATGAGGTAGTGAAGAGACTCCTTAAGGACGGAGTGACGGTAGAGGCCAATAAGACAGGAGGCCGTCTGATAGAGGGCGAGCCCATGGAAGGAACTGTGGTCTATGCCGATTACCAGGCGGAAGGTAAAGGACGAAGAGGAAGAAGCTGGAACGGGCAAAAAGACATGAGCTTGATGTACTCGCTCCTTTTAAAACCAGATATTGTGTCGGATAATCTGCCGATGATAACACTTGTGGCTGCTCTCGGAGTGTGCAGAACCATAAGAGACATGTACAAGATTGACGCAGAGATCAAATGGCCCAATGATATCGTTTACGACGGCAAGAAAATAGCCGGAATACTTACTGAGATGGAGCCTTCCGGTGGCAGTAACTATGTGATAGTTGGCGTGGGTATCAACGTGTTCCAGACGGAATTCCCGGAAGATATCAGAAAAAAGGCAACGTCCTTAGCTCAGCAGAGCGCAGAGACCTACGGTCTTGAAGAACTGCTTTATGACATACTGCACAGAACCGAGGACTATTATGACATCTTCTTAGAGACAGGAAATATGTCGGGACTGAAAGATGTCTATGACTCTTATCTTGTGGGAAAAGATACTGAGATAAAGGTTCTGGACCCTAAGGAACCATATAAGGGAACAGCCCTTGGAATCAACGATGAAGGAGAACTTCTTGTGCGTGACAGTGCGGGAACAGTGCACAAGGTATATGCCGGAGAAATCTCCATCGGTGGAATATACGGAGAATAGCTAATCATGGACAGTGATAATAAGGTGGTACTCTGCGGTGCCAATGCATATGAGCAGAAGTATTACTTTAATAAAGATTTTGATAAGATACCTCAGTCCATTCAGGACGAGCTTCATATAATCTGCGTACTTTTTACGGAGGAAGCAGGAGGTATATTTACCATATTTTTTGATGAAGAAGGCAATCTGGAATTCGGGACGGAATATGCTCCCGAGGATTATCTCTATGACGAGATAAGTGCGGGATTGCTGGTTAGAAAAATAAGAGATACAAGGCAGGACCTGCTTCAGAGTCTGTCACTCTATTACAGAGTGCTGTTTTTGCATGAAGATATAGAAGGTCTTATGGAGGATTAACATGCTGCTTGTAGTAGATGTTGGCAATACAAATATCACATACGGAGTCTATGAGGGAGAGGAGCTGATATCCAGCTTCAGAATGACCACCAAGATGGCCAGAACATCCGATGAGTACGGAACCAGCATAAGAGCAATGCTTGGGGCCAACAGTCAGGATTGGGAAAAGGTATCGGGATGCATAGTGGCAAGTGTAGTACCCAATGTAATGCACAGTCTTACCAGTGCCATAGTCAAATACCTTAATGTCAAGCCTATCATAGTGGGAGTGGGCACAAAGACCGGTATCAAGGTTATAACCGAATCCCCCAAGGAGATAGGTCCCGACCGAATCGTTGATGCGGTAGGAGCATATGAGAAGTACGGCGGACCGGTGCTTGTGCTTGATTTCGGAACGGCAACTACGTATGACCTTATAACAGAGAAGGGTGAATTTGCCGCAGGTATCACGGCTCCCGGAATAAGGATCAGTGCCAAGGCTCTCTGGGAAGATACCGCAAAACTGCCCGAGATAGAGATCAGAAAACCCAAGTCCATACTTGCGCAGGAGACCATATCAAGTATGCAGGCAGGACTTGTGTACGGCCAGATCGGCCAGACAGAATACATAATAAGTCAGGTTAAAAAAGAATCGGGACTTGATAATCTCAAGGTTGTAGCAACAGGAGGCCTGGGAAGGATCATCTCTGATGAGACCGATGCAATAGAAGTCTATGACAGCGACCTGACTCTTGACGGATTAAGACTGATATACGAGAAGAACAAGAAATGACGGATAATCTGTACAGGCCGCTTACCATAGGTAATGTGACCTTAGACGGCAATATAATACTGGCTCCGATGGCAGGCGTAACAGACCTGCCATTTCGTCTATTATGCAGAG
>JAEEGL013339055.1_pt1 | contig 11802 bp, 11 predicted proteins | sample 9134231 | NCBI WGS metagenome assembly JAEEGL01 (sample SAMN16246548, study PRJNA631951) | gut metagenome | biome: gut microbiome; feature: rumen; material: fiber-attached | host: Bos | place: Iran: Karaj | collected 2018-10 | reverse complement strand
TCGGAACGACGAAGATCGTTTACAACGGCATTGAGATGGACCTGAGCAAACCCTTTGCCAGAATTACCATGGTGGATGCTGTGAAACAGTATGCCGGTGTGGACTTCAACAAGATCCATACACTGGAGGAAGCCCGGGCGGCCGCCAAGGAACACCATGTGGAATATGAAGAACGTCACGGCAAGGGTGATATCCTGAACCTCTTCTTTGAGGAATACTGCGAAGAGCATATGATCCAACCGACCTTCGTTATGGATCATCCGATTGAGATTTCACCGCTGACCAAGATGAAGCCAGGGCATCCGGAATATGTGGAACGCTTTGAGTTTTTCATGAACGGCTGGGAGATGGCGAATGCCTATTCCGAACTGAACGACCCGATCGATCAGCGCCGCCGTTTTGCCATGCAGGAAGAACAGTTCGCGGCCGGCGATGAGGAAGCCAATCATACCGATGAAGACTTCCTGAACGCCCTGGAGATCGGCATGCCGCCAACCGGCGGCATCGGTTTCGGCATTGACCGCATGTGCATGCTGATGACCGATTCCGCCGCTATTCGTGATGTTTTACTCTTCCCGACGATGAAACCGCAGGATTAAATGATTCACACAGTCTGAACGGCTCTCAGGAGCCGTTTTTCTTTGCCAGAAAAACGATCAAAAGAAAAATACAGAACATCAGGGAACCCGCTGGCATTTGATTACGTCGTATGTTATGATTAATCCAATTAATCAATCACTACGGATAATTATGCAGGAGGGAAAAACATGAAAAAGATCATAATCAGCCTGATGGTACTGGTACTTACCCTGACAATCTGCTTTGCGGCTGCCTCTGCTGAGAAACTTGCCGGAGGATGGGAGATTCCGGCTGCCGAAGGCACAGCGCTGCCGGAAGATGCGCAAGCTGCTTTTGACAAAGCAATGGAGAAACTGATCGGCGCGGAATACACGCCCGTTGCACTTCTGGCGACACAGGTGGTAGCCGGAACCAACTACTGCATCCTCTGCCAGATTGCACCTGTTGTACCGGATCCCGTACCGCATTGGGCACTGGTTTACCTCTATGCCAATCTTGACGGTGATGTGGAAATCATGAACGTCTATGATCTGGACATTGGCGCTTACGCTTTCCCGGAAGAAGCAGAATAAAAGAACAGGTGTTTCAGCAAATAAGGAGAAAAGACGATGCCATTTATTGACACAAAGGTGACCATGAAGGTCACCCCGGAGAAGAAAGAAATCATCAAGCAGGAACTGGGGAGGCGGATCTCCGCGCTGAACAAGACCGAGACATATCTGATGGTTGGCATTGAAGACGGATATGATCTCTGGTTCGGGGGAAAGAAACTGGAAAAGGGAGCATATGTGGCTGTCAGCCTGCTCGGCGATGCCCCGAAAGCCAGCTATGAGAAAATGACGGAACAGGTCTGTCAATTGATGGCAGAACAGCTGGACATTCCCGGAAACGCTGTCTATGTGACCTACCATCCCGTGCAAAACTGGGGATGGAACGGATGCAACTTCTGACGCCGCGTTATTCTTTCAGATGATCCAGGAAAGCAGACAATTTCCGTTCGTTTTCCGGCTTTGGCCTGTCTTTCGGATCAATCAGAACCATTGCCGCCGGAAATGAACTGCATTGCAGACACTCAGCCAGCTTCATTATTGCTTTTCCGCCGCCGCTGCCGCTCTGACAGGCAAAGGCGGCGATCTTTTTTTTCTTCAGGACAGCAAGATTATCCCTGATGAAAGTCCGTACCGGCGGAGCAATGTTTGAAGCCCAGACGGGGAAGCCGATGATGATTCTGTCATATTTCTCCGCATCGAATATATACGGTTCCAGTTCCGGCGTTTCAGCCATCACAGCACTTTTACCACCCCACAGGAACTTACGGAATCCCTTGTCGGGATATGCATGCCGCGGCCTGATTTCGATCAGATCAGCGGAAAGAGCTTCCGCCAGTTTTTCAGCTGTCATGGCAGTGTTGCCGCTCATTGAATAAAAAACAATCGCTGTCTTCACGTCTGAAGTGCTCCTTTGCCGTAAACAATAAAGATTTATGAACATATTGTATCATATCTGTTCCGGACATGGTATCTTTAAGACAATTATGATAGAATGAGCAGGTCATTCTACACATGAGACAGCAGATCGTTCCTGACAGGAACGGGGAGGGGCACGCATGAAAAGTTCACTGACACGGTCCGCCGCAGCGGGCATTCTGATCTGCATGGGATGCATTGTCAATCTCAAGGTTGGCGGCGGGATCCCGGGAGCGGTGCTGTTCAGCGCCGGACTCTGGTTTGTTGTCAATTTTGACGCAGAGCTGTTTACCGGAAGAGTAACACGCACAGACTACAGTCCGCTGCAGAAGGTGATTATGCTTGCCATGAACGTGATCGGCGCCGGCGTATGCGGAATCCTGGCATCGATCTGCCTGCCGGATATCAAAGATGCGGCGGAAAAAATTACCGCCGCATATCAGGACCCCCTAAAGGTTATCTGGCAGAGCATGATGTGCGGTATCTGTATGTACCTGGCGACGACACCGCCGAAGAACAAGGATATCAGCAGGCTGCCTTTTGTTGTATACGGTGTTGCACTGTTTATCCTGTCCGGATTCGCGCACTCTATTGCGCTGGCCGGCTATGCTGCCATCGCACAGAGGATTGCCTGGTGGGTGATCCCGCTGGCTGCCGCAGGGAACGCTGCAGGAAGCTATCTGACAAAATTCCTTCTGACATTTCAAACTGAAAAGGGAGAAGAAAAATGAGTGAAAACGCAGGCGCAAAGCGGAGCCGGAAGGAGACCGCCGGCCTGCTGAAGCGGTTCATTTCATATTACAAACCGCATAAAAAACTGTTTGCCATGGACATGACGGCAGCTCTGTTTGTGTCTGTAATCGGCGTTGTGTATCCGATGATCACACGCACCATGCTGAACACACTGATCCCTGAACGAAACTACCGGATGATTGTGATTTTCGGTCTGACGCTGCTGGCACTGTACTTTGTCAAAATGGCACTGAACTATTTTATTCAGTATGAAGGCCATATGATGGGAGTGTACATGCAGGCCCGGATGCGTACGGATCTGTTTGCCCATCTGGAGACGCTCCCGTACAGCTATTTTAACAATCATGAAACCGGCAAGATCATGACCCGGATGACCAGCGACCTGTTTGAAGTGGTCGAACTGGCCCACCATGGACCGGAAAACATCATTATTTCAGTGCTGAGTATCCTGATAGCCTTTATATACCTGAGTTCGATTGACATTTACCTGACCCTGGTTATCTTTGCCTGTGTTCCGTTTCTGGTGATCATTTCCTACAGCCTGAGAAAGAAGATGCGAAACGCATTCCGTGATTCCCGGACCGCGCTGGCGGAGATCAACGCAAGCATGGAAAGCTCCATCTCCGGCATCCGGGTGACGAAGGCATTTACCAACGCGGAGAAGGAAAAAGAGAAATTTGAGGTCGGCAACGGGAAGTTCCAGACTGCCCGGAAGGCCGGCTACAGCGCGATGGGACGCTTCCACAGCGGCAACACGTTTGTGACGGATGTGTTCAATGTGGTGGTGCTGATTGCCGGCGGGCTGTTCATGTATAACGGACGGATCAACTTCGGCGATTATTCCGCGTTCATTGTTTCGGTGAATATGTTCATCGCTCCAGTCATGACGCTGATCAACTTCATGGAGCAGTTCGAAAACGGCATTACGGGCTTTGAACGATTCTGTGAGATCATGGACGCGAAGCCGGAAACAGACAGACCGGACGCGGAGGACGCGGGACAGCTGGAGGGACATATTGAGTTCCGGGATGTCAGCTACGCCTACGATGAAGACAAGAATGTCCTGCGCCATGTAAACCTGGATATTGCAAAAGGAAAAACTTTCGCACTGGTGGGACCTTCCGGCGGCGGGAAAACAACGATCTGCCACCTGATTCCGCATTTCTATGATGTGGAAAGCGGAGAAATCCTGCTGGACGGCAGGGAGATCCACAGCCTGACCCTGGAAAGCGTACGGCGGAACATCGGTATCGTGCAGCAGGACATCTATCTGTTTAACGACAGCATGAAGGAGAATATCCGCTATGGCAAACTGGACGCAACGGATGAGGAGATCATCCGGGCGGCAAAGCGCGCCAATATCCATGATTACATCATGTCTCTGCCGAACGGATATGATACCAATATCGGTGAGCGGGGTGTCCGCCTGTCCGGCGGCCAGAAGCAGCGGCTGTCCATTGCACGGGTGTTCCTGAAAAACCCGCCGATCCTGATTCTGGACGAAGCTACCAGCGCACTGGACAATACCACTGAGATCCTGATCCAGCAGGCTCTGGATGAACTCTGCAAGGGGAGAACCACCCTGGTGGTGGCTCACCGGCTGAGCACAATCAAGAACGCGGATGAGATCGCGGTGGTTTCCGACGGGAAGATCACGGAACTGGGGACCCATGAGGAGCTGATGGAAAAGAAGGGCATGTATTATGACCTGTACCAGCTTCAATTCAGGGCAAACAACGGAATGATGTGATCTTTACAATCCCAGAGAGAGGACAGTAAATTCATGCCGTATTATCCGGAAAGAAAACCGGAAATGTCAGAAGAAGTACCGGAGGAAAGACCAGAGAAGCCAGAGGGCGCCCGTCCGGAGACGGACAGACGGCTGTGGCTGGCTTTGCTGTGCCTTTTTACGGTGCTGGCTGGTTACGGCGCCATCCGGCTGATTGGATACGGACTGGACAACACCGTCTCCCGGAACACCAGCCGGGAACTGCAGCAGATCTATGAAGCAGCGGAACCTGCGGCCACGCGGGTCCCGGAACTGACGGAACACCCTTCCGCAGCGCCTGCGCCTGCTGCGACACCGGCACCAACTGTCACACCGGTACCGCCGGAAACACCGGCTTCCGCCGAAAACCAGAGCAATGTGCTGCCAACGGTTCCATATCCGGACAACCCGGAACTGAAAATCACAGACCGCTTTGCCAGGCTGCGGAAGAAAAGCAAATATATTGTAGGATGGCTGAGCCTGGACGGCGTGGATGAAGCGGTGGCACTGAAAGACAACAGTTTTTTCCTGGATCACGATGCAACCGGGAAAAAGAATATTAACGGCGCGATCTTCCTGGAGGAAGATACCGATCTGCGGACAAGGCCCTATACAGTGATCCTGTTCGGGCACAATATGAAGAGCGGAAATATGTTCGGGCGGCTGAAAAAATATCTGGACAGGAAATACCTGCAGCAGCACCGGATCATACAATTTGACAGCATGTATGAAGAAGGAAGGTATGCTGTTTTCACTGCTGAAAAAATCAGCACCGTGCCCGGCACAGCGCTGTATTACAATCTGTGGTCCCTGGCCGTGAACGACCGGGAGAAACGGGAACAGGCAATTCGCCGCCTGGACATCCTGGCTGAACGGGACTTCCTGCTGGACGTGCAGGCGGACGACCAGCTCCTGCTGCTGGTCACCTGTGTCGGAGAAGATACGGAACGCCTGATTGTCGCTGCCCGCAGACTCCGGGAGGGGGAGACGGAGGAACATCTGACGCTGCGGTAATCGCAGCGGTTAATCCTCATCCTCCAGACAGTCGCCGGACAGATCAAGAATCCGGTCCAGATCAAGGCTGATCTCCCGGGCAGGGGAACCTGAACCGAGGAGAATCAGCTTTTTTTCATATTCATCCAGCCTTCTGGCAGTACCGGTTACAGTTTCATACCGGCCGCCGGATTTCCGTGCATCGGGCACGAACAGAAGGACAGAAACAAAAGGACGCTGATGATCTGCCAGCAGCGACGCAAGGCGGCGGAACTTCCGGTCCAGCCTGTCCAGATCGGATTCACCCGGATCGATCTGGAGGTCCGTCAGGCGGGCTTCCTCATCGACCATTTCATCATACCCGGTGAGCGCCGCAAAAGGGGCAAACTGCGCCGCCCGGTCATGAAGGCTCATGTGCGGACGGACCGCAGACTGATGGTGCGGAAGATTGATAATGTCCGCATAGACAATGTGGGGAGAAGGATTATTCTTTGAATTCATAATTCATCATTCACAATTCATAATTTGCAGTGTCCGGCAATTATGGCTGCGGTGTGGTTCGGCGCTATGCCCTGTGGCCGCCGACCTGTCCGTTTCGCTCAATCGTGGTACCGCCTTCTTCCAGGTTCAGCCCGCGGAGCATGGCGCTTTTGCCGAAACGCTCCCGGATCAGCAGCGCCGCTTCCTGCAGGCGCTTTTCCTTTGTGTCCGCAGCCGCATCCGCTTCCATCTGCCGGTTCAGGTTCTCATAATCGGTAAACAGGTCCAGCTGCAAGGGGGCTTCCTCCGGAATATCCCTTTCACGGATCAGGCCGGCGGCGACGACATAGATCCGGCGGACCAGTAGCCCGGGCGGGACAGTACGGTCATAGAGCACCGTCATCGCTTCTGAGATGCGGCGGGTACTGCTGGTCCAGCGGTCCAGGTTTTCAGTGCCGTGGGCGTATTTGGGCGTGATATGGCCGTAGAAATCCACGGAGAGCGGACCGGTATAGATTTCCCCGGTGGAGGCAACCTGCCAGACGGTATCCCGGGCTGAATGACCTTCGTATTTCACGCTCAGGCTTTCCCGGTCAAAGCAGACTGTGAGTTCCAGCTTGCGGGTGACGAGCTTTTTCCGGACCAGGTCGAGGGTCAGCAGTTCCGTCATTTCCCGGACGATCAGGCGGCCTGTCCGGGTGTCACAGGCTTCAGACAGGACCTGTCCGCTGCTGAGACTGTTGGAAACAGGACGGTAGGAACGGATGTGCGGGATCTTCACGGGTTCCCAGCCCCAGGCATGGTCGATGAGGAGTTCCGCGTTGATGCCCAGGGCGTTATAGAGCAGGTCTTCATCCTTCAGGCTCAGGCGGGCAATGTCTCCCATGGTGCGGCAGCCCAGCTTTTCCAGCCGGCGGGCAAGGCCGTGGCCGACGCGCCAGAAGTCCGTCAGGGGCCGGTGGCACCAGAGCAGTTCCCGGTAACGCATCTCATCCAGTTCGGCGACACGGACACCTTCCTTATCCTCCGGGACGTGCTTGGCAACGATATCCATGGCGATCTTGGCCAGGTACATATTGGTGCCGATGCCGGCGGTGGCAGTGATGCCGGTATTATAGAGGACATCCCGGATCATGGTCATGGCCAGCTCACGCGCGGTCATGCCGTAGGTTTTCAGATAGCCGGTAACATCCAGAAAACATTCGTCAATGGAGTAGCCATGGATATCCTCATCACTGATATATTTCATATAGATGGAGAAAATCCGGGTGCTGACCTGTTCGTAGAGCTTCATCCGCGGAACGGCAACGATATATCCCAGCTCCAGGGAAGGATCCGCCGCCAGTTCCCGGGCGTCAGCTGAGACACTGCGGAATCCCCAGGAGCCATCCGGTTTCCGGACTGCTTTTCCCAGACGGATGGCATTGCGCAGGCGTTCCGCGTTGACTTCCCTGACACGCCGGATCAGATCGAACAGGCGGACCCGTCCCGGAATACCGTAGGCCTTCAGGCTGGGGGTCACGGCAAGGCAGATTGTTTTTTCGGTGCGGGTTGCGTCCGCAACGATCAGGTTTGTGGTGAGCGCGTCCAGATTCCGGTCGACACATTCCACGGAAGCATAAAAACTCTTGAGGTCAATGGCAACGTAAGATAATTCACAATTCATAATTCGGAATTCATCATTTGCCGCTGCGCGGCAATATCCGGATTTCAGGCAGACGGTCAGCGCTGGACAAACCAGCGGCCGAGACGGCAGGAAGCCTGTTCACCGGTGCGTTCAAAAAAAAGACGCCTTTCCTTGCCGCAGATGATGACGGTATAGCAGTCCAGCAGATGACCGGAAGCGGCAGGACGGAAGGAACGGACGTCCTGAATCCGGAAGATCCGCCCGTCCGGCCAGGTGATGAACCGGGGCTGCATATAGCCGGTCTGGTCAAAGTCTGAGGATACTTTTACGTAAACGCGATCCGACAAGAAACAATACACCCCCCGCAATTCATAATTTACAATACTCAAGGCATAATGAACAAGCCTGCCGCGGCGGAACAGTATTATTCACTGACTGCATCATAGCACAAAAATATGCAATTATCAACAGAAAAGCACAAAAATATTGTGCTTTTTAATCAGTAAAGGAAAAGATAAATACCGAACCAGTGGATTACGGCACCGAAGAAAACGAAGAAATGCCAGAGAAAATGGGCACCCTTCCGTTTCAGCGCAAAGGGGATAATGCCGATGGTATAGATCATGCCGCCGATGAGCGTGGTCAGGAAAAGCGGCAGGTTTTCCCGGACCATGCGGGGCAGGAAAACGAGCCCGCACCACCCCAGAACAATGAAAAGGGTGAGATGAAGCGCTTTGGGCCGGCCGGGACCGAAGACCGCCACGAAGACGATGCCGGTAATAATGACTGCCCACTGGACACAGCACAGAACCGTTCCCGGGGTTCCTTTCCAGAAAAGCAGCCACATGGGAGTGAATGTACCGCCGATCAGCAGATAAATGGAAATGTAGTCAAAGCGGCGCCAGAGACGTTTGACACGGGAACCCCAGCGGAAGGAATGGTACAGGCAGCTCATCAGGAACATGATGACCAGGCACAGACCGTAAACCAGAGCACAGAAAATTTCGGCGGACGTATCTGATTTCACCAGAAGCAGTACCAGCCCGGCGATGCCAAACAGCGCGCCGACACCATGGGTGACGGCGTTGCCGACTTCTTCCAGGATGGACCGCTTCGGAGGTTCATTGAGCACACGGGAATCTTTGGACAAGGAATATCATCTCCTGCTCAGACAATGCGATAAGCATACCACAAAAGCAGGCGGGATTCCACCCGGCAGAAACGGGATAAACACTTGAAAACACACGGCGGGAAAGATATAATAACAACATGTAAAAATGAAAACGGAAACGATCACGAATAAATACTCATGCAGGAGAAAACGATGAAGAGACGGGCCGGAATTCTGATCCTGACGGTGATGGTGCTGCTGTGTGTATGTGCCGCAGGGGCGGAGTCAGTATATGACACTTTCGGAAATATGTTCAGGACGGAAGAGATGATCGAGGGATTCAGCGTTCCGGTTCCGGCGGATGAAAGCGTATTCAGGTTCAGGCGGGGAGACGGGCATTACATGACCTGCAAATCAGCGGATAACGACGCGGTGAACCGGATCTATATCGATTACTATGTGTTTGACCCGCTGAAGGAGTTCGCGGAGGACCGCGACACAGCCGAAGCGGTCTATGCGGCACAGCATTACGAGGGGAACCGGGATTACCAGAGCAAAAACCTGTCGCTGGACGGGCATCTTGCACAGGTTTGTGTATTCAGAGGAAAATCCGATGAGGGTGACCAGTCCATCGGAATCCTGCTCTATGTCAGGAACAACCGGATGCTGCAGATCCGGCTGTATTCAGAGCCCCGGGACGGAATATCCTGGAAGGAACTGCCCAAGGTTACGCTGGACGATATGAAAAAACTGGCTGAAATGGTCAGCTATGATCCCTTCCGGGCCTCTGAAACGGCAGAGGAAGGTACATTCACGCTGTCCGTGAAAGGCGGGGAAGATACGCTGGCGGCAGGGAAGACCATCAGGATCAGTCCGGTGTTTGACAACCAGGAAAAGGTGAATAAGGGTGCAAAGAACGATACGGTCCGGTGGACTGTAAAGGACAGGGAAACCGGAAAAGCCCCGAAAGGGATCACCGTCAACCAGAAAGGCGAACTGTCCGCTGACCGGAAGATTGAAGGCGCGATGATTGTGACCGTAAAGGCGGAATCCACCGTTTTCCATACGACCGCGGAGAAGGAAGTGGCAGTGATTCCCGCGATGAACTGCATTACCCTGGAACCGTCCGCCATACAGATGTATACCGGCACAAAGATGCCCGTGAACGTCAGGGCCGTTCCGGATCCGGCTGTGGTTCCGGCTACCGGGATTTCCTGGACGGCATCGAAGAAAGGCATTGTTGAGATTATTGCCGGGGAAGAAGCAGGGACTGTCGGGATTCTTCCGCTGAAAGCGGGCGACACGATGCTTACCGCGACAGAACCCGGCGGAAAGACGGCCAGGGTCAGCGTGACTGTGCTGAGATCCGTGGACGATATTATCCTGAACGTGAACGGAGAAGGCAGGCCGGGAAGTACGGTAACGGTCAGGGCGTCGATTGAACCGAAGATTCTCTGGGATACCCCGCTGAAGTGGTCTGTGGATGTGGGAGAGGATATCGCGACAATTGAAAGGGGAGCGCTGAGAATTGCAGAGGGCGCTCCCGCAGGGACGGTGATCACAGTTTTCTGTACTGCTGAAAGCGCAGCGGAACCTGTGGTGAAAACCGTTCAGATCAAAGTGCAGGAAGACTGAAAAAACATAACTCCCGCTGCCGGTAATCAGGCGGCGGGAGTGTTTTTGTTCTTCTTTTTTTTCAGCTCATAAAGAGAGACTTAATCATTGACATTGAAGAACCGGATTTGATAAAATACACTTTAATTATACGGAGGGAGGATACTAGGATGCTGCAGGACAAAATCAGGGAAGGGCTTACATTTGATGACGTGCTGCTGGTGCCGGCGAAAAGCGAGGTGCTGCCCCGGGATGTGGATCTTTCGATCCAGCTGGCCAAAAATATCAAACTGAACATTCCCCTGCTGAGCGCTGCCATGGACACCGTGACGGACAGCCGGATGGCCATCGCGATGGCCAGGGAAGGCGGACTGGGAATTATCCATAAGAATATGACGATTGAGGAGCAGGCTGCCCAGGTGGACAAGGTAAAGCGCAGTGAACACGGCGTTATCACGGATCCGTTCTTCCTGCAGCCGGAGAACCTGATCTCTGACGCAGAGGAACTGATGAGCCGTTACCGCATCAGCGGTGTACCCATCACCCGGGACGGCAAGCTGGTCGGCATCCTGACCAACCGCGATCTCCGGTTTGAAACAGACTACAGCCGCCCCATCGGCGAAGTAATGACCAGTGAAAACCTGATCACCGCGCCGGAAGGCACTACCCTGGAAGAAGCAAAGAAGATCCTGGCCTCCCACCGGATCGAGAAACTGCCGATCGTGGATAAGGACGGCATGCTGCGCGGCCTGATTACGATCAAAGACATTGAGAAGACAAGCAAATATCCGAACAGCGCCAAGGATGAAAACGGCCGGCTGCTGTGCGGCGCCGCAGTAGGCGTGACGAACGACGTGTTTGAGCGGATTGAAGCGCTGCTGGCCGCCAAGGTTGACGTGATCAATATCGACACAGCCCACGGCCACAGCCTGGGCGTCATCCGGCAGGTAGAGAAGATCCGGAATAAGTATCCGGACATTACCCTGTTTGCGGGTAACGTGGCGACAGCCGCAGCAACCCATGATCTGATCTCCGCCGGTGTGGACTGCGTGAAAGTCGGTATCGGTCCCGGTTCCATCTGTACCACCCGCGTGGTGGCCGGTATCGGCGTACCGCAGATCACTGCCATTTCAGACTGCGCGGAGGAAGCGGACAAGCACGGCATCCGGGTCATCGCGGACGGCGGTATCAAGTATTCCGGCGATATTACCAAGGCGCTGGCGGCGGGCGGAAGCTGTGTCATGCTGGGCAGCCTGCTGGCCGGTACCGAAGAGAGCCCCGGAGCCATGGAAATCTATCAGGGGCGTTCCTTCAAGGTATACCGCGGTATGGGAAGCCTGGCAGCCATGTCTGTGGGTTCCAAGGACCGTTATTTCCAGGAAGGCCAGAAGAAACTGGTTCCCGAAGGCGT
>JAEEGL013304278.1_pt1 | contig 11802 bp, 10 predicted proteins | sample 9134231 | NCBI WGS metagenome assembly JAEEGL01 (sample SAMN16246548, study PRJNA631951) | gut metagenome | biome: gut microbiome; feature: rumen; material: fiber-attached | host: Bos | place: Iran: Karaj | collected 2018-10 | reverse complement strand
CTGTGATGGGGTTGCTGGACAGCAACGCCACAGTCAACAGCGGGGAAATCCTGTACACCTTCACGGATGAACACGGGAAGGAAAACACGGTGGACCTGCTGAAAATGCCTAAAAAGGAGCTACGGCAGAACATCAACGGGCAGAGAATTGCCATGGTGTTCCAGGATCCCATGACCAGCCTGGATCCGACCATGACCATCGGAAAGCAGATCATGGAAGGTATCCTGCTGCATGAAAAAACCAGTAAGGAAGCTGCCCGGGCCAGAGCGATGGAGCTGCTGGAGCTGGTGGGTATCCATGATGCGGAAAAACGCTTCCGCAACTATCCGCACCAGCTGTCCGGCGGCATGCGGCAAAGGGTGGTCATTGCAATTGCGCTTTCGGCCAACCCCGAAATCCTGATCTGTGATGAGCCGACGACGGCGCTGGATGTGACCATCCAGGCACGGATTCTTGAGCTTATTATGAGCATTCAGCAGAAAATGAAGCTCAGTGTCGTATACATTACCCATGACCTCGGTGTCGTGGCCAAAGTGGCTGATTACGTGGATGTCATGTATGCCGGGAAGATCGTGGAGGTTGGCAACGTCAATGAGATCTTCTTTGAGCCCAAGCATCCCTATACCTGGGGACTCCTGTCCGCGATGCCAGACCTGGAAACGGCGGACGACCGGCTTTACTCCATCCCGGGGAGCCCGCCGAACCTGCTGCATGAACCCCAGGGGGACGCTTTTGCCGCCCGGAACCCCTTTGCTATGGCAATCGATCAGAAAGCGGATCCGCCGCTTTTCCAGGTAAGCCCGACCCATTGGGCTGCTACATGGCTCCTGCATCCCGACGCACCGAAGGTCAGCATGCCTCCTGAGCTGACTGCCAGGCTGGAGCGTGCAAGAAAGGAGGCGGAGAAGTACCTATGAGTGAACACAATCAGCCGATGAACGAAAAAGCACCACTGCTTCAGGTGGAACAGCTGGTGCAGCATTTTCACGTTTCCAGAAGCTTTACGGTCAGAGCGGTGAACGGTGTCTCCTTCCGGATTTATCCGGGCGAGACATACGGGCTGGTGGGTGAAAGCGGATCCGGTAAAACGACCATCGGACGGAGCATCATCCGCCTCTATAATCCGACCGGCGGCCGTGTTGTTTTCGAAGGGAAGGATATTACCGGGAAAATGGACAATGCGGTCCGGGAAAAGCTTCGGAAGGATATGCAGATGATTTTTCAGGATCCCATGGCCAGCCTGAATCCCCGGAAAAAGGTCGAGGAAATCATCGGGGAAGGGCTGGCAATCCATCAGATCGGTGGAAGCCGGAAGGAACGGCAGATTCTGATCGGGGAAATGCTGCGCAAGGTCGGCCTGAGTCCGGAGCACGCAGGCCGGTATCCTCACCAGTTTTCCGGCGGACAGCGCCAGCGGGTAGGAATTGCCCGGGCTCTGATCATGAACCCGAAGCTGATCATCGCGGATGAGTGCATCTCCGCGCTGGACGTATCGATCCAGGCCCAGGTCGTTAACCTGATGAAGGATATCCAGGAGGAAACGCACTGCGCGTACCTCTTTATCGCGCACGATCTGAGCATGGTTAAATATATCTCGGACCGCATCGGCGTGCTGCATCTGGGATATATGGTGGAATCGGGCACAAAAGAGGAAATTTTCTCCAACCCGATCCATCCCTATACAAAATCCCTGCTGTCCGCGATTCCTCATCCGAATCCGGAGGTTGAGCGCCGGCGGGTGGCGATCCGATACGATTATGCTTCCAGCGGACTGGATTATACCAAGGGTACCGAACACCTGATTGAAGGGTCCCACACCGTGCTGGGGACCGATGAGGATATCCGGAAATGGACCCATGAAAAATAAGAACATGAAAAGAACGGAATTCAGCTTGCTAAAGCGGAAAAGCGCATTATAATCATTAGCAGGCTTGGAAAGAATCTGCGATTCATTTCGCAAACGGAGGGGACAGCCAGTGAACACTGAACTCGTCATTTTTATCATCTACCTGGCATTCATGCTGGGGATCGGCGTATACTTTTTCCTGAAGAGCCGGGGAAGCGATGAAAAGGAATATTTCCTGGGCGGGCGCCATATGGGACCGTGGGTCTCTGCGCTGTCTGCAGGCGCCTCAGACATGAGCGCATGGGTGCTGATGGGCCTTCCGGCTTCCATCTATGCAGCCGGAATTGGGCAGGCCTGGATTGCTATCGGGCTTGCGATTGGGTACGCCCTGAGCTGGATTCTGGAGGCACCGCGTCTGCGCAAATTTTCCATCGCAGCGAACGATTCCATCACTGTGCCTCAGTACCTGACAAACCGTTTTCTGTCCTCGAGCAAATTCCTGCAGGTCATCTGTGCAATTATTTTCCTGGTGGCCTATACCATTTATGCAGCGTCCAGCGTCAAGGCCTGCGGGACACTTTTCCATACAGTAATCGGAATTGACAGCACGCTGGCGATGTACATTGCCGCGGTTATTATTGTGAGCTACACCTTTTTAGGCGGGTTCAGCGCCGTCTGCTGGACGGACTTTTTCCAGGGACTGCTGATGCTGGGCGCGCTGCTGATCGCTCCTATCTTCGCCCTGGGACTGATCCAGGCAGGAGAAGCGGCAATGACGGTGGATCAGCTGCCGGAAGGATACTGGAATCTGTTTCCGGACTGGAAGACCGTGGCTTCTGGCCTGGGTTGGGGATTGGGGTATTTCGGCATGCCGCATATTATCATCCGATTCATGTCCGTACGCAGCGACAAGGATCTGAAGAAAAGCGCAAAGATCGGAATTGCATGGAATGTGCTGATTATTCTGTTTTCCGTGCTTGCCGGATGCATCGGACATATTTTTATGGGCGAGCTGAGCGACAGCTCCACGGTGTTTATCCAGATGGTGCGGCGGATTTTCCCGGCTGCGATTTCCGGCATCCTGCTGTCTGCTATTCTGGCGGCTTCCATGTCCACAGCGGATTCGCAGCTGCTGAGTGCTTCTTCGGCTTTTACGGCGGACGTGTATAAACCAATCATCCGGAAAGGCAAAACTGCCGCAAAGGAAATGTACTGGATCGGCCGGATTGTTGTACTGGCGATCGCTGTTGCCGCGGTTCTGATTGCATCCAATCCGGGCAGCGGGACCATCATGGGCCTTGTGGAAAATGCCTGGGGTATCTTTGGCGCGGCTTTTGGTCCCGCAATCATGCTGAGTCTTTTCTGGAAACGGTTCACATTCAAAGGCGCGGTGGCCGGTATCGTGGTTGGCGCTCTGGTGGATATCCTCTGGCTGGCCTTCCTCGGGTCCTTCGGCCTGTATGAAATTATTCCGGGATTCATCTGCGGTATGGCAGCGGCAGTCATCGTTTCCCTGGTTGACAAGGCTCCGGACGAGAAGGTACAGGCGCTCTTCGACCGGGTGATTTCCGGAGACATTCAGTAATCTGCAGCTATGGGCAACTCATCAGAAAGCCGGACAATGCACCGGCTTTTTTCTATGGAAAACAGGAAATTTTCAGAAAGAGATTTTGTAAATTTGTGAAGGGAATACGACCATTGATGTCAAAATAAATAAGGAAGAAAAATGTATTTTTTGCAGCGCCGGCTGCGGATGATACAATAATCAAGGAGGAATCGTACCATGTTTGGCAGCGGGAAGATCAAAGAACTGGAAGCCCGGCTTACATCCATGCGGAACAAACTGGACAGCGTGGAAAAGGAAAAGAAAGATGCGCTTCAGCAGCTGACGGATGCGAAAGGGCGGATCCAGGAGCTGGAACGGCAGCTGGCGGAGAGCGAAGGAACGGAGCTGAAGAACCAGGCCCGGAAAACGATTGTGGAATATGAAGGGCTGAAGGATCTGTACATGCAGAAGAACCGGGAACTGGATGAATCCCGTGAAAGCGTAGAGGAGGGTTTTGCACGGGAGGCAGCCACGAAGCGTCATGACCTGGAAGAGGAAATCCGAACCAACCGGGAAGACAACCAGACCATGGTGACCGAGACTGTGAAAACCTTTGCGGGAAGTTATCAGTACTATCTGGATCAGATCCGGGTACTGATGGACGCACTGAGCCAGGCGGCCAAGGAGACCGGTGATTCCCTGTTTGCCGGGGATCAGTCGAATATCAAGGAAGTTTTTGGCTCCCGGATCCGGGAACACCTGCAGAATGACACGGATGCCCTGCGGCAGAACGCCGGCGATATTCTGCTGATCGGCGCTGAGGAAGCGAAGGAGGCGGTCGCTGAAACCGCGGAAGAAATTGCCGGGACGGTGGAAGAAGCTGCGGTGCCTGCAGAAGAAATCACCAAGACGGTGGAAGAAGCCGAAGAATACAAGGAAAAAATTGCCGATAAAGTGGAAGAAACCGGGGAAATGGTGAAAGAAATCACCGAGACGGTGGAAGAGACGGCAGAAATCGCGGAAGATGCCGCAGATGAGATTCAGGAGGCTGCGGAGGAGAAAGCAGAAGAAGCGGCTGCGGCAGTCGGGAACGTACAGGAAGCAGTCGAGGACATTGCTGAGGAAGCAACGGAGACGGCGGAAGAAATTGCTGAGGATGCCCGGGAAGCAGCTGAAGAAGCCATTGAAACCGTGGCGAAAGAGCTGTGCAGCGAGGAGGAATGAAATTGAAGAAATGGCTGATTGCGCTGTGCTGTGTTCTGGTTGCAGCTGCGATTGCGATTGTGACGATCCTGAATAACAGCAATTCCCGCATTGATACCCTGAACCAGGATCTGGGAAACATTCAGGCGGAGTACAATACCCTGAAGGAGAAGAACGAAAAAGACGAACAAACCATTCAGGACCTGAACCATCAGGTTGCCGAACTGACCACAGAAAAGGACCGGCTGAACGCGGAAAACGGGCAGCTGAATGAAACACTCGAAGGGCTTAACAGAAATCTCTCCTCCTCTCAGCAGAAACTGCAGGGTGTGATGTACATTCTGACAGACGGAGCACAGGGAAATATCGAAAGCATCCTTTCCCCGTATATCAAGATCTTCGGGGATGTGGGCGTGGACAGCCCCTATTTTGAGGCGGTGGATTACGTCAATGAGCATAAGCTGATGGCTCCGACGGAGGAAGAAGTATTTGGTGTGGCAGAGAAGGCGACACTGGGAGAAATGGCTGAGGGACTGTATCTGATCCAGGGAAAAACCGGTACCCGTGCAGAAGCTGTAACGGCACTGCTGCAGACTGAGAAAGCCTGGCTGGCTGCGCAGGCGCCGGCTGAAGCAGCAGAACCGTCCACTGAGGAAGCTACGGAACCTGCGACAGAAGCGGAAGCAGCACCCGCTGCAGAAGCGGCAGAGGTACCCGCGGCGGAAGCGGAAGCAGCATCTGCAGCAGAAGAGGCAGCGGCACCCGAGACGGAAGCGGAAGCAGCACCCGCTGCAGAAGCGGCAGAGGTACCCGCGGCGGAAGTGGAAGCAGCACCCGCTGCAGAAGCGGAAGCAGAACCTGCAGCAGAGGAGGCAACGGCACCCGCGACAGAAGCGGAAGCAGCACCCGCTGCAGCAGAAGCGGAAGCAGCACCTGCTACAGAAGATGCAGCGGAACCCGCAGCAGAAACGAAAGCAGAACCGGCTGCGGAGGAAGCTGCGGAACCCGCGGTGGAAGCGGAAGCAGAACCTGCAGCAGAAGCAGCTGCGGAACCTGCAGCGGAAGAAACCGCTGAAGAAGCGATTGAAGACGAAACGCTGATCCTGACCCGGGAACGGATCCTTTCTCTGTGCGGCGCAGTATGCGCTGAGGCAGGGAAGGAACTGCCGGAGATCAGCTTCCCCGCAGCTGGCGCGGAAGAGGCAACCCGGGGCGATCTGGCCATTGCACTGGCGGCAATGGCAGAGTAAAACTGTAGTGCCGAACTGTTCAGCCTGCAGTGGAAAACAGGGGATATCCTCAAAAGAAAAGGACTGTTTCAGGCCGGAAGGCAATCATGATGAAAAACGGCCCGGAAGCCGAACTGGTTTCCGGGCTTTTTGATCCAGGGAATTCATGCCACAGAAAAGAGGGAATGGCTATGGCTGGTATCTACAGGGGAATGATCGATCTGATCGGGAATACACCGCTGGTGGAAGTGACCCATATTGAGCAGGAAATGGGACTCGAAGCAAAGGTGCTGGTGAAGCTGGAGTATTTCAATCCGGCCGGAAGCGCCAAGGACCGGGTGGCCAGGGCGATGATCGAGGACGCTGAAGAGAGGGGTGTGCTGAAGGCAGGTGCGGTAATCATTGAGCCGACCTCCGGCAACACGGGCATCGGCCTGGCAGCGATCGCGGCAGTCAAGGGGTATCGGGTGATCCTGACCATGCCGGAAACGATGAGCGCTGAACGCCGGAATATTCTGAAGGCGTATGGCGCTGAAATTGTACTGACTGAAGGCGGGAAAGGCATGAACGGGGCGATCGCCAAGGCAGAGGAACTGGCACACGAAATCCCGGACAGCTTTATTCCCGGACAGTTCAGCAACCCGGCGAACGCAGCTGCCCACCGGGAAACGACCGGGCCGGAGATCTGGCGGGATACGGATGGAAAGGTGGATATTTTTATTGCCGGAGTCGGTACGGGAGGCACACTGACCGGTGTCGGGGAATATCTGCGAAGTCAGAAACCGGAGATCCGGATTGTGGCGCTGGAACCAGCGGATTCGCCGGTGCTGTCCGAAGGCCGGAGCGGCGCTCACGGTATCCAGGGAATCGGCGCCGGATTTGTGCCGGAGGTGCTGAATACCGGAATCTATGATGAAGTGTATCAGGCGAAAACCGAAGACGCTTACGCGGCGGCAAAGATGCTGGCCCGGAAGGAAGGCATTTCCGTGGGTATTTCCTCCGGCGCAGCACTGCACTGCGCGATCGAGATGGCGAAAAAAGCAGAGAACAAAGGAAAAACGATTGTTGCCCTGCTGCCGGACAGCGGAGACAGATACTATTCCACGCCGCTGTTTACTGAATAATGGGGAAACAGAAGAAGCTGTATGAAACAGATCGGAAGAATGCCGGAGGGAAACGGGATGCTGGAAAGGGAAGATTATCTTGAACCCAATTGCGTTCTGTGCGGCCAGCCAGGGGAAGAAACACCATTCCGACCGATCCCGCAGGATCGGGTCCAGGAAAAGCTGCGGGAATACGAAGACCGGAATGACTGGCCAGGCGTAGAACGGCATCTGAAATACTGGATGGCAGAAGCCCTGGCCAATCAGGATGAGCGCGGTCAGCTGATGCTGCACAACGAAATGATGGGATTTTACCGGAAACAGGGGCTACGGGATGAAGCAATTGCGCATGCGGAAGCGGCTCTGAATCTGATTCGAAAGCTCGGGATGGACAACACCGTGACCGCGGGAACGACCTGGGTTAACGCCGGGACGGTCCGGGAGGCGTTTGGTGATCTGGCGGGTGGAATTGCGTGTTTCGAAAAAGCCCGGGAAAACTATGAAAAGAATCTGCCATCCGAAGATGGGCGGCTGGGCGGGCTATATAACAATATGGGACTGGCTATGATCGGCTGCAGGCGGTATGAAGCAGCAGAAGACCTGTTCCATCGCGCGCTGGCAGTCATGGAAAAACAGGAAAACGGAGAACTGGAGCAGGCTATCACCTGGCTGAATCTGGCGGATGCTGCGGAGGCTGCCCAGAGTCCGGAAGAAGCGGAAACCAGGACGGAAGCCTGCCTGGAGCGGGCAGAGAAGCTGCTGGATTCGGAACAACTGCCCCGGAACGGTTATTATGCTTTTGTGTGTGAAAAGTGTGCGCCGGTTTTCGGACATTATGGGTGGTTTATGACTGAGGCGGAACTGCTCAGCCGGGCACAGAAGATTCATCAGGAGCGCACCCGGTGAGACGGAAAAAAAGACCAGAAAAAGAACCGAAACAGATATTGCGTTTCACACCGGAGCGAGCTACAATCCATGGTAGCTGTGAAAAACGCGAAGGAGTGATCAATCCGATGAATCAGGAGAACACGGAGACACCTATTTCATGGGAAGAAGCCCATCCATGGCTGTCCAGGCTGACAGCCCGGGAGGACGAAGATCCCGACGATGAAGTGATCCGGTTCACGCTGGATGAGCTGCGGATCGCCTGACAACGCAGCGTTAAAAGATCATGCCCACGTGGCGGAAAGGAGTTCCCCGAGCATGGAGAACATCGAAAGAGTATGCAAATTCCTGGACAACACCGGAACCTATTATCTGGCGACCGTGGAAGGCGATCAGCCCCGTGTGCGTCCCTTTGGAACGGCCCTGGTATTTGAAGGAAAGCTTTATATTCAGACCGGAAAGGTCAAGAATATCTCCAAACAGCTGGCTGCCAATCCCAAAGCGGAAATCTGCGCCTTTGACGGTGGAAAATGGCTTCGGGTGGCGGGAGAGCTGATTAATGACGACCGCATCGCTCCGAAGGCGGCCATGCTGGAAAAGCATCCGGAACTGAAGGGCATGTACAAGGCGGAGGATGACAACACCCAGGTGCTGTATTTCCGGAACGCCACAGCAACATTCAGTTCTTTCACGGACGCACCGGAAACGTTCACATTCTGAACGACTGAAAAGATGAAGCCCGGGGACAGAAGATGCCCCGGGTTTTATCATCGGAGTCAGGCGGGACGAATCAGCGATGGGTTTCTCCGAAAGTCAGAACGGTGAAGACAGGAAAGAAGGCTGTCACGACGAAATTCTCCTTATCAGATCCATTCCCGGAAAATGGCCGACAACCAAAGACGGCAGGAATTTTCCATGAAAGGCGTAGAACATGATTCAGGATATTTCTCCCGAACAGATGGACAACGCATACCGAAATATTTCACCGGCACCGGACAGCAGGGTGATGCACTTCCGGCAGGGCAGGATACTGGCAGCCTATGATGAAGCGGCGGAGCTGATCCGTTTTCCTGCTTTTCAGGATTTTGAACCCAGCCCGGAATGCACTTATCTTTTTTCCATTTCCGGGATTTCCTATTTCCTGGCTTTGACTGAAGAAGGGGCGCCGGCTGACGGCGAAAGGTATTCCATGCAAGAGCTCCGGGGGCTGCGGCTCCGGGGCAACACGGACATTTTCGCCGCCTATACGGCCTATCACCTCTGGAACTGGTACAGAACCAGCCGGTACTGCGGTGCATGCGGTGAAGAAACAGAGACAGACGACAGAGAAAGGGCGAAGGTCTGCCCCGGATGCGGGAACCGGATCTATCCCCGGATCAATCCGGCGGTGATTGTCGGCGTGATCAATGGCGAAAAACTCCTGATTACGCGATACCGAAATGGATTCCGGCACAACGCGCTGGTGGCGGGATTCACAGAGATCGGGGAAACGGCGGAGGAAACCGTGATCCGAGAAGTCCGGGAAGAAACCGGACTCAAGGTCCGCAATATCCGATATTATAAATCACAGCCCTGGGGTATTGCATCGGATCTTCTGATGGGATTCTACTGCGAGGTGGACGGGGATGAAACTATCCATATGGATACGGGAGAGCTCCGGTACGCGGAGTGGGTACCCCGGAAGGAAATCGAACTGCAGCCATCGGACTACAGCCTGACCAACGAAATGATGCGGATGTTCCGGGAAGGAAAACAGGAAAAGCTTCAGCGAGATGAAGCAGAAAGAGAGGAAACCAGATGAGACTTGGGGGAAGCATCGTCGGGAATTATTCGAACATCGGGGAATGGGAAGAACTGCTGGTGCGGTCCCAGTTCCGGGCTATCACTGCTCCGTTCAACTGCCATACCCCTCCGGAGGAGATCCGGCAATACATTTCTGTGGCGGAACGGCATGATGTGGCGATCGCAGAAATTGGGGTATGGAAAAACGTGATGGATCCTGATCCAAAGGCTGCCGCGGAGGCCATTGAATACGCCAGGGGGCAGCTGGAACTGGCGGACAAAACCGGCATCCCCTGCTGCGTGAACATCGCAGGAACAGCGGGAAGCGCCGGGTGGGACGCAGCGGACCGGAGCAACTATACAGAAGAGACCTATCAGCAGATTATCCGAATTATCAGGGAGGTCATCGACGGCGTTCAGCCGAAACGAGCGTTCTACTGCATCGAACCAATGCCATGGATGGTTCCGGATGGACCGGACGAATACCTGCAGCTGATTCGGGACGTGGACCGTCCCCAGTTTGCGGCACATATGGATTTTATAAACATGATCAACAGCCCGAGGAGATATCTGAATGCGGAAAGATTTATTGAGGAATGCTTCCGCAAGCTGGCGCCGCATATCATCAGCACCCATATCAAGGACAGCCGGATGCATCCTACAAGGCTGACAACGATTCTGGACGAATGCTCTCCGGGGGAGGGAAATCTGGACTTTGGACAGATTCTGCGGACGATTGAACAGTATCTGCCTGCGGATGCGCCGGTGCTGCTGGAGCATATGCAGACCGAAGAAGAATACCAGAAGGCTTATACATTCGTGAAGCAGGCTGCGGACAGCCTTGGAATCCATGTATAATTTCCATAACCTTTACCAGACACTTATTCAGATTCTGAATCTTCAGTCCTGATGTCCGGCTGTGGGGTTCCGACTGAATGAGAATAGATATGTTCTATTGTTTTTCAGATGTTTTTTGACGTTCCGGATCTTGACACCCGATCCTTTTCCATATATAATCGCCCCAAAATCAGGGAAGGGAAGGGACAGATCATGAAGCGCCGTGTGCCGATGAATGTTGAACAGCGCAAGATTGCTGCCTGTTCCATGCCCTGCTCTGCCGCCGTGCTTTGCGCAGTGCGTTTATTTGACGCGCTGCGTTTTTGCTTTTTCAGCTTTATCTTTACGCCCTTTCCCATCTGAAAGCAGCGTCTTTTCTGAATGACCTTCGTTCATGAAAGCAGCTCTTCCAGATGGGAGGGCTGCTTTTCTGATATATTCTATCTGAGGAGGAGAATAGCCATGAGCAAAAGAGCGCACCTGATCTACAATCCCGAGAAAGAGTGCATGAGCCGGGACGAACTGCATGCGCTGCAGAGCAGCAGACTGGTGGAAACTGTCCGGAGGGAATATGAGTGTGTTCCCATGTACCGTGCCAGAATGGACGAGAAGGGAATCAGGCCCGAGGACATCCACGGTGTTGAGGACCTGCAGTATCTTCCATTCATGGAGAAAACAGATCTGCGGGATTATTATCCTTTCGAACTGCTTGCATGCCCGCGGTCTGAAATCGTCCGTATTCAGGGATCTTCCGGGACCACAGGAAAGCCTATTGTTTCCGGATATACACGCAATGATGTGGACGTGTGGAGCGAGATGATGGCCCGCACGCTGACAGCCGCCGGATGCACCAGGGATGATACGGTGCAGGTTGCCTACGGTCTCGGTCTGTTCACGGGCGGATTCGGCGCATACCAGGGAGCGGACAGGATTGGCGCCATGGTGGTGCCCATGTCCAGCGGCAACACCCAGCGGCAGATCATGATGATGAAGGATCTGGGAGTCACCCTTCTGTGCTGTACGCCTTCCTACGCGACTTTCCTCGGAGAGACGATCCGGGAGATGGGGCTGGTTCCCGGAAAAGATCTGAAGCTGAAGGCCGGCTGTTTCGGTGCTGAGCCATGGACCGAAGAAATGCGCGTCCATCTGGAGGAACTGCTGGGAATCGACGCCTGCGATATCTACGGGCTGACAGAAATTGCCGGACCGGGCGTCGCATTCAACTGTCTGGAAAAAAACGGCATGCACATCAACGAAGATCATGTGATCGCTGAGATCATCGATCCGGCAACCGGTAAACAGCTGCCGTACGGGGAAAAGGGGGAGCTGGTTTTTACAACAATTACCAAGACAGGAATGCCCATGATACGG
>JAEEGL012268701.1_pt1 | contig 11802 bp, 8 predicted proteins | sample 9134231 | NCBI WGS metagenome assembly JAEEGL01 (sample SAMN16246548, study PRJNA631951) | gut metagenome | biome: gut microbiome; feature: rumen; material: fiber-attached | host: Bos | place: Iran: Karaj | collected 2018-10 | reverse complement strand
TAAATGGTGGAATACAATATGTGAATCCTTTATCAATCATGAAATCTCTAGCATAAGATAGCATTGCAGAATGAAGTCTTGCAATATCACCAATTAAATAATAGAAACCATTACCAGATGTTCTACCAGAAGCATCCTTATCTAAACCATTGAATTTAGCAATGATATCTGCATGATATGGAATTTCATAGCTTGGAACTACTGGTTCACCAAACTTTTCAATTTCAACATTTTCTGAATCATCCTTACCAACTGGAACTGATGAATCGATAATGTTAGGAATAACTAGCATCTTTTTATTTAATTGTTCAGCTAATACATCTAATTCAGGTTCAATTTCTGCAATTCTTGCGTTATTCTTAGCAACCTGTTCCTTAATCTTATTAGCTTCTTCAATTTTCTTTTCTCTCATTAAAGCACCAATTTGCTTAGATAAGTCATTACGAGATGCACGAAGTGCTTCAGCTTCTTGCTTAAATGCTCTAATCTTTGCGTCTAACTCAATTACCTCATCAACTAATGGTAATTTAGCGTCTTGATACTTTTTCTTTATATTCTCTTTTACTATTTCAGGATTTTCTCTTACAAATTTAATATCTAACATAAATAATTCTCCTTATGTTCTATTAATCACAACAATTATTATATCATAATAATTACTAATTTCAACAAATAGAAAAAGCCCTTATGGGCTATTCTTCGTTTGTTTCATTTGAATTATTATCTTCTATTTTATCTTCACTAGGTTCTGAAACTACTTCTTGAACTTTATTATTTTCTTCTAATTTTTTTAATCTAATTTGCTCTTCAGACTTAATATATCTATATCCAACATAGCATCCTAATGCAGCTATTAATAATCCTACAATAACATCTAGCCACCAAATGCTCCAAAGACAATCTGCACTAACTGTATAAACTAATGTTGTAACAACAATATAACAACAAACTAATATTACATTTTTATATTGGTTCTTCAACAATTCCTTCATGTTTACACCTCAAATACAATAAGAATATAACACATTTCACGTATAATAACAAACACAAAATAAAAAGGAACGTTCTTTTGCTACCAAATTAACGTACCTTAATAATTTAATACTGAATCAAATATTAAATGGAATGAATATAAAACATTCTCATCTGTCAATTCTAAATCCTTAGTTGCGATTCTTCTACAAATAGATAATGTAGTATCCTGCATTATCACGAAGAAGAAATCATAATTAATACCTGAATAATTATTTATTTCACCTTTAACATAATCAAATAGCTTATGTAGCTTTAAATAATTCTCACTTCTTTTCTTCTTAAGATCATCCTTATATAGCTTATTATCAGTAATAAACTGAGAATAATAATTTACATATGATGTATTCTTAACAAAGAAATCGAAATACTTTCTCCATACCTTATATATAAGTGAAGTCATCTTGTCATGTGATGATAAATCAGCATCTGAATAATCAACACTAACAGCCTTAGCAGCTTTTGAATCTATATAAAGGAATGTTTCTGCGAGCAGGTTCTCTTTAGTTTTGAAAATTTTGTAAATATTAGATTCACTTGTCCCAGCAGCCTTAGAAACACCTATAGTACTGATCTTACTAATAGAGCTGTTTTTTGACTCTTTAATGACACATTCTAATATTTTAGTTTTTGTATCCAAATAAATCACCATCCTAGTAAGGACTCACTCACTTATATTCTAATATTATTAATAATAAAAGTCAACAAATTACATAATTTCAAAAATAAAAGAGGATTGTGTTAAAATCCCCATTTTACTCGATATTTTCAAAATAACAGCCTGATTCTTTAGCCTTAGAATCCCATAGTTCAAAATCCTTTTGACTCTTCTTAACACCCAAACCATTTTTATACATTAAAGCAACTCTTTGATAAGCTAATTTATATCCGGCTTTAGCTGCTTGAAGCATAAAACTAAATGAATCAGTATAGTTCATAACATTATAATAGCTCATAGCAAGCATATACTTTGTTTTTTTAGTGCCAGTTAATTTAATCTTATTTTTATATTTTTGAACCTTAGAAATTGCATAATGATTAGCGTAATAAATACATAATTGGTAATCAGCTAATGAATATCCTAAATCAGAAACCTTTTCTAATAGTTTAAGACCCTTTTTAACGTCTTGGTCTATTCCGTCTCCATTCATTAAAGCAATTCCCATATAAAACATTGCTCTTTTATTCTTCTTTTCAACTAATGAAGATAAGATTTCAAAGAACTTAATATTATCCTCATTTACAATTTTTCCATAAGCATAAAATTCAGCATTTAGTAATTCATATTCAGGATTATCTTTTACTTTATCATATAATTCCTGATACATATTATCATCTTTAAATTTCAATTCTAGAAATTCAAATTCTTCTTCATAATAAAGCTTTATAAAATCATTGACATTATCACATTCGATTATTATTTCTTTTTCTTCATTTACTACATAATTCATAATTATTCACTCAAGTCTTCTAATTCTAAATGCTGGTAGTATAATTCTAGTGCCAAGATTTGAGCAAGATTTAATAATACATCCATATCAATGCTTTGCCATACTCTACCTCTTGGATTTTCACAACAATCAGCTCTTACATATCCAAAATCCTTACCATAAATAGATATCTTAGCATAGAATATTGCATATATCCCATCTTGTATCATTTCCTTAATAATAGGAGATATATTAATAGGCTCTTGAGCTAATGAATTTATATTACAAATACCAGTATTATTATTAATTATCTTTTCTAATTCTTTTGTTTCATATACTCTATGATTGTGATTCTTACATAATGGATGATAATATTCACAATATAATTTCTTATCATCTACTAAACATAGATGGTCAATCATAAAATAATTACCTAAGAAATTAATTGTTTCTTTAATGGTTGAAGAAACATTTTTAGTCCTACTTAAAGCATTAAAGACTTTAGAATGTAGATACATAGAACTTACTACTTTATCTCTTTCAGTCTTTAAATTGATATTAGCATGCTTTTCAGGAAGATAAATAATAAAGCAATTTCTACCCTTCATCTTTCCTCTATATAAAGCCTTATCTGCTAATTCAAATAAATTATCGATCTTAGTGGCATCCTTAGGGAATCTTGAAGAACCAATTGTACATGTAATACCTAAATCTCTTAATTTCCTATCCTCTAATAAATTAGGTGTTCCTAGTATTTCATGAAGGAATCTCCATAAATCATCATATTCTTCGACATCCTCTACAACACCGAAGAATTCATCTCCTCCATATCTACCTAGTACTCCTCTTTCTTTAAAAATCTTTTTTAAAGCATCCGCATATTGCTTTAATACATGGTCTCCAAAAAGATGGCCATAACCATCATTTATATATTTAAAGTTATCTAAATCAATAATAATTAATGCAAACTTCTTGTTTTCGCTAATTAGCTTACCAACGTATTCAACAATAACATCTCTATTAAATAAATCTGTTAAATTATCTAAACGATCATATTTATCGTCAAAGAATTTTTCATCCATAAAAACACCACCTAAAAAATCGATTACTACAATAAATATGATACTTTAAGTATTAAAAAATGTCAAATTGTACTAGAGTACTTCCTTAAAAATTCCATCTGAAATTGAATATAGGTATCCTAAGACATTTTTTGTTGTTTTCTTAGATATTTCTCGCATATATGACTTTACCTGTAAATTATAATAATCCTTATCAATTTCTTTAGATTTATAATCAATTACTATAAAACTATTATCATTCTCAATTAATAAATCAATTTGACCTGTAGTGTCGTTAATTTTAATATCATATTCCTTATAATATTTAATTGGATTATCGTTTAATAATTGCTTTAAATTATCAATGAAATTCATTGTTAATTTCTTTTCATTATCATTTAATCCACTATAATCTGGATTAAAAAAATCCATATCCTCTAATATCCTATGCAGTAAAGTACCATGTTTTAATGCAAGAGCTGTTTTTCTATCAATAATTTCAGAAATTCCATGAGATGCTCTTTCAAGATTATATAAAGATGAATCAATCTTTAAATCATCATATTCAATCTTAATATCAGGATAACTCTTTTCTTTTCTTTCAAATGATACTTCCTTATCCCTTTCTTCCTTATAAGACTCAAAAGCACTCATTAACATATCATCATATGTTTTATAATCTTTTTTCAATTCACTATCTACATATGGCACTAATTTAGTTTCATCCCCACACTTATCACTTGCAGTAAAAATAACAATTCCACATTTAGCTCTAGTTAGACAAACATATAATAATCTTAAATCCTCATAAATTTGTTCTAGCCTATTAATCTCATCCATCTTCTTATTTACAAAGCTTGTACCACTTAATGCTTTAATTGAAATACCAATTTCATCATGATAACTAATTAAGCTAGAATTGATTTTTCCAACCTTACTATCAGTTTCAACAAAATAAATATATTTATATTCCAAACCCTTAGATTTATGAATTGTAATTAAATTTATCGCATCATCGCTAAATGCATCATTTGAATCATATGAAATATCTAATTCTTTTCTTAATGATGGAACATTTAATTTATTTAAATATTCAACCATATCTTTATATGTCCAACCAAGATTAATATATGTATTTGTTGTCTCAAGCATATATAATAATCTTTTTTCCGCTCCAATTGGATCATCTAATTTATGAATATTTTTAAAGAAATTAAATTTATCATATATTTCTTTAATTAATTCATATAAAGGAACATTATCCTTTATGAAAATAATTTCTAATAACATATCATCAATTTCTTTAATATTATCTGATATATTACCATTTAAATAATTAAAGATTTCTTGATCATTTATATTAAATAAAAATGATCTAATAATTGATACTTTATAAATATCTTCTCTATTTACTAGATAATTTAAAATTGAATTTAATACCATTATTTCAGTATTTCTAATGAATGGCTTTGAAGCTTCACATACTAAAGGAACATTATATTTTTCAGCTATTCTTAAATAGTTATTAAAATAGCCTTTATTTCTTACAATAACTGCAAAATCAGAATATTTTAAAGAACTATCATTTTTTCTTTTATATTGAATATCTCTTAATACTCTTTCAAATGTCTCTTCATTTATATCGACTTTTTTCTTAACCTTTTCCTTATCATCTACTATTTCTTTAGTTTCTACATGGTAAAATTCAATACCCTTTTCACTTGATGAAAAATCCTTGTTACCAGCATTTAATCGATGTTCTTCTTTATAATTAATTCCATCAAAATCGTTAGTCATTAATAAATCAAAGATATCATTTATTTCTTTTAATACTTCGACTCTAGATCTAAAATTATCTTTTAAATCAACTCTTCTTCCGCCTCTATTATTTCCATATTCTTCAAATTTCTTTTTGAAAATATTTGGATTAGCATCACGGAATCTATAAATAGATTGCTTAACATCACCAACAACAATTAAATTATTATTAGATATTAAATTAATTAATTCTTCCTGAATATTTGATGTGTCCTGATATTCATCTACATATATTTCAGTAATGCTATTTTTAATTTCAGCTAATACGTCACTATTTTCTTTTAATAATTTGATTACCATTTTAGCAACATCATTAAACATAAAAGCATTATGTGAATAACAATATGCAATATATTCATCATGTATATCAATACATATATTTCTTATGATGTTTGCGTAATTTAATGTATCATTTAAGCTTTCTTCTATACTTTTAACTGAAGTATTATATTCTAAATATTTTGTTAATAATGGCTTAAATTTTAAATGGAAGTCACCATTTGGATTATTCTTTCCAGCAAATGGTTTTCTATTTCTACCAGGTAAAGTACTTATATCTAATTTAAAATCTTCTAAATCATTATAATCTTTAGCATTTAAAATGGGATTGATAAAGCTTCTAAATATAGTATCAGCATCTTCATCTATATCATTATCCATATATGCCATTTTTATTTGATTAATAATAGCATTCTTTTCATTCTTATAATCATCTAATAGTTTTCTTAAATTATCTTTAGTCTTACTAACCATATTATGTAAGAATTCTATAGAATCTACAGAATTATTAACACTTGAATCATAAAAAGAATGTAGAGCATTTATAAAATCATTATCATCTCTAATAGTAGTAATATCTAATAATTTTATGAAATCTAAATTATCATAATATTTATCACAAACATTTCTAATAATACTATCTAAAATAAAATCATTTTGAGTAGAATCTAATATATTAATATCAGATTTTAATCCAAGCTTATAAGAATATTTTTTAAATAAATTATGACATAATGAATCAAATGTTGAAATATTTGATTGTTCAACATAATCATATTCATCCCTTAATCTTTCATTATCCTTTAATTCAGATTTTAAAGCATCCTTTATCTTTTTTCTTATATCATTGGCAGAGGCATTAGTAAAAGAAAGAACTATCAAGTTCTTAATAGATAGATTGCCTTCTTTTATTCTTTTAATTATTCTTGCGGTTAAGACAGATGATTTACCACATCCAGCTCCTGCACTAACAAGCATATTTGAAACATCGGCATCAATTATCTTTTGTTGATCATCAGTTGGCTTATTCATCTAAATCACCGTCCTCTTTAAATGAATAATAACAAATGTTTTTATAATTACAGAATTTACATAAGCCAGGCAATGGCTTAATATCAAATCTAGCATTTAAAACATTAGTCTTATAATTCAATATTAAATTTGTTGTGTCATTCATAACCTTATCAAATTGTTCTTTAGTTATTTGACCAGATTCTTTTTTATTTCCACCATTTCCAAATGGTAAAGTAGATTCAGCGTTCTTATATCCATATGGCTTAAAGAATTTCATCTCATTTAATGATGCTAAATCTTCTTTATTCTTTGGCATTATTCTTTGATAAAAAGCACCCGCAAAGTTTTCATAACTAACACCTTCAAAAATAAGATAAATGAATAGTTGATACTTTTTATAATAATCACTTGTTTTATTATCTTCTTCAATCGCAGGGTCTGTTGGAATTTTAATTTTTGAGCCACTCTTATAATCTATTACAATAATCTTTCCATCCTTTTCCATTACTTTGTCAATTTTTCCAGATAATATAATTGATTGATCACTTGGTAATAGGACCTTAGTTTCAATTTCAGTTCCAACTAAATTAAGACCATATTGCTCATTCTCATCCTCTATTTCAGATATTAGCATATTCATCATATTTTGATATTTTGTTTTATATGGTTCTTTTAAAATATATTTTTCACCATTTGTTAGATTATTAAACTCTTCTATTGCTTTATCTAAAGTATAGCTTTTATCATTAATATAATTTTGTAAATATAAATGTAATACATTACCTAAATCAGCTGTATTATTGTATACCTTTAAATCTAAAATATAATTACAGTAATAACTAAAAGGACATCCATAATATTTTTCTAATTTTGAATATGATAAATTTATCTTTCCTTCTTTTTGAACTAGCTCACTTACCATTTTAGAATCTACAGTATTATAGCTAGAATCATATTTAGAAATTCTTCCAAATCTATTTTGATAAAATTTTAAATATTCACTAACCTCACCAGTTAGCATTTTCTTTTCAAAAGCTTTATTATAATCTAGTTTTGCTCTTGAAATAGAATATTTAAATTTATATTCATTATCCTCTTTAAATTCAACTATTCCATCTAATAAATCACTTTCTACATATTTAGTAGTTATTCCATTTAAAGAATAGCTAATAAATACTTCTTCCATTCTAAGTAAGGAATTAATAAAATATTCCTTTTCTTTTTTATTTTCTTTAAATGATGTATTAATATTAACTGATTCTAAAATATCGTCATTATAAAATAAATCATCTTTATGAATTGATGGGATATTTTTAAAAGAAAAGCCAACAATAAATGTATATTTAAACATAGGATTAATTGAATTAGCACCTCTAATTAATATACCCTTTGTATTTTTTCTTATACTACAATTAGATAATTCATCTATTAAATCATCTTTAGTAAAATTAATTTCTACTAATTTGTTATAACATTTAACAAATGTATTTCTTAAATCATCATCTTTTATTGATGATAAATCAGGAGATTCAATATCTAGCTTATCAACTATTGATTTAATCTTAGGTGCTGAATAAGCAGATTCTTGCATATCATATGATGTTGGAATTCCATAAAAGCTAAATACATTTTCAATAACTCCAACATATTCACTATTACCAACATAGATGATAAAATCATCAAAATTAGTTAAATTATTTTCTTTATATACCTTTGCTACTTTATTAGCTAAAGATTCTACTTCACTAATAATATCAATATATTTATTCGCATGAATATTATTATAAACATCATATTCTACTTTAATATATTCATATTTATTTAAAGCATATTCTAATAACCTAGATGGCTTTGTAGCTAATATAATTCTTTTATTATAACTTTTACCTTTATGATAATAATTCCTTAAGCTATTTCTTAAATTCAATGTTTTTTCATCATTTAAAATATCACCTATTCTAAGTGAATCATAAACAATCTTAGCTCTATCATATTTCAAATTTAAATTATGTTTAATTAAATAAATACAAATATCTTCATAATATCCTAATAAATCATCTTCAGCCTCATTAACACTTTTAAATGTAACATCAGCTATGAAATCAAGCTCAGATAGAATCATCATCTTTGTATCAGAATCAGTGATTACTACACATGGTTCTTCTAATATTAAATTCATTAATTTATTTAAATTAGACATGATTCTACCTCCATTTCTTATCCAATTATATTTTCAAATATACGATAATTTGCTGATTTCTCGTCTGATTCATCAGGTATAGCAAATACTATAGTTTTTATTAATCCCTTATATGAATCACATATTTCTTTAAATGCTTTAGCATTAACTAATGAATTATTATTAAATGAACCACAGCCAAAAGCACCTAATATTAATACTTCTATTTCATTTTCGATAGCTACTTCAAAAATATTTTTAATTCTAGTTATGATAATATTATATAATTCACTATCTAATATCTTTTTATCTTTTAAATTGGGGGCTGATGAACTAATAACATTTATTTTATACCAATCATTTTTATCTAGTAATGTATTCTCTTTATTGCTATCCTTAAATACTAAAATATTGGGAGAATAAATTATTCTATCAGAATAGATATTTCCTAATGTTTTATGATATCCATAAAAGAATTCATATATATTACCAGTTTCATCATTTAAGCATTTATATAATGTAGATGCTCTACAAATAGATTCTTCTTGGGCATTAGACCCTGTTAAGACTCCACCACCAGGATGAGTACCAGAAGCGAAATTTAATAATGCCACTTTTTGATTTGCATATTTTCTCGTTGCGTCTAATGATGTTAATCTTTCAAATACTATTTTTGTATCATATTTAGATTCTTTATTTTTAGCTCCAAATCCTTCTAAATATAATTTAGTATTCTTCTTTGTTTCCTTAATAGATTTAATTAGAGTTTTATCATTCATATATAAATCTCTAGTATTTTTAAATGATTGTACTCTTATATCTCTATCTTTTAGGGTATCTCCTAATTTAACTATATCGCTAATATTTCTTTTCCAATCATTAACGAATTTATAATGAACATCATTAAATACTTTATAAATCTCATCGTCATAACAATAAATATAAACATAAGCTAAATCATTATCATGAATCTTTTTATAATCATATAATGTTGAAATAGCTATATTCGCAGCTAATTCATATGGATAATCATAAAGTCCAGTTGATAAAGCTGGAAAAGCAATTGTTAAGCAATTATTATCAATTGCTAGATTTAATGAATTGATATAAGCGGATGCTAATAATAAATCATCATCTGGGTTTTCTTTATAAATTGGCCCAACTGCATGAATAATATATTTAGAATTTAATTTAAATCCTGGAGTTATAACAGCATCGCCTGGCTTACAATATTTATACTTACTTAAAGCATCCTTTAACTCATCATATCCAGCCAAATTAAAGATAGCACCACATTCTCCACTTGATGGGGCAAGTCTAGAATTAGCAGCACAAACAATCGCGTCTGTTATAGCAGTTGTTATATCTCCTTTTACAATTATTATTTTCATAAACTAATCCTTATTTTTTAATTCTTCAAATTTTTGAGCCATAGTAGGATTATTTCTAGTCAATTTCTTAATACTCAAATCCTGAGCCTTATCATTAGCTAATCTTAAATTATTTTCAGAAGATAATAAAGCATCCTTTGTTTTATTTAAATGATCAATAGTCTTATCTATTTCTTCTATTGCCTTACTAAATTTCTCACTAGCTAATCTATAATTTCTTCCAAACTTATCCTTAAAATCATCCATTGCCTCTTCAAAATGAGTTATATCTAAATTCTGAGCTCTCGCATCAATTAATTCTTGCTTATAAGCTAATGAATTTAGTGCCGCATTTCTTAATAATGTGATCATAGGAATAAAAAATTGAGGTCTAATTACATACATCTTAGGATATTTATATGAAACATCTACAATACCCTGGTTATATAATTCATTGTTTGCCTCTAACATAGAAACTAATACTGCATATTCACAGCCCTTTTCATTTCTATCCTTATCTAATTCCTTAAAGAAATCTTCATTCTTATGCTTAGTGGCTGTCTCATCCATTTCATTTTTCATTTCAAACATTATTGAAATAAATTCAGTTCCATCCTTTTCTTCTCTAAAAATATAGTCACCTTTACTACCACTTTTAGCATCGTTATCTTTCTCAAAATATGCATTAGGGAAAGCAGTCATTCTTAGCTGATTAAATGAAATTTCACAGTGTTGTTCTAATGTTTCACCAATCATCTTAGTAGACATCTTAGTCTTTAAATCTTTATAATATGCAATTTCATCATCTTTATTCTTTAATTTTAATTCGTATTCTTTTTTAATATTATTCTCATTAACAATAGCTAAATTCTTTTCTTTTTCCTTTTCTCCATTTAGCTTTTCTATTTCAATTTCTTTTTTGTTAATTTCGTCATTCTTTTTTGCAATAGCCTCACTAATAGCTAAATCCATATCCTTTTTATTATTAGATAACATATGCTTAAGCTCATTAATATCATTATTAAGCTTATTTATTTCATCATTCTTTTTAGCTAAAGCTTCATTTACAGCTAGCATCTTATCTTTATCAGCTGATTCAAGCTTTGATTTTAAATTTAATATTTCTTCATTTAATTTAGATAAATCAATATTATATTTGTTTTCTATTTTTGATTTTTCTAAATCTATTAGATTCTTATTGTTTTCTATTAAATTCTTTTCTCTTTCTTCTAATTCTTTATGAAATTCAACATTCTTAACCTGAGATAATAATAAAGCATATTCTGACTCATCAACACTAAAAACTTTACCACAATGTGGACATTTAATTTCATTCATTTATAACACCAACCAATCTTATATCTATTATAACAAATCAACATATTATTTATAAATAAATAATTACTTTTTTATAACGAAAAGATTGGACATTTTTTGTCCAATCTTATTCTTAGTTATTAGGTAAATTTAATATATTAATTCTTCCAGAACCACTTGGATTTTCATAATCCATTAAATAGTTATTATATTTCTTTAAAGGACTATTGACATTATTTATAATAGATTCATTACCTGATTTAAATGAAGCCATAAAATTAGCTAAAACCATGTAGTCTTCT
>JAEEGL012119242.1_pt1 | contig 11802 bp, 11 predicted proteins | sample 9134231 | NCBI WGS metagenome assembly JAEEGL01 (sample SAMN16246548, study PRJNA631951) | gut metagenome | biome: gut microbiome; feature: rumen; material: fiber-attached | host: Bos | place: Iran: Karaj | collected 2018-10 | reverse complement strand
CGAGTCCCAACGCAACTATCTATCTTGATAGTGCATATGGCTCGAAGGGCTAAGATGTTTTCTGTGCAGTTCTTTTTCGAGTCGTAATGTCATTTAGAAAGTGCTCCTAAGATCAGGGGTGAGCGTACAAGGATGTACGCGAAAGGAATTATTGAACAAGGATGTGAATAATTCCGGCCCCGTTGGGGGTGAAAAAAAGAGGCACTTTCTTAGTGCAATAGATGAGAAAAAACAACCAGCAGAAAATATATTATCCGTAAGAAACTATTATATATGAGACACAGACGACATAAAGATGAAGAAACTACATACTGGCTGTCCTACTCGGACATGATGGCCGGCCTCCTGCTCGTCTTCGTGCTGATCATAGCCTTCACCATGCTCCATGCACAGATGCAGTATGATGAAAAGCAGACAGAGCTGATCGGCAAAGAAGAAGAGCTCGTAGTACAGGCTGACGAGCTTGAAAAGGAACGCACCATAGTCTCACAGCAAAGGACCACCCTTGACGAGCAGGTAAAAATGCTCAATGCCCAGGAGGAAGCTCTCGCTGAGCAGGGCGAGAAGATAGCCATACAGGAGGAGACCCTGCGCGAGCAGCATGAGCTCCTTGATAAGCTTGAAGCCATCATGAGCGAGCAGCAGCAGAAGCTTGATGACATCATAGGAGTCAGGACCGAGCTCGTGGAGGATCTCAGCAAGGAGTTCGGCAATTCGGATCTCAAGGTCTCAGTGGATGAGACTACAGGAGGCATTACCTTTGATGCCAGCATCCTCTTTGATTACAATAAATCAGTCCTGAAACCCTCTGGAAAGGAATTCCTGGCCGAGTTTCTTCCCAGATATGCTGATGTACTGCTCAGTCCCAAATATAAGGATAATATTTCAGAGATCCTCATAGAAGGACATACGGATACGGAAGGTAATTATCTTTCAAATCTGGAGCTCTCACAGAAACGCGCCCTCGCCGTGGCAGAATACTGTCTCGGCGACAACAGCGGCATCCTGACCGACAGCCAGCTGGAAGAGATGCGCAATCTGATCTCGGCTACGGGACGCTCCTACAGCAATCCGATATATGATGAGAACGGTGAGATCGACATGGCCGCATCAAGAAGAGTTGAGTTCCTCTTCCAGCTTAAGGATGAGGAGATGGTAAGGGAGATGATAGAGATACTTACGGAAGAGCAGGAAGCACGGGGGGAGTGACATATGTCGGTATTTGATGAGAATCTTTTGAAGGATCCCGGATTTTTCAAAGAAAATACGATACCTGCCCACGCAGATATCAGGTATTACCGGAATGAGGATGAGCTTGAAAATAAGTCGTCCTCTTTTTGGTATTCCTTAAAAGGTTATTGGAAATTCAGATGGTTTAAGACCGTCCGGGAAGCCTGCCCTGATTTTTACAGTATGGATATGGACTGCCATTCCTGGGATGACATACCGGTGCATTATGAAGGCGTCGTAAATGATATGAGATATCCTGATACTACCGATATTGCCTCCAATATGTACTGGAGTGTAGAGAAGATAAAGGATTATATCGCAATTAAGGGAGTGTGAGATTTGAAGAAACTCCGCTTTAGAAACAGCATAAGGACTCAGCTTGCAGCAATATTTATTTTACTGCTGTTTGCTGTAGTGCTGATATTGGTCTTTATCAATACAGTCTTCCTGCAGCGCTACTATATATCAAATAAAAAGAAGCAGATTATTAATTCCTATGACAGCATAGATTACCTTGCGGAAAGCACAGCTTCCGACAGGGAGGCATTTAAGAACGGCGCGGATCGTCTCACTGCGGACAGCAGGCTGCTGGTAGTCATAGTCGATCCCGGCATGAATATCATCTATTCCACGGAAAGAGATCCGGAGATGATAGCAGCGAGACTTCTGTGGAGGATGATATCCGGAGATCCCGGCAATGAACCCGGCAATGATGAGGATAAAGGACCGGACAATGGACACGGACCGGAGGATGCGGTCGTGCTTGGCTCAAATGAGAACTACAGGATCACCACCAGCACCGATCCCGCTATGAAGTCTGATTATATTGAGCTGTGGGGCTACCTTACTAACGGTAATCTGATCTTTATCAGGACTCCGCTGGAGAGTATAAGGGAGAGCGCCAAGATAGCTTCCAAATTCATGCTTTATATCTGTATCCTCATAGCGCTGGTAGGCACGATCGTGATGTGGTTCGTTACAAAGAGGATCACTGAGCCTATCCTGCAGCTGACCGAGATATCGGACAGGATGGCTCATCTCGACTTTGACGCGAAGTATGAAAGCAAGGTTGATAATGAGATCGGTGAGCTGGGGGATCATATGAATGAAATGTCATCCCATCTGGAAAGATCCATCTCTGATCTTAAAAGCGCCAATGCCGAGCTTCAGCAGGATATAGAAAAGAAGGAAAAGATAGAGAGCATGCGGAGTGAGTTTATCTCAAATGTCTCGCATGAGCTTAAGACCCCTATTGCCCTTATCTCAGGATATGCCGAGGGACTGAGGGACGGTATAGCTGATGATGAGGAGAGCAGGAATGAATATCTCGACGTCATAATAGATGAGTCGGATAAGATGGGTAAGCTGGTATCTAATCTACTGGAACTCAACCATATCGAGTTTGGAAACGACCCTGCAAAGATGGAGCGGTTTGATGTAACGGAACTTATCAAAGGTATCATAGCAAGCTCCGATATTCTTGCAAAAAGGTCTAAAGCCAGTATTTCATTTGATCCGCCCGGCAGGGTATATGTATGGAGCGACGAGGCCAAAACCGAGACGGTCTTCGGCAACTATCTTTCTAATGCCATCAATTATTCAGGAGGAGAAAAAAGGATAGAGGTCAGTATCAGTGATTCCGGAGAAAATGTCAGGATACAGGTATTCAATACCGGAGAGACCATACCCGAAGAATCCATTGAAAAGATATGGGATAAATTCTATAAGATCGATAAAGCCAGAACCCGTGAGGTCGGCGGCTCGGGAGTGGGACTCTCGATAGTTAAGGCAATAATGGAAACTTTGAATAAACCTTTCGGTGTGATAAACTATGATGATGGCGTAGGATTCTGGTTTGAATTGGAGAGAGCGGACAGGTTATGAAAAACATGATAAGCCGTGAATATATAAGGATACTGGCGGGAGCCCTGCTTCTTGGTTCTCTCGTCCTTTCGGGCTGCGGCGCGCCGGGAGTTGATATCTCGGATGATGACGTAAAGAAGGTGGCGAATTATTCCTCCGATATCGTAAGCCGGCATAATGACAAATCTGACTCAAGACTGGTGGATCTTGAGACCGTAAAAAGAAAATATCAGGCACAGCTGGATCTTGAGATAAAAAGACAGAATTTCAGGGCGATGGAGCAGGCCGCTCTTCAGGCTGAAAATGCAGACGGCTCAGGCGACGGATCAGGAGAGGGTGCGGACGGAGGCTATGTCGAGCCTGAAATGTCCATGGCTGAGGCTATAGGAGTCCCGGAGTTTGATATTTATTATACGGATCATGAGGTCACCACATCTTATCCCTCATCGGGATCTGTCTCTGTGGATGATGTATTTATGGGAATGACAGCTGCGCAGGGAGACACTCTTCTCGTCATGCATTTCAAGATATCCAATACCGAAGGGACTGACAGGGTTTGCGATATCATAGATCTCAGACCTACCTTCAGGGTGAAGATAAACGGAGAAAATCATACAGTTCAGCAGACCATACTTCCGGATGATCTTTCAAAGTATGAAGGCACGATCCCTGCCTATGATTCACAGGATGTGGTGCTGATCTCCGAGGTTACGGAGAGCACGGCTTCTTCTATAGACAGTCTGTCACTTATCATAAGATCTGCTGAGGGAAGACCCGAATACAAGCTGGAATAGGATAAACTATCATTTTTTAAGAGGTTCATCATGAAAAAATCAATTCTTTTTGTCGCATCACTTGCAATTTCTCTTGCGGCGTCTGTCCCTGTTTATGCCGAAGTTTCGACAATGCCGGATGTTTCAGAGGAGATGCTCGATCCGGATTACTGGATAAAGGATCACAAGGAGGCTGATAAGGTCCTTGCCGACTTTGATACCATAGATCGTCTTAACAGTTCATTCCTGGCCTGTGAGTCATGCAATATGAACGATCTTGCTTCGGTTGATAAAAGCTTTGACGGAAGCACGGCAAATCTTGATAGATGGAAATCTTCCCTGACCGAGCTGGCAGGATATCTTGACGGAAATCACTATGACGTATCGGGAAATGTGATCTCCGGAAACTATGTGATGGAGATCCTCGGTAATCTCAATGACCGTGATGCTGCTGAAAATGAAGAGATACGTTATGGCATCTGTGTAAGAAGGTCGGATGTCAGGGCATATCCCACAGATCTTATAATTGCGGATGATCCCGGAGACAATGATTTTGATAATGTCCAGATTTCCGCTGTCCGCCTGGGTGAGCCGGTCATTATACAGGGAACTTCCGAGGATGGCGGTTTTTATTGCTGCAAGACATCCTGCGTTTCCGGATGGATACCGTCTGAGGACATTGCGATCTGCAAGGATAAGACTGAATGGCTGAATGCCTGGGATTTCCCTGAGGATGAGGCTATGGTCGTGACATCCTCAAAGGTCAGACTTGAAGACTCCAATACAAGCCCCGAGCTTTCCGGACTCATAATGACTATGGGAACAGTGCTCAGGAAGGTGGACCCTGACGAGTACGAGGATAACATCACAAACCGTTCTGTATATTATAATCACCCGGTGTGGATACCCGGAAGAAATGAAGACGGAATGTACGAGAGGCATCAGGCGCTTGTATCTGTACATAACGGTATAAGTGACGGATTCCTGCCTCTTACAACAAAAAACATCCTGGAACAGTCCTACCAGATGCTTGGAGATGCCTATGGCTGGGGCGGGATGCTGTCATCTTCTGACTGTTCAAGCTATGTCAGGGATGTCTATAAATGTTTCGGACTTGAGCTTCCGAGAAACACTAACTGGCAGGCTGCAATGCCGGTTGAAAAATACGATCTGTCCATAGCTGAAGAAGCTGACAAGAAAGGCCTCCTTGATGAGCTTCCTGCCGGCACGCTGCTTTTCTTTAAGGGGCATGAGATGATCTATCTCGGGCAGGAGGACGGAAAGTACTATGTGATAAGCTCCACGAGCTCAATGATGGAGCCTGAGGGTGAGGAGAAGGCAAGGATACGCAGTGTCATCATCAATACTCTTGATGCAAAGCGCGCTAACGGAAACACCTGGATCGGTGATATCTATGAAGCAGCCCTGCCTTATATCGAGAATGAAAAGAATCTGAGCAAACCGGTATTCTCTTCAGCTGATGAGACCGTATCCGAAAATACAGTCTCGGACAACAGCGTCTCAGATAACAGCGCCTCAGATGACAGCGTCCCGGATAACAGCGTTTCGGACAACAGCGTCCCGGACAACAGCGTTTCGGACAACAGCGTTTCAGACAACAGCGTCCCGGACAACAGCGTTTCGGACAACAGCATTTCGGACAACATCGTCTCGGACAACAGCGTTTCAGACAACAGCGTTTCGGATAACAGCGTCTCAGATAACAGCGTCTCAGATAATGCCGCTCCGGATGACAGCGTTTCTGATAAAAAAGCTGCAGATGAAAGCGCTGATGAAAACGCCGGATATAAGGAGATAGCATTTGATAAAACCTGGGAATATGCCGAAAATGCAAAGATCACGGACGGTAAAGCACGGCTGTACCAGTCTGATGCCGCAGACAGGAATGGTCTTACGATATGCGTCAATGCAGGACATGGGACAGAGGGCGGAGGAGATGTGAAGGTACCCTGTCATCCTGACGGAAGTCCCAAGATTGTTAGCGGCTCGACAAGTGAGGGTGCTACGGAATCAGTGGCGATCTCAGTCGGGACCACAATGGAAAACGGAGATCCGGAAAGTGAAGCTACGCTGAAGGCGGCTATTGCGGTTAAAGAAGAGCTGCTAAAGAATGGATATGATGTGCTCATGATCAGGGAGACCGATGATGTCCAGCTTGACAATATAGCCCGGAGCCTTATTGCCGATCATTATGCCGATGCGCATATAGCACTGCATTATGATTCCACCGATACGGATAAAGGGGTATTTTACTGCAGTGTGCCGGAGGATGAGGATTATCTTAATATGGAGCCGGTAAAATCCTGCTGGAAGGAGCATGAAAAGCTTGGAAAGAGTCTGATCTACGGCCTTCAGGATTACGGATTCAAGACCTGGAACAACGGATCCTTTGATATGGACCTGACCCAGACCTCTTACAGTACGATACCTTCGGTGGACCTTGAGATCGGGGATACAGTGACCGATTATTCGGACAAGACTCTTGATAAGACTGCAGAGGGGATCGTAGAAGGACTGGACATTTATTTCAACCGGTAAAAGGACAGGCTGCCTCTGAGGGAATTCAAGCCGGAGAAGTATTTGAAAGACCGGTTTCGATGTGGTATATTTGGAACGCCTTGATCAAGGCTTTAAGACAGTGTAAATAAGGAAAAAAGTAAGAAATGCCGATCTGTGTGCAGAAGGATCTCCCTGCAAGGAGCATCCTGGAAAATGAGAATATATTCACGATGGAGCCCGAGCGCTCCATGCATCAGGACATCAGGCCTCTGGAGATATGCATCCTGAACCTCATGCCCTTAAAAGAAGATACGGAGCTTCAGCTCTTAAGGTCTCTTTCAAATACACCACTTCAGATTAATGTCACTTTCATGATAGTAAAGAGTCATGTCTCAAAAAATGCCTCTGCTAATCATCTTAATCAGTTTTATAAAACCTGGGATGAGCTGAAAAGCTGCAGCTATGACGGAGTCATCATCACAGGGGCTCCTGTGGAGCTGATGGAATATGAAGATGTGGATTACTGGGAAGAGCTGACAAAGATAATGGACTGGACCAGGACCAATGTGACCTCCACCCTTCATGTCTGCTGGGGAGCGCAGGCCGCTCTTTATTACCATTACGGCCTTCCCAAGCATACCTTTGATACAAAGCTTTTCGGAGTATATCAGCATCGTGTCAGGAACCGTAAGGATCCTCTTGTGCGCGGCTTTGATGATCTTTTCTATATCCCTCATTCCAGATATACCGAGGTCCGCAGCGAGGACATACATAATTGCCCGTATCTCAGCGTTCTCGCAGAGGGGGACAATAAAGCCGGAGTCTGCCTGTGCACAGCGATGGGAGGAAGACAGGTCTTTCTTTTCGGACATCCTGAATATGACAGGCGCACCCTTGATATGGAGTACCGCAGGGACAGAGAGAAGGGACTGGATACTGCTCTCCCGGTCAATTATTATCCGAATGACGATCCCAGCCAAAAACCCATGCTCCTTTGGAGGAGCCATGCAAATATAATATATACGAACTGGCTTAATTATTACGTATATCAGAATACGCCCTATGACATCGGAGGCATCGAGGAGATATGCAGACTGCTCCGCGATGAGGATATTAAGCCGGATGAGCACGTTAACCTCGCCCTGGACGAGAAAGCTTAGAGTGGAGTAGGAGGAAATATGGGAGGTTTTTTTGCAGCAGCACTGAAAAACGATTGTGTATTTGACCTGTACTTCGGCACAGACTATCATTCCCACCTTGGCACCAGACGCGCAGGAATGGCAGTCTTTGATCAAAACGAAGGCTTTAACCGGGCGATACATAACATAGAGAATTCGCCTTTTAGGACCAAGTTCGAGTCGGATTTCCATGAAATGAAAGGAAATACAGGCATAGGCTGCATATCGGATTATGAGCCTCAGCCCCTGATAGTACGCTCACATCATGGCACCTTTGCCATTACCACAGTAGGCAAGATCAATAATATAGATGAGCTTTCCGAAGAAGTCATCAAGGCATCCGGTACTCATTTCCTTGAAATGAGCGGAGGCTCCATCAATGCTACAGAGCTGGTGGCAGCGCTTATCAATCAAAAGGACAACATAATCGACGGCATAAAATATGCCCAGGAAATGATAGACGGATCCATGACGATGCTCCTTCTCACACCGGCAGGAGTATACTGCGCAAGGGACAGACTCGGCAGGACACCGCTTACCATAGGAGTCAAAGATGACGGATTCTGCGCATCCTTCGAAAAGTTCGCCTATCTTAATCTGGGCTACAGGGATTATAAGGAGCTCGGCCCCGGAGAAGTAGTCATCATGACGCCTGAGGAGGTCAGGACTCTGGTGAACCCCGGAGACAGGATGAAGATATGCACCTTCCTCTGGGTTTATTACGGATATCCTTCCTCGGGATATGAAGGAGTATCTGTAGAGGAAATGAGATACAGATGCGGCCAGCATATGGCAGCCCGTGATATGATGACGAGATCGGATATAGATATAGTCGCGGGAGTCCCTGATTCCGGAACTGCGCATGCCGTAGGATATGCCAATGAATCAGGAGTGCCCTTTTCAAGACCCTTCATCAAATACACCCCGACCTGGCCCAGATCCTTCATGCCCACCATACAGTCAAGGCGCGACATGATAGCCCGCATGAAGCTGATACCTGTACATGAGCTTATAGACGGAAACAGGATACTTCTTATAGATGATTCCATAGTCAGGGGAACCCAGCTTCGTGAGACCACGCAGTTCCTGTATAATTCGGGAGCCAAAGAGGTGCATGTGCGTCCAGCCTGCCCGCCGATAATGTTCGGCTGCAAATATATCAATTTCTCAAGATCCACTTCTGAGCTGGAGCTTATCGCGAGACGAATGGTGAATAAGGAAGAAGGGCAGGAGGTGGAAAGGGCCGTCCTTGATGATTATTCCAACCCCGATACCGACAGATACAAGAGAATGGTAGAGGATATCAGAAAGCAGCTTGGCTTTACTTCGCTGAGGTTCAACAGACTGGATGATATGCTCGATGCATGCGGTATCGACAGGGAAAAGCTGTGCACTTACTGCTGGAACGGGAAGCAGGACTGAACGAACTAATGTTCTGAATTTAGTACATCTTATCCGGTTGACTTAACATCAGTAAAGCATTATATTTAAATTGTTCTTCAAGGATGAAGAAGGAGGACGGCATGAAAAAAATATATGGGGTATTTTTTATATTCAGCATAGCCGTAATACTTTTAACTTTTCCATTAGCGGGAGCGGCAGCAGCCAGAGAAGGGGAGGCAGCCAGTGACGATGCTATCGGCAGTTCTTCTCAGGGCTCATCAAATGTGAATTATTTAAATGATCTTATGCTTGATTATATGAACGATCTCAGAGCCTCTGTGGGAGTGGGACCGCTTTCATATGATGACACGCTGAATTCCTATGCCGGGACGAGATCCGTCGAGGCTACTACCAAGTGGTCTCACACCAGACCTAACGGCGCACAGGGCTGCGATATGATACCGGGAAACAAGTGGCGCGGAGAGAATCTTTCCTATGTCACTGTGCCTGATTTCGGATACTCCCAGGAGGAGCAGGAGGAGGCAGCTAATGTCATGTTTGATAATCTTGTGGCATCGCCCACTCACTATGATAATATGACATTTGGGAATTTTACCAAGGTCGGGATCAGGACCAACGTAGCTAATACGTCAGGCGGTACGAGGCTTACGACTGCTTATCTGTTTTCAAACTGATATGGAAGACTGATCATTGGATCAACGGTAGAGCCCTGATACAGGGCTCTTCTTTATTCCGGCAAATACTGATCCGCGCCGGACGGAAAGAAATAATACAGGTAACCAACATATTATGGATTCAAAAAGAAAACTGTTTCTTAAGGGGCTTAGAGACGGCATTCCCATAGCCCTTGGATACCTTGCGGTTGCATTTACCCTTGGTATTACGGCTGCTAATATTAATATGAATGCGTTCCAGAGCTTTCTTATGTCCTTTGGAATGCTGGCGTCTGCAGGAGAATACGCTGCTATCGTTCTTATCGGCTCTGCTGCCGGAGTGGCAGAGATGATCGCTACCACCCTTATCATCAATCTTCGATATTTTCTTATGAGCTGCTCTCTGTCACAGAAGGTTTCTCCGGATGAGCCTCTATGGAAAAGGATGCTGCTTGCCTGGTTTGTGACTGACGAGCTCTTTGGCATCTCATCTGCTGTGGAAGGCTATCTTGATCCGGTATATACATACGGAGCCGCAGCTGTATCGGTGACGGGCTGGTGTCTTGGGACAGTGCTTGGAGTCATTGTAGGGGATATACTGCCTGTAAGGCTTGCATCTGCCATGAGCGTGGCTCTTTATGGTATGTTCCTTGCCATTATCATACCCCCTGCCAGGAAGAGCCGTTTTATGGCTCTGCTTATAATCGCTTCGATGGCATCCAGCTTTGTTTTTTCCAAAGCGCCGGTCATTTCCGGGATCTCGGAGGGATTCCGCATCATAATACTTACAGTGGTGATCGCAGGAATAGCTGCATATCTGCGTCCTGTGGAGGAGGCAGAGCGTGAGTGACAGGCGGATATATCTTTCAATATTTATCATGATCCTTACGGTCTATGCCATAAGAGTTACGCCATTTCTTATCTTCAGGAAGGAGATAAAGAATAAATGGATAAGATCATTTCTTTATTATGTTCCTTATGTGACACTGGCGGTGATGACCTTCCCGGCTATTCTGTCATCTACTTCATCAGTCATTTCCGGAGCGATAGCTCTTGCTGTCGGAATAGCTGCGGCGCTTATCGGGGGAGACCTCTTTACGGTTGCAATATGTGCCTGTATTGCGGTATTCTTAAGTGAATTGATCATTTGAAAGGAGTCAGTTACTGATGCGGAGCATATTGTGGGATATCATATCCATAGTGATCGGAGTGGTGCTGATCTTATTTCCGGGCGAAGCGATGGATCTCAGTCTCAAGGTGATAGGAGTGGTACTTCTCGTGGCAGGTGTGAGCGGGATCATCCTTGGGATAAAGTCGCAGGGAGCATATATCGCCTATACGATGTCCGGCGCCGTTACGGCAATAGTTGCAGGCATAGTCTGTCTGCTTCAGCCTCAGCTGATCAAGTCCGTGCTTCCTCTTATCTTGGGTATTATCATTCTTGCTACCGGAGTATTTAATATAGTAAATTCGATTAATGCCAAAAATGCAGGGGCTTCCAGATGGGTGGCTTCCCTTGTTCTGGCTTTGATCACGGTAATATGCGGGATCGTGATCCTGTTTAACTTAAATCAGGCGGCGAATCTTCTGGTTACCATCATAGGCATAATCTTTGTATATAACGGAGTTTCTACTTTGATAATTAAAATACTGAACAGGGTGTAGAGGATTGAAAAATTATATCAGGATAGCAAGGCCCGATCACTGGGTCAAAAACAGCTTTATAATACCGGGAATCGCAGTGGGCTTTCTTCTGGCTCAGATGCCTCCCATAAGCGAACTCATATTACGGTTTATCATTGGCTTTGCCGCTACATGCATGATAGCCTCAGCCAATTATGTCATTAACGAATGGCTTGATGCCGAATTCGATAAATACCATCCCACAAAGAAATACAGGCCGGTTGTTTCAGAGAATATGAAATTTTCCTATGTTATGCTGGAATACCTTATCCTGGCCGCTGCGGGGATCGGATTATCCTGCCTTATCAATAAGGGCTTCCTTGCAACGGAGATATGGCTTCTTGTAATGGGTATAATCTATAACGTCAAGCCCATGCGTACCAAGGATATCCCTTTCCTTGATGTCATCTCCGAGTCGGTCAATAACATGATAAGGCTGCTCTTAGGCTGGTTTATCGTGACGGATGCATCTGTCCCGCCCGGAAGCATACTTTTAGG
>JAEEGL011692003.1_pt1 | contig 11802 bp, 10 predicted proteins | sample 9134231 | NCBI WGS metagenome assembly JAEEGL01 (sample SAMN16246548, study PRJNA631951) | gut metagenome | biome: gut microbiome; feature: rumen; material: fiber-attached | host: Bos | place: Iran: Karaj | collected 2018-10 | reverse complement strand
TATAATATGATTTGGTTTTATTGCGGAACAAAGAAAAAAAGGTTGGTTAGTCGTCATGAGCAAAGCGAATCGGATCAAGCAAAAGCATGCAGAGGAGATCCTTCGGCTAAAGGATAAGAAAGCCAGTCAGCGCATGCCCGCGTGGGCGATCGCCGCCATTATCGGAGGTGTGGGGTTGATCGCGGCCGCAATCATTACGGTCTGCGTTCTCTCGCTGAACGGCACGTTCCTGCGTTCCGAGATCGCCGGCGTCGGGCAGTCTGCCACAACGGAAGAACGCTACGAGGTTGACAACGCGGTGATGGCCTATTATTTTATGACCAATTATAGCGAATACGTCAACAAGAATTCGAATTATATTTCCTATCTCGGCCTGAACACGTCCGAATCGCTGAAGACCCAGCAATATTTCGGCGAAACCGATACCACGTGGTTCACCTACTTCGCGGAAAGCACGAAAGACGAGGTCGAAGAACTTGTAACCACCTATATCGCAGCAAAGGACGCGGGATACAGTGAAGATGAAAAAATCGCGTCCTATGTGGATAAAGCGATCGAGAATTTGACGCACTATGCCGATAGCGCCGGTATGTCGCTCAACAAGTATATCTCGACCTATTACGGCACCGGCATGAGTGAAAAGGATATCCGCCGCGCGCTGGAATTGTATTATACGGCACAGGGCTATTACAATCACCTGCGTGACAGCTATGCATTTACCGATACGGAGATCGACGCAGAGTATACGGAAAACGCCAACACGTATAAATATTGCGATTATAAAACCTATACCTTTACCGCAGATGTAGCGAACGATGCGCTGGATTCCGAGATCAAAACGGCGGAATCGGTTGCGCTCGCCTCTGCAGAAGAACTCGCAAAGTGTCATACGGCGGATGCGTTCGACGCATATATCCAATCGTATCTCTCCAAAGATAGCAGCAATACGGAAGACGCCATCGCGACGGCGATCAAAGGAACGATACATAGTGACGCCACGTATGTGAAGGATAGCGAGTACAGCGAGTGGCTTTTCGGCGAATCCCGCGCAGAGGGCGATACGACTGTTCTTTATGACGAATCGGCGCACAGTTACTCCGTGTATCTTCTGACCCGCGTCGCCGCGCGCGAGGAATACAACACGGTCAACGTCCGGCATATTCTCCTCAGCACGGATGCCTACGGTTCGGAAGATGCTGCCAAAGCGAAAGCGGAGGAGATCTATCAGCAATTCCTGACAAATCCCACGGAGGAAGCGTTTGCTGCTCTGGCGGAAGAATATACCGACGACATCGGCTCTGCGCTCAACGGCGGTCTTTACACAAGCGTGACGAAGGGCTATATGGTGGATGAGTTTGACGAATGGATCTTTGACGGATCCCGTAAAGCGGGGGACAGCGGGATCATTCAGACGACCTACGGCTATCATATCATGTACTTTGTCGGCGAGGGCGACCCCGCGTGGAAGGCGGCTGTGATCGCGGACATGAAGTCGGAAAAGTACACGGAGGACTACAATTCCTTCAAAGAAAACGTTACCGTGTCCTTCAATGACAAAGTGATCAGCAAACTGCCGTACTGAAAATACATACAACAAAGGCCGGGGCGAATCGCTCCGGCCTTCTCTTTGAGAAAGGTGATCGATATATGACGGAAGTTGTGGCGGCGCTTATTTGCCGGGCAGAGCGATTCTTGATCTGCCGCAGACCGCCGCACAAGGCGCGGGGTCTGCTGTGGGAATTTGTCGGCGGGAAAGTGGAACCGGGCGAAACCGGGCCGGAAGCACTGCGGCGGGAATGCCGCGAAGAGCTGGGCATCGATGTTTCAGTGGGAGATATTTACACGGAAGTGACGCATCGTTATTCAGATATTACGGTCCATATCATTCTGTATCGGGCGGAGATCGCTGCGGGAGAACCGAAGCTGCTGGAGCATTCGGAACTCGCGTGGATCAACGCGGATCGGATTTCGGATTATTCATTCTGTCCGGCGGATGAAGCGATCCTCTCGGAGATCGTTCGAAGAGGGATCTGACAGGCGATCAGATTCGTTTATCCAGTTTGCGCGACAGGAAAGCGGATACAGCGATCTTGATCGCGTCGCCCGGCAAAAACGGGAAGACACAGAGAGAAAGCGCCCCGAAAAGCCCGGAGTCGGTCTGAAACATATACCAGCCGGTTCCAAGCGCATAACAGATCGCCGTACCGAGAAGCATTGCGAAAATTCTTCGGGCTAGAGGACGCCCGCGCCCGAGCGCGGTCAAAGCGGCGCAGGGAAGATAACCGACCAGATATCCCCCGGTGGGGCCTGCAAAAATGCTGAGCCCTCCGCGAAAACCGGAGAAAACCGGGAGCCCGATACATCCGAGGCCCAAATAGAGCAGCACGGCGCACCCGCCCTCGATCCATCCTCCGAGAAGACCACAGAGATATATACCCAACGTGGCAAGCGTTATCGGAATCGGGCCGATAGCGAATGAGAGCGGGGAGAGGACGCAGAGCAGAGCACAGAGAAGCGCGGCTCGCGTGATTTTTCGAACGGATTCAGACATGGAAAACTCCTTCGTTTCCTGGTTGGGTTTCATTATAATCCGACCGACTGAATATGTCAACTGATTTTGAACAATCAGTTTACAATAAGAGGAAAAACTTGTAAAGAAAAGGAGCAGGAAACGGAATGCCCAAAGACAAACAGGAAAAAACAAACGTCATGCGGCTGATCGAGGCCGTCGGCGTTCCGTATGCCGTATACGATTATCTGTCTTCCGGTATGGTTGACAGTTTGGATGTCGCAAAGGTGATCGGTCAGGATCCGGATCGGATGTTCAAAACGCTGGTTACGGTTTCCGCTTCCGGTGAAAACTACGTCTTTATGATTCCTGCAAGTCAGGCGCTGGATCTCAAGAAAGCGGCCGCGGCGGTGGGGGAGAAAAAGATCGATATGCTTCGATCGAAAGAGTTGCTCCCGCTCACCGGATATGTCCACGGCGGGTGTTCTCCCATCGGGATGAAACGCTTTTATCAAACCACGATCGATGACAGCGCACAGCTTTGGGAACGGATCATTTTCAGCGGCGGAAAGATCGGATATATGGTAGAGGTCGCGACGGAGGATCTCCCAAGGCTGTTTCCGTTTTCCTTTGCGGATCTTCTTGCCGGAGCGGACAAGTAGAGTTTTTGCTTTGCAGCGGAACACGAAAGAAAGCCGCCTCATAGTAGGCGGCTTTCATGTATGGGGCTTAAATCGTTATCCGGGCGACGCCGGTCTCGCGTGCGGCGTGGATCACTGCCGTAGCGACGGCTTCAGCCACACGCTTGTCCAATGGGGAGGGAATGATATGATCCGGGGCCAATTGTTCGTCCGGTACAAGTGACGCGAGCGCAATTGAAGCGGCGACCTTCATCTCTTCATTGATCTGCCGGGCTCTGCAGGCGAGCGCGCCTTTGAAAATGCCCGGGAATGCAAGTACGTTGTTGATCTGATTGGGGAAATCGGAACGCCCGGTCCCTACGATCGCCGCACCCGCTTTGAGCGCAAGATCCGGCATGATCTCCGGGGTCGGGTTTGCCATGGGAAATACGATCGCGCCGGGAGCCATGGATCGGATCATTTCTTCTGATACGGCGTCGGGACCGCTGACGCCGATAAAGGCGTCGGCATTCTTCATGGCAGCTTCGAGCCCGCCGCGAAGCAGATCCGAATTCGTCTGCTCGGCAATCTCACGCTGCGCCTCATTCAAGCGCTCGTCGCCGCGGCACAGAATCCCTTTTCGATCCGCGAGGATGAGATGCCGAACGCCGAGGCGCAGCAGATGTCTGGCAATGGCGATTCCCGCCGAGCCGGCCCCGTTGATCAAGATCCGAACGTTGCCGATGCGTTTTTTGACGACCTTCAGCGCATTGATGAGCGCGGCGGCGACGACGACGGCAGTCCCGTGCTGATCGTCATGAAAAACGGGGATATCGCAGAGTTCCTGCAAACGGCGCTCCACTTCGAAACAGCGGGGCGCGCTGATGTCTTCCAAGTTAATACCACCGAAGGAACCGGAGAGGAGATAGATCGTTCGGACAAGTTCATCGGTGTCCTGCGTGCGAATGCATAGCGGAAATGCGTCAACGTCGGCAAATTCCTTGAACAGAGCGCATTTTCCTTCCATTACCGGCATGCCGGCCTCCGGGCCGATATTGCCGAGCCCGAGCACCGCGCTGCCGTCGGTGATCACCGCGACCAGATTGGAGCGTCGGGTCAGCGCCCAGACCTCCTCGGGATTGTCACGGATCGCAAGACACGGCTCTGCGACACCCGGCGTATAGGCAAGTGAAAGATCCCGCGAGTCATTGACAGAGACCCGGGAGACGACCTCGATCTTTCCGCGCCACTCATGGTGCTTTTCAAGAGATTCTTCACGGATATTCACGGCGCGCGTCCTTTCTATACCATCTGTTCAGGGTGATAGATCCGGTCGAATTCTTCTTCGGTCAAAAGCTTGAGTTCCAGACAGGCGTCCCGGAGCGAGACGTTCATCTCGTGCGCTTTTTTTACCGCTTTGGCCGCATTGTCATAGCCGATAAACGGGGTGAGCGCGGTGACCGTCATCAGAGAGCGATCCAGATATGCCCGCATGATCTCCCGGTTGGCGCTGATGCCGCGGACGCAGTTTTTCTCAAAGGAAACGCATACGTCGGAAAGAAGCCGAACGGACTGGAGATAATTATAAATGCACACCGGCATGAAAACGTTCAATTCAAAATTGCCTTGGGACGCGGCAAGGCCGATCGCCGCATCGTTACCCATCACCTGCACGGCGACCATCGTCACGGCTTCACACTGCGTCGGGTTGACTTTTCCGGGCATGATCGAAGAACCGGGTTCGTTCGCCGGGATGGTGATCTCGCCGAGACCGCAGCGCGGACCGCTTGCGAGCCACCGAATGTCGTTGGCGATCTTCCAAAGATCCGCCGCGAGCGCTTTCAAGGCGCCGTGCGCGAAGACGATTTCACTTTTGGAGGTGAGCGCGTGGAACTTGTTCTCTGCGGAAGAAAAAGCGGTTCCGGTAAGCGCGGAGATTTCTTTCGCAACGGCCTCGCCGAAGCCTGCGGGCGCGTTCAGCCCGGTGCCGACGGCGGTCCCTCCGAGAGCAAGGCTGCGAAGAGGGCCCAGAGACGTGCGGATGAATTCGCGCGCGATCTCAAGCGAGGAGCGCCAACCGCTGATCTCCTGCCCGAAAGTGATCGGCGTCGCATCCTCTAGATGGGTGCGGCCGCTTTTGACCGCATCCGCGTTTTCTTCCTCCAGCCGGCGGAGCGTATCGATCAGCGTGTCCAAGGCGGGCAGCAGGCGGTTTTCACATTCAAGCACGGCAGCGATATACATGGCGGAGGGGAAGGTGTCGTTGGACGACTGGGACATGTTCACGTCGTCGTTGGGGTGCAGAAGCCGCTTCCCGGCAAGCTCGTTGCCGCGGTTTGCGATCACTTCGTTCACGTTCATGTTGCTTTGCGTTCCGCTGCCGGTTTGCCAGACGACCAGCGGAAAATGCTCGGCAAGCGCACCGCAGATCACTTCATCGGCCGCTTTCTCGATTGCTTTTTGTTTTTCGTCGGTCATTCGTTCCGGGCAGAGGGCGCGGTTTGCGCGCGCGGCCGCTTTTTTCAGAATGCCGAAGGCATGGATGACAGCTTCCGGCATGCGTTCCGTGCCGATCTGAAAATGTTCATAACTTCTTTGGGTCTGGGAGGCCCAGTATTTATCGGCGGGCACCTGGATTTCTCCCATGGAGTCGCGTTCGGTTCGATACTGCATTTTGATCCTTTCCGGCTAAACCCGAAGAGTGAATAAAAGATCGTTTTGAAAGACTCTCATAATAATTTTAATACTATATCGAAAAAGCGGAAATGTCAAGATATGAGCGCTTCCGCCGGCGCGGAAGACCGCGGTTGCTTTTTATAAATAAATGTTTACAATTTGGCAATGGGGCATCCTTGACATCTATTGAGAGAAACTATATAATAATCAAAGAAAATAAGAACGTAAAGTGCGCTTTTAATGGCGTGCCGAGGGGAGTTTTTTATTTCATGGCCTTTTCTGTTCAAGCTCCGAAGGGAACGCACGACGTGCTTCCGGACGAAGTCGCAAAATGGCAATACGTAGAAGGTGTGCTTCGTAAGTGCGCGGAGGATTTCGGCTTTTACGAGCTCCGGTTTCCGACCATTGAACATACGGAACTGTTTCTGCGCGGCGTCGGCGACACCACCGACGTTGTGCAGAAAGAGATGTATACCTTTGAAGACAAAGGCGGCCGCTCGATCACTCTTCGCCCGGAGGGGACCGCTTCGGTCGTTCGTTGTTTTGTCGAGCATGGGCTCGCTTCCGGCGCGCTCCCGTTCAAGTGTTATTATATCGCGCCGAATTTCCGTTACGAGAAACCCCAGGCAGGGCGCCTGCGCGAACACCATCAGTTCGGCGTAGAGGTTTTCGGAAGCCGCGAGCCGATCCAGGATGCGGAAGTCATCGGGCTGGCCGATACCTTCCTGTCCCGCCTCGGCATACGGAACATTCGGGTCCACATCAATTCCATCGGCTGCCCCGTGTGCCGAAAAGACTATTATGCGAAACTGCTTGAATATCTGAACGGGCGCCGTGCGGAACTTTGCGACACTTGCCTCTCCCGGATGGACAAGAACCCGATGCGTGTGCTGGATTGCAAATGCCCTTCCTGCAAGGCGGTCGCGGCAAATGCCCCGCGCTGTGTGGATTATCTTTGCGAGGAGTGCCGTACGCATTTCGAATCGGTTCAGAGATGCCTTACGGATATGGGGATTGATTACGAACTCGATTCCGGGATTGTTCGCGGGCTCGACTATTATACGAAGACCGTTTTTGAATTCGTGTCGGAGAATATCGGCGCGCAGGGAACGGTGTGCGGCGGCGGGCGTTATGACGGGCTCGTTCGCGAGATCGGCGGGCCGGATATGCCCGGTCTCGGTTTCGGAAGCGGCATCGAACGGCTGCTCATGGTGATGGAAAGCCTCGGCATTCTGTTCCCGGAGGCGAAACGCTCGGAGCTGTTTCTCGCGTGCGCAGAGCCGGCGGCGGATCTTCCGGTGCAGCGCCTCGTCCACGCGCTTCGCAAGGAGGGAATCTCCTGCCAGCGCGACACTTGCGCGCGCAGCCTGAAGGCGCAGATGAAATACGCGGACAAGCTTGGGGCGCGCTTCGTTTCGGTGATCGGTGGCCGCGAACTGGAAGAGGGCCGCACTTCCGTCAAGAACATGGCGACCGGCGAGACGGAAACGGTGGAGCTTACACCGGAGTCGCTTGCGGCGTTTTTGCAGAGATAAAACAGACTCAAACAAGAATCGGAGGTTTTTCGCTCTATGATCGAAGTCAAGGATCTGGTCAAGCATTACGGTGATAAACATGCCGTGAATGGGATCAGTTTCACGGTCGATAAGGGAGAAGTGGTCGGTTTTCTCGGTCCCAACGGCGCCGGCAAATCGACAACGATGAATATGATCACCGGCTATCTTTCCGCTACTTCCGGCACAGCGCTGATCAACGGAATTGATATTCTGGAAGACCCGATCCATGCCAAACGGCATATCGGATACCTGCCGGAACAGCCGCCGATCTATATGGATATGACGGTTAAAGAGTACCTGAATTTTGTCTTTGACCTGAAGAAATGCACCCTCCCGAGGCAGGCACATATCCAACAGGTGTGCGAGCTGGTCGGGCTTACCAACGTATATACCCGCATGACCCGCAACCTTTCCAAGGGGTATAAACAGCGCGTCGGGCTTGCGCAGGCGCTCATCGGAGACCCCGAAGTTCTGATTCTGGACGAGCCGACGGTCGGCCTAGACCCCATTCAGATCATTGAGATCCGCAATGTAATCAAGGGGCTGGGAAGTCAGAGAACGGTCATTCTCTCCACGCACATTCTTCCGGAGGTCCAGGCGATCTGCGAACGCGTGCTGGTCATCAATAACGGCCTGATCGTCGCGGACGGGAGCACGGCCGAGCTCGGTACAAAGGTGGACGGTGTGCGCCGCCTGAACGTTCGTATCACCGGCGACGTCAAAACGGTTGCTCCGCTGCTTCGTTCCGTAGACGGCATGAAGAGTGTCGAGGTGATCGGGGAGAAGGAGCCCGGCTCCTGCGACTATATGATCACTTCGGACAGTGCCGTCGACGTGCGCCGCACGCTGTATCGCGATCTGGAAAAAAGCGGAAGCGCGATCCTCATGATGAATGACGCGGGCGCATCGCTGGAAGACATTTTCGTGAAGCTGACGACGGACGAAACGGTTCGCAAGGAATCGCGCAAAGAAGCGCGCCGGCTTCGCAGCCAGGCGAAATAACAGAGGAGGAAGAGAAAATGAAAGCAGTTTTCAAACGTGAGTTTGCCTCCTTCTTCCGCTCGCCGGTCGGCTACGTCTTTGTGGCGATCAGCATCCTGGTTTTCTACGGCGCATTCTATTTTGTGAATATCACCGGTGAAACAGCCGACCTGTCGTCGCTGTTTCTGATATCACAGATGCTGGTCAGCATGATCATTCCGTTGCTTACCATGAACCTGATCAGCAACGAGTACAACAAGAAAACGGACCAGCTTCTTCTGACGGCGCCGATCAACGTCGGGGCCATCGTCGGCGGGAAATTCCTCGCCGCGCTGATGGTGATCGTCATTTCGCTGGCCGGAACGCTTCTCATCCCGGTGATCCTTACCGTATGGGGCGCCGGGCAGTTCTGGGCGACGATCGGCAACTATCTTTCCACGCTGTTTTTCGCCGCCGCTTTTGTTTCGATCGGGATCTTTATTTCCTCTCTGACGGAATCGAATTTTATCTCCGGCATTCTGACGTGGATCACGTTTATCGTTCTTTTGGTGCTCGATTTCGTCGTTTCCGCCAACTCGGCGGTCTTCGGCAGATTCAGCAAACTGCTCACGGTGTATTCCCGGTTTGACAACGTTCGGATCGGCCTATTCGATTTTGCAGATTTTCTCTTCTACATCAGCATCGTTGCGATCTTTCTTTTCCTCACCTCTCGCATACTGGAAAAGAAACGCTATTCGTAACGGCGCGACCGGCTGAAACGACGAAGAAAGGTGTAGAAAGGTATGAACAAGATCAATCTCGGCCGCAAATGGAAATACGGGTCCATGGCGATCATTCTCTCCCTTCTCGTGATCGCTGCGATCATCATCGTCAATTTCGGTGCGACGTATCTGTCGGACCGGTTCGGCCTTTCCGTTGACCTCACCTCCGATAACCGCTATGAGATATCCGAGGCGACGAAAAAACTTCTGGCAGGCTTGAGCGAGCATATCGATATGTATGTGATCGCGACCGAGCAGGAGATGCGGACGCATATCATCAACGGCGCGGACAGTCAGCAGTTGACCACCTACGGCGATGAGATCGTTGAGACGCTGAAAAAATACGAGTCGCTCTCCAACGGAAAGATCAATGTCGAGTTCGTCGACGTGGGCACGAACCCGCAGTTCCTTGACCGCTTTGAGGGTCTCGGGGTGATCGATCCGTATTCGGTCATCGTGACCAGCGAGCGCGGCGGCTACAAAGTGATCCAACTGTATCAACTATATTATTGGTATCACGATTTTGACACCAGTTACGAGAACAGCGAGTCGCCGATCGGCATCAACGTTGAACGCGCAGTCGCGTCGGCGATCCTATATATCAACGAAGACAGCAAGCGTCAGGCGGCCTTTGTCACAAACAACGGTGAGGGGACTGACCGCGCGCTGTTCGTCGAATTCCTTGAGATGAACAATTTCGAGTGCTATACGGTGGATCTCTCGCTCGGCGATTTCAAGGAAAACACAGACCTCGTCGTCATTCTCTCGCCGGCCAACGATTATACCGCCGACGAGATCGCGAAGCTCGAGAACTACCTGAAAAAGGCCAACTCCTTCCTGATCGTGGGGCTCAGCGCCGCGGAGAAGGAGCTGCCGGATCTGACCCGGTTCCTCGCTGACTACGGGGTGACCATCAGCCGGAACATCGTTTTCGACACGCGGGTATCGCTCCACCCCTTTGAGATCTCGTCCATCCTTTCGGCGGATGAAGCGATGTTTGATTATCTGTCGTCCTCGGCAAACGTGATCATGCCGTACGCCCTTGCACTGGAACTCAACGAAGGGCGGCCGACGGAGTTTGCTTCGCGCTCGATCGCGACCTCTTCGGAGAGTTCCCTTGCGCGCACGAATGCCGACCTCACGACGACGATCTCGAAAACCGATTCGGACCTCAACGGCCCGTTCAACGTGGCCTGCATCGCCACCCACGGCGGCATGGATCTGGAAGGGAATAGCAGTGAAAGCAAGATCCTCTTCCTCGGTTCGCCGTTTACGCTTTATGACGAATACTTCACGTCGGCGAAATACAACAACCAGGAATTCATCTCCGTGATCCTGAACGACTTTTTCGATACGGCCAATCTGACGGACTTCGTTGGAAAAGAATTCACGGTGCCCAGCGTGATCCTGCTCAACTGGGAAAAGCAGCTCATTCTGATCGTCTTGTTCGTCATCCCCATCCTGCTTCTCGGCGCGGGCGTCTTCGTTTGGCTTCGGAGGAAGAATAAGTAATGAACAACCAGAAAAAGAAGATCCTGATCGCCGCGATCGCGCTTGCGGTCCTGATTGTGCTCACCGTCGTTGCCGCGATCGTTTTTCCCAAGCTGTCGGAGAATGAGAGCGCCTCTTCGGAAACGGAGGAAACGGTTTCGGTCTTCTCCTTTGACCCGGCCCTCGTGGATCGCATCGAGGTCACGAACCCGACCGCGGGAGAGGATTATGCCATTGTCAAAGGAAGAAAATCCGGCACGACGGTCTACGGCATCGAAGGCGACGACGTGTTCCCGTACCGGCAGACGTTTTTCACGCTGAACCTTGACATGCTCGCGAACCTTTCCGCGGGCAAAGTGGTCGAGCAAAAGGCTACGGACCTGAAAAAATACGGCATCGGGCCTGAAAGCAGTCATCTGACGGCGACGCTCGGAGACGGCTCCAAGGTCAGTTTGACCTTCGGCAGCAAGTATCCGCTGGACAGTTTGTATTATTATGCCATCGCAAATGAAGAGAATACGGTCTACACGATCCGCGACTCCATTTATACGTCCCTCTGCGGCCCCTATACGGACTATCGGGATATTTATCTGGTTCCGTCTTTGACGGACGGCTCGTATGACAATCTGGACACGCTGACCATCACGCGGGTCGACGGCTATCGTCTGACGGTCAAACGAAACGGGACGATATTCCGCGTGACCGAGCCGCTGGAGGGCGAAGCGGACTCCTATAACGTCGGCGACAAATTCTTTGATAAACTCAATTCGTTCTCCCCGCTGGCCGTGATCGAAGATTATCCGACCGATCTGGGTCAGTACGGTCTGGATAAGCCGGACCGCGTATACTATAAACTGACTGACGGCACCGAGACCACGATCCTAATCGGGTATGCAACGGATGAATACGTCTTCTTGATGAAGGAAGGCATTCCGATGGTCTTCGCGGCGACGGCCGATCTCACCTTCCTGGACGTGCAGGCGGAAGATCTTCTGGATACCGGCATCTTTATGTACTCTATCAAAAACGTGCTGAAGGTCACTTACTATGAAGGTGAAACGGCGCGCGTTCTGGAGGTCGACGACCGGACGAACGACGAAGGCGAAGGGACCTTCAAAGCGACCTATCAGGGCAAGCCGATTTCGGAGGGCAACGCGAGATCGCTCTACACCGGGTTCCTGTCCTTCTATTCGATCGCCAGTTATACG
>JAEEGL010425033.1_pt1 | contig 11802 bp, 11 predicted proteins | sample 9134231 | NCBI WGS metagenome assembly JAEEGL01 (sample SAMN16246548, study PRJNA631951) | gut metagenome | biome: gut microbiome; feature: rumen; material: fiber-attached | host: Bos | place: Iran: Karaj | collected 2018-10 | reverse complement strand
CAAGGGTCACCGGGTAACGGTCATCCGCCGGAACATGGGACGCTACCAGAGAGCGAAGATCTCCATGGAAGAGTATCTGATGCGCAAGGATCTGTTCATCTCCCTGGTCAAGGAAGCGTATGAGACCTCAGCGCTGTACTGGTTCAAGGATATTCTGCGCGACAAGGTGGACTCTTTGCTGGTGCAGGGTGTGCCGGTAGGCGGATACATTGCCTGCCTGAACTCTCTGCCGGAGTACTACCGGGCCAATATGGAACTGCTGGATCCGGCCAATGTCAGGAAGCTGTTCAAGAAGGACCGGCCGGTCTATACCCAGACCAGGGATTCCAGTCCGACTGCCTACAAGGGCGAGGGAAAGGCTGTAAACTCAATCCTGGCCAACGGATCGGTCATTGAGGGTACGGTCATCAATTCGCAGATCGGCCGTAATGTACACATCGGCAAAGGTGCAGTGGTCAGGAACAGCATTATCCTGACAAGTGCGGAAGTAGGTCCGAATGTCACGCTTGACCACGCTGTCGTGGACAAGTATGCAATTGTAAAGACGGTCAAGGAACTGACGGGCACGGAGGAACTGCCGGTCTATGTAAAGCGGCGTGACCGCATCTAGGGGTGAAGGCATGAAGATTCTGTTTGTAGCGGGAGAAGGGCTTCCCTTTGTCAAGACGGGCGGCCTGGCCGATGTCATCGGCAGTCTCCCCAAGGTACTGGTGAAAAAAGGCTGCGACTGCCGGGTGGTGCTGCCGCTCTACAGCCATGTCATAATGGACCACTACAATGAACTGGCGCGTCTGGGAACGATGTCCGTGCGCTTCGGCAATGCGGAGCAGCCGGCGACGTTCTACCGCGGCGAAGACTCCGGTGTTACGTATTATTTCATTGAGCACCAGGGTTTCTTCGAGCGGGATTCACTGTACGGGTACTATGACGATGGAGAGCGCTTTGCGTTCTTCCAGCGGGCAGCGCTGGATATGCTCAGCTTCCTGGACTGGTGGCCGGACATCATCCATTCCAATGACTGGCAGAGCGGTATGATCCCGCTGCTGGCAAGGAACGTATACGGTGGAGATGAACGCTACCGGAACATCAAGCATGTCTATACGATCCACAATCTGGCTTTCCAGGGCAATTTTTCCAAGGAACTGCTGTGGTCCAGGCTCGGGATCGATGATTACTACTACAACAACGGTGCAGTCCGCTTCGATGACGGCATCAGCTTCATGAAGTCGGCGCTGGTGTTTGCGGACAAGATCACGACGGTATCGCCCACCTATGCCAGGGAAATCCTGACACCGGGCTTCGGAGAGCGTTTGAATGAAGTGCTGAAATACCGGCAGGAAGATCTCTGCGGCATTGTGAACGGCATTGATACGGACAACTGGAATCCGTTGAGCGATCTGCGGCTGGCCAAGAACTACAGTCTGCGGAATTATGTGTCAGGCAAGCGGGAAAACAAGAAAAAGCTCCAGGAAATGCTGGGTCTGGAAGTCCGGAGTGATGTCATGGTCATCGGTCTGGTATCCCGGCTGACGGGCCAGAAGGGTGTCTATATGATCACTTCCGGCATGCACGAGATGATGCGCAGGAACCTGCAGTTCGTCGTACTGGGCACCGGAGAGCGTGCTGCTGAAGATGCTTTCCGTTCCATGGAGAACATGTACCAGGGCAGAATGGTCTACTACAGCGGCTACAATGAGGATCTGGCGCATATGATCTATGCCGGCTGCGATGTCTTCCTGATGCCTTCCATGTATGAACCCTGCGGCATCAGCCAGATGATCTCCCAGCGCTACGGTACACTGCCGGTGGTCAGAGAGACCGGCGGACTGTCGGATACGGTCATGCCGTACAACGAGTATACAGGCGAAGGAAACGGCTTCAGCTTCCACGGTGAAAGCTCGGGCAACCTCATGGACGTCCTGGACTATGTGCTCAGAACGTACTATGATAACCCGGCAGGCTGGAGAGGCCTGGTGCACAGCGCAATGAAAACGGATGTATCGTGGAACAGGAGTGCAGATGCCTACCTGGCGCTGTATAATAGTATCATCGGCAATTAAGAAGGAGAGTCAGATATGAAGACAAAGACATTGAAGGATTTTGATGTAAAGGGAAAACGTGTCATTGTCCGTGTGGATTTCAATGTGCCCCACAAAGGGGAAACCATTACGGATGACAACAGGATTATGGCGGCCCTGCCGACCATCAACTGGTTGACGGAACGCGGCGCCAAAGTGATTCTGCTGAGCCATCTCGGCAAGATCAAGACAGAGGAAGACAAGGCGAAGAACGACATGGCTGTCGTTGCGAAGCGCCTTGCGGAAGTACAGGCAGCGCCGGTGGTGTTTGTGCCGGAGACCAGAGGGGAAGCTCTGGAGGCTGCTGTTGCGGCGATGGAGGATGGTTCCATCGTTCTGATGCAGAATACGCGCTATGAACCGGGCGAGACGAAGAATGATCCTGAACTGGGTGCTTATTGGGCATCCTTGGGTGATCTGTTCATCGAAGATGCGTTCGGTTCCGTGCACCGTGCCCATGCAAGCACCGTCGGTATTCCGACACACCTGCCGCACGGCGCAGGCTTCCTGGTGGAAAAGGAGCTGGAAGTCCTGGGCGGTGCGCTGGAGAATCCGAAGCGTCCGTTCGTGGCGATTCTGGGCGGTGCGAAGGTATCCGACAAGATCGGTGTCATCGAGAATCTGCTGAAGACAGCGGACAAGGTCCTGATCGGCGGCGGCATGGCCTATACATTCGCAGCTGCGGAAGGTGGAAAGATCGGTACATCCCTGCTGGAGGCCGACAAGGAAGAACTGGCGAAGGAATTCATCGAAAAGGGTGCAGGCAAGCTGTACCTGCCGGTGGATACGGTTGTTGCGAACGACTTCGACAACCCGGGTGACATTCATACCGTGAAGTCCGGCGAGATTCCGGACGGATACATGGGTCTGGATATCGGCGACGGCACCATTGAAGCCTTCAAGAAGGCGCTGGAAGGTGCAAAGACTGTATTCTGGAACGGTCCGATGGGCGTGTTCGAGAAGCCTGAGTTCGCAAAGGGAACCATTGAGATCTGCAAAGCGCTTGCGGAGCTGGATGACGCAACGACGATCATCGGCGGCGGTGACAGTGCTTCGGCAGCGAAGAACCTCGGCTATGCAGAGAAGTTCAGCCATATCTCCACAGGCGGCGGAGCTTCCCTGGAGTTCATGGAAGGAAAGAGTCTGCCGGGTGTGGCAGTCCTGGAGGAAGAGTGAGCTATGCGTAAGCCTATCATTGTCGGAAACTGGAAAATGAATATGCTCAGAGCGGATGCGGCAGCCTTCTTCGAGGCAGTCGAACCGGTTCTGACAGGAGAAGAACGAGCAGACTACGGCATCGGTGCGCCGTTTACAGCACTGGATACCTGCACAGCCCATGCGAAGCATCTGATCGTAGCAGCGGAAAACTGCAATGAAAAGGACAGCGGAGCGTTTACGGGTGAAGTCAGTGTACCGATGCTGGCGGAGACCGGAATTACCTACTGCATCATCGGACATTCCGAGCGCCGGCAGTACTACGCTGAGACCTCGGCTGCCTGTGCGCGCAAGGCAAAGCGTTTGTTTGCGGCGGGCATTACACCGATTCTCTGCGTCGGTGAGACAGAAGAGGAATACGTTGCCGGAAAGACAGTGGACGTACTGAAGGAAGAACTGGAAGGTTCCCTGGAAGGACTGACGGCGGATGAAGCAGCCAGGATTGTCATTGCCTATGAACCGATCTGGGCGATCGGTACAGGCAGGAGCGCCGACCAGAATACGGCGCAGGACGGCTGCAGGACGGTACGCGGCATCGTCCGTGATCTCTTCGGTGAGGAGACAGCGGCAGCGGTCAGGATCCAGTACGGCGGCAGTGTCAAGCCGGAGAATATAGCGATGTACATGGCATGCGAGGACATTGACGGTGCGCTGATCGGGGGTGCTTCCCTGAAGGCGGATTCGTTCAAGGCGATCATCGATGCAGTAAAATAGGAACGGGAGGAAACAAGGGTATGCCTATTATTACAAGTGTTTATGCACGTGAAGTACTTGATTCACGCGGCAATCCGACAGTAGAGTGCGAAGTGGCTACAGAGTCCGGCGCATTCGGAAGAGCAATCGTACCGAGCGGTGCGTCCACCGGTGAACATGAAGCAGTAGAGCTGAGAGACGGAGACGCGGAGCGCTACGGTGGAAAAGGTACGCTGAAGGCCGTTGTGAATGTCAATACAAAGATTGCGGATGCGATCACAGGAATGGATGTTACGGATCAGAAGGGCATTGATGCGGTCATGCTCGAACTGGATGGTACACCTACAAAGGCGAACCTGGGTGCGAACGCGATTCTGGCGGTATCGCTTGCCTGCGCGCATGCTGCAGCGGACTACTGCGGCCTGCCGCTGTACCAGTATATCGGCGGCCCGAACGGCAAGGTTATGCCCGTTCCGATGATGAACGTGCTCAACGGCGGCAAGCATGCGGATTCCGCAACGGACTGCCAGGAGTATATGATCATGCCTGTCGGAGCAAAGACAGTCCACGATGCAGTGCGCATGGGTGCGGAAGTCTTCCATGCACTGAAGAAGGTGCTGACAAAGTACGGATACAATACGAGTGTCGGTGATGAAGGAGGCTATGCGCCTGCGTGTGTTCCGGGCGGCGATGGACCGCTGGAGAGGCTGGGCAATGAAGGCCCGCTGGCACTGATTACCGAAGCAGTGGAAGCTGCCGGCTATGTACCGGGCGAGGACATCATGTACGCGCTCGACCTGGCATCCAGTGAATTCTATGATGCAGATCTTGACCGCTATGTACTGAAGCGCTCCGGCGAGGGCGAGAAGACAGCGGAAGAAATGATTGATATGCTCGATGCATGGTGCGACAAGTATCCGATCATTTCCATCGAGGATGGTCTGAGTGAGAACGACTGGAAGGGCTGGAAGAAGCTGAATGCCCGTCTGGGAGACCGTGTGCAGCTGGTCGGTGATGACCTGTTCGTTACCAATACCGACTTCATCCGCAAGGGCATTGATGAAAAGGCTGCGAACTCTGTTCTGATCAAGCTGAACCAGATCGGTACGCTGACCGAGACGCTGGACGCGATCGAAATGGCCAAGGAAGCGGGCTGGACAGCGGTTGTTTCCCATCGTTCCGGTGAAAGCGAAGATACAACAATCGCTGACCTGGTTGTCGGCATCAACGCCGGCCAGATCAAGACCGGTTCCCTGAGCCGTACAGACAGAATCGCGAAGTACAACCAGCTGATGCGCATTGAGGAAGAGCTTGGCGCAACAGCCCAGTACCGCGGCAAGGATGTCTTCTACAATCTGAAGAAGGGCGCAAAGACAAAGAAGCGCGCTGCCAGGAAGAAGTAAGCGGAATATCCGGATATAAAAAACCCCTGTGAAGGGGTTTTTTATTGTTTTTTCAGCAGACCGTAGGCCTGTCCGGTATCCAGGTGGACAAACGGTTCGGCTGTCATGGTGAAGCCGGATTCTTCAGAGAAGATCATAATGATATTGGAGCCTCCGAAGCGGAAACAGCCCATGGGATCACCCTTTCGGACAACCGTACCGGGTACGATCTCCGGTTCAAAGTTCACCGAAGAGACCTGGCACATGCCGACCGGCAGGACGGCTGCCAGACCACCGGTATTCAATTCAAGAATAACAACGCCTCTGGTCTCGATGGACTGCCAGCCGACGTCCTCCGAACAGTATTCTTTGTATTTCCCAAGATCCTTGTCCCAGATAATGACACCGCCCGGAGCGGCATGGCCGGGAATGCGGTAGATTTCCTTTACCGTGCCGCTGACAGGGAAGTGGTAGCGATGGTAGTCAAAGACATCCAGGAAGGTATGGGTGAGGGTACCATTCGCGAATGCATATGCATACTTTGAATTGCCGAGCAGTGCCGGTACGTTCGACAGTGTAGAAGTCTTGACTGTGATTCCGTAACCGTAGTCCTTTTCTTCGGCTATGATCCGGCTTTGTGCGTCGATGCGCAGGAATGCCTGCACTGCGGCGTCTGCCGGGGATACGACAACATGGTCATCGTCCGGTGACGCAGCGGGGCGCAGAGCGGGATCCTGCAGCCTTCTGGCAAAGAAGTCGTTGAAGGACTTCCACTCTGCCGGATCCTCGTAAAGACCATCACCGAGATGAAAATCCGGGTTGGCCAGGGCAATACGGTAGTATTCTTCGTTCCAGGAGTCCGGTGTCTCCAGGAAGCCGCCGCATTGCTGGATCATCCGGATGAACCAGGAACGGAAGGGTTCATGGTAAAGAAGGGAATTATGGTAGTATCCTCTGCCGGACAGTTCATCCAGGGGCTGTTCACAGATGTAGTACAGACAGCCCATGCTCTGGTCGATCCGGTCGTACAAAGTAGTAAAGACACCCTCAGGATGGATCTCCCAGGGCATGGCCTGTACGGAACGATCGAGGAACGCATAGTAGGATTCCAGACTGTCCACGGGATTGGTCATGGGATCGGGGTTGGTTTCCTTGGCCTGAAGGATGGATTTCTTCAGCAGATGTTCCAGTTCTCCGTTTTCTTCGACCAGACGGATCAGATCCTGTGTGATCGGTAAACAATTCTCTTTTTTCATAATCCCATTATATAGAAAAAGATCCGCGTACTGCGGATCTTCCGGCTTTACTTGCCTTTGAATTCTGCCTGCTTGCCCTGGATGACAGCGAGCAGTCCCTCACGGCTGTCTTCTGTCGCACCGACAATCTTCGCCGTTTCTACTTCGTAGTTCCTGGCTTCCGCAAATGTACCGTAGATGGCTTTGCGTACACATTCCTTGAAGTAGCGGACAGCGATCGGACCGGCAGTGGACATCTTCTTCGCAATCTTCAGACCGATGTCGTAGACTTCGTCATCAGGTACAACTTTACTGATGAGTCCGAGCTCATAGGCCTGCTGGCCGGTGAAGTCTTCGTTCAGGAACATGTAGTCCATCATCTTGTTGCGGCCGATCCAGATCGGCAGACGCAGGCTGCTCATGCCCCAGGAACCGACGGTAGCGTAGTAGATGTCGCCGTCGTGGATGCGCAGGTTTTCAGAACCGATGCGGATGTCAAAGGCACTGAAGATGGCAGTGGAGCCGCCTACAACCAGGCCTCTCGCAGCGACGATGGTTCCTTTGGGATAGTTGTCAATGCATTCGACAAGCCGGCTGCCCAGTTCGGAGAAGGACTCAGGAATATCCTCCGCCTGTCCGGAGAAGGCTTTGCGGATATCATCAGCGTCCGCGCCGGCGGAGAAATGCTCTCCGGTGCTCTGCATGTAGACGGTACGGATGCTGTCGTCATTTTCAAATTCTTTGAATGCTTCATAGACTTCTTTGAGCATCCGTTTGGAGAAAGAGTTCCGCGGGGGATTGTTCAGCGTAATGATGCCGACCATTCCGTCCCGGGACAGTTTGATCTGTGTGTAATCCATAATAGGGTTCCTCCTGAAGACTATTATACGTAAGGAAGCAGGAACAGAAAGGTCAAAACAGAGTCATTCGGGAAAAACGGTATGCGGCTCATTGAAAAAATGAAAGAATGATCACCTGCAGAATCATGATGTACAATATTACTGCAGAAGAAAGGAAGTACGGAATATGAAACTGGCAGAAGCGCTGCAGGAAAGAGCGGATCTGAACAATAAGATTGACGAACTGAGAAGAAGGCTGGGAAACGGGATGCTTATCCAGGAGGGGGAGAAGCCCAATGAGGACCCTGAGGAACTGCTGAAGGAACTGAACGGGGCGCTGGAACGGCTGGAAGTGCTCATGGGTGCGATCAATCTGACCAACTGCCGGACAAAGGCAGCCGGTATGAGCCTGACAGAGATCATTGCCAGGAAGGATGCGCTGATGGTGAAGGTATCCGCCTACCGGGATCTGGTTCACCTTGCCGGGCAGAATACCAACCGGGCAAGAGGAACGGAGATCAAGGTACGGCCAACCGTCAATGTCCGTGAAATGCAGAAAACAGTGGATGAAACCGCAAAGGAGATCCGCAGGCTGGACAATCTGCTGCAGGAGACGAACTGGAAAACAAAGCTGATCGAGAAGTAAACCCTCAGCAGGTAGTTCTTCAGGTGTGTATATCAGGCCCCAGCAGCCTTACGCTGGATCACTTGGATGGTGTACTGTGGACGGGTACAGGGGTTCGAATCCTCGAGAATTGTCATGTCCCGATCGCGTATACATGCATGATTCATAACGCATGGTTATCACCGGATATAGACTGAAGAACGAGGGCGGCGACCGGGGACAGATAGGGTTTGCAGAGCAGGTTTTATTCTGCTATAATATCCGAGCACACAGGGAGAGTTGTTGAATATGCTGAATGCACTGTTGATGATTGTTTCGGCAATCCTGATCATATTGAGTCTGCTGCAGTCCGGAAAGTCGGACGGAATCTCAGGGGCTTTTACCGGAAACGGCGATCTGAATCTGTTCCAGAACTCCAAGGAGAGAGGTTCAGAGAAAACACTGACCAACGTAACGATGGTTATGGGAATCATCTTCTTCGCGCTGGTCATTGCGATCCGCATGATCGGATAATCAACCGATGGGATTCATCGGTTTGTTTTTTTATGGAAATGATGGATGAAGGAAAAGTACTGGAGAGCATCCGGTCGGAGAACAAGCCGGTCACAATGACCAGGCTGGAAGAGAAGCTCGGTGTCAGGACATCGAGTGATTTTGCTGTGCTGAGCAGGATTCTGGGGATTCTGGAGGACAAATGCCTGCTGTTCCGTACCCGGGACAACCGGTATATTACAGCCGAGCAGAAAGGGTATGTCATCGGCAGGATCCACGTGACAGCCCAGTCTGTTGGATTCGTGGACACAGAAAACGGTAACGTGCGCATCGAAAAGGAAGATCTGAACGGTGCGATGAACGGGGATGAAGTAGTAGCTGGTGAGAACCGTGTGCTGTCCGTACTGAAGCGGGCAGCCAGTGAAGTGACCGGTACATTTGCGGCGAAGGGGAAACGGTTGGTCTGTGTACTGAACGATCCGCGTACGGAAGCTATGCGGCATGTACTGCACTTCCCGAAGGAACTGAGCCCGAAGGCCGGGATGAGCGTTGTGATGAAGATCGTGGACTACGGACCGCCGGCGCATCTGGAGTATGTCCGTACGCTCGGAGACGCCAGGGATCCGGAAACGGCCTGTGAAGCGCTGCTGATCGACTGCGGCGTACGGACACAGTATCCGGAGGAAGTGCTGCAGGAAGCGGAAGCGATGCCCCGGGCGGTGGAAGACATCAGCGGCAGGACCGATCTGAGGAATGAAATGACCGTGACGATTGATGGTGATGATTCCAAGGACTTTGATGATGCCGTATCCGTCAGCCGGATGCCGGAAGGCTGGCGGCTGAAGGTATCCATCGCGGATGTATCCCGGTATGTCAGGGAAGGAAGCGCACTGGACAGGGAAGCGTTCCTGCGCGGCTGTTCCGTCTATACCCCGGTCAGAACGGAAGGGATGCTGCCGGTGCAGCTGAGCAACGGCATCTGCAGCCTGAATCCCGGTGCAGACCGGCTGACACTGACCTGTGATCTGGTCATTGCCGAAGACGGTCATACAGAATCGTACACGGTGTATCCGTCCGTCATCCGTTCCAATGAACGCATGACGTACCGGAACGTTAATGCCATACTGGACGGTAACCCGGAGATATGCGGAAGATATGAGCGGTACGTCCCGTTCCTGCAGGAACTGGCAGCGTGCGCGGATGCCATCAGGACGCACCGTCATGATAAGGGGGCGATTGACTTCAATGTTCCGGAAGCGGAAATCGAAGTCAATGCCCGCGGCTATGCCGTCAATGTGAAGGAACAGGAACGCGGCCATGCGGAGCGGATCATTGAAGACTGTATGATTGCGGCGAATGTATGCGTAGCGCAGCTGATGCGGACAAACGGAATCCCGGCAGTATACCGGGTGCACGGTGAACCGGAGTATAAGTGTCTGGAAAGCTTCCGGCGGATTTCCGCACTGTTCGGGCAGCCGTTCCATGCGAAAGGGAATGTACAGCAGAAGGATCTTCAGGCATATCTGGAATCTGTGGAAGGCAGTGCGAATGGGGTGGTCATTGCCCAGCAGCTGCTGCAGTGCATGGCCAAAGCGCATTACAGTGAGTCGTGTACAGGGCACTACGGACTGGCGGAGGAAGACTACCTGCACTTTACGTCCCCGATCCGGCGCTATCCGGACCTCCTTGTCCACCGGATGCTCAGAAAGCACCTGTTCGAAAAGAACAGCGATCCGATGGATGCTGCAATGTGCGCAGAAGCAGCGCTGCAGTCCAGCGAACGGGAGCGGATCAGCGTGGATGCGGAGCGGAAGTGCGACGCGGTGAAATCAGCGGAGTACATGCTGTCGCAGAAGGGCAGGAAGTTCCGCGGTGTAATCTGCTCGGTGAACCGTTCAGGGATGTATGTACGTCTGCCGAATACCGTAGAGGGACTGGTATCCATGAAATCCCTGGAAGATGATTACTATGAGTTCGATGAAAGCAACCGGATGATAGCAGGCAGAAGGACGCACCGGACATTCCGGCTCGGAGAAGAGATCGAAGTGCTGGTTGCCGACGCGTCTGTGGAAAAGGGCACGGTAGACTTCACCATCGAACAGAAGCCGGCATCACGCAGACCGGAGCGCGGAAGGCGGCAGGATATGAGAAGAGGAGGTGCACGCCGTGGCAGAAAAAACGGGAGAAAAGAATATCGTCGTTAACCGGCGGGCAACCCATGATTATTTCATAGAGGAGCGCATAGAAGCCGGCATTGAGCTGACAGGTACGGAGATCAAGTCCGTACGGAAGGGCAAGGTCCAGTTCGCAGATTCCTGGATCACCATTGTAAAAGGGGAAGCCTGGATCAAAGGGATGCATATCTCACCGTACGAATACGGCAATATCTTCAACGTAGATGAGACCCGTGACCGGCGTCTGCTGCTGCATAAGCTCGAGATCCGCCGGCTGTACGATAAAGTGCGTCTGAAGGGATTCACCCTGATACCGGTCAGGATGTACCTGAAGAGCGGCAGGGCGAAGATGGAGATTGCCCTGGCCAGGGGCAAGAACCTGTATGACAAGCGGGAATCCGCAAAGCTGCGGGATGCCAAGAGAGAAATGGAGAAAGCATTGAAGCTGAAATGATCATGGAAGACTTTATGGAAATACTGAGAACGCATCTGTCCCGGTATCCGGAAATGCGCCCGGAAGACTGCATCAAGCTGCTCTACCAGCATCATTTCGGTCCCGGTCATGCAATCGGCGATGAGCAGCAGGCGCTGCAGGCTTTGCAGGAAGAGTGCCGGAATCTTCCCGACAGTACAGAGGAACTGTTTACACCCATCGGCAACTGGCTGGTGCGGATGGATCTTCGTCAGGCAATGAAGCAGTATACACCGGAGCAGATCAACCGCTGGTCTGTACAGACAGCCGCAAACTGCCACGGCTCCATGGCAGAGTTCATGCAGGACCTGAAGGAATTGAAGAAGAATATCACATTGCTTCCGGTTCTGTTTGACCAGGAAGCGTTTGATGTCTACTTTGCCTACTACCGTTCCCGGGGCTATCCCATTCCCCGCCACAGCAAGGAATACCGCGATCTCTATCATCCGCATTACCGGGTGCTGCGCGTCAATATCTGGAATCTGGACTGAACATGAAAAAATCCGGTGAGGGAACCGGATTGTTTTCATATCTGTCCTTCCGCATGCCGTCGGAGAACAGGGGATTGCAGATGCAGCCGCGGGCTAAGGAGAGCAT
>JAEEGL010140947.1_pt1 | contig 11802 bp, 7 predicted proteins | sample 9134231 | NCBI WGS metagenome assembly JAEEGL01 (sample SAMN16246548, study PRJNA631951) | gut metagenome | biome: gut microbiome; feature: rumen; material: fiber-attached | host: Bos | place: Iran: Karaj | collected 2018-10 | reverse complement strand
TTCTGAAAACTCCCGTGGGATATGAAAAATAAACGGGGGTTCCTATGAATATTGCATCGGCATTTAAACATTTTTCAAGAATCGGTTGTATATCGTCTTTCAGTGCACAAACTCCATTTGTTGTACTGTTTTTAAGCTGGCATGCAAAACAGCTCCGACAGCCTGTAAAGCTGTAATCATATAAATTAAAATACTCAGCCTGTGCACCTGCGGATTCTGCTCCTTTTTGTGCTTCCTTTAACATTTGTGCCGTATTCCAGTTCTTTCTCGGACTTCCGTTTAATATAACAACTTTTTTCATTTTCTTCTCCAATTAATATAAGTGCTTATATGCCTGTTCTGATTATATCTTCCACGATTAATTCGGGTTTTAAACGGTATCTTGTATTGAGTTCTTCCATTGAAGTTCTGTCGGTAAATTCTTTAAATGATCCGTAATTGAGGACTTTCATATCCGAATTTCCGTAAAATCTTGCGATTTTTTCACCAAAACCACCGTCCAGTTCACCGTCTTCAAGTGTAACAACTATTTTGTGGTCAGCTTTTAGTGCATTCAGCATTTCTTCATCAATTCCCGTTATAAATCTCGGGTTAATTAAGGTTGCATCGGTATTTAATTTTGATTTTAAAAGTTCTTTTACTTCACGTGCTTTGTCAAGGAAGCTTCCCAAACCTATAAGTGCAACTTTGCTGCCCTTTTCAACCATTTTATATTTGTTTAAAACCGAATAATCAGTATTATCAGGAGTATTTGAATAAGTTAAATTCATCGGAACTCTTATTACAACGGGGTGTTCGTTCTGATTAACCGACCAGTCCAGCATTCTTAAATATTCTTCTTTGCAGGTGGGTGCTAAATATACAATATTGGGGATATTTGATATAACGGGAATATCAAAAGTGCAAAGGTGAGTTGCATCTGCGCTTGATATACCTCCCCAATAGATTAAAATGGTTGCGGGACTGTTATTTAATGCCAAATCCTGTGATAATTGGTCGTAAGTTCTCTGTATAAAAGAACTCATAACGCATAATACGGGTTTTGCCCCGGTTTTTGCTATACCTGATGCCATAGCAACTGCCTGCTGCTCTGCTATACCTACATCTATATAATTTTTGCCGAGTTTTTCTCTGTAACTTTTGTTAAATCCGAATACTCCCGGTGTTGCGGCATTCATTACAATAACGGAAGAATCTTCTTTTATTTTGTTTAAAAGGTAATCCTTTGTTACTGAGTTATAATCTTCATAATATTCCTGAGGCTCATCGTTTAAATGGTCTAATTCATTAGGCATAATCCAGTGGAACGGCTCTTTATCCGTTTCTGCGGGTTTAAAGCCTTTGCCCTTCTGCGTATGAATATGGACAACAACGGGGTGATTAGTGTCTTTTACGCTGCTAAACAGTTCAATTAATTTCTGAATATTATGACCTTCCCCGAGATAGTGATATTCAAATCCTAAGGCTTCAAAGAAATTGTTTTCGACCTTGCCGTTATTCTCTCTTAATTCCGTAAGCAAATTGCAGATGCCGCCCTGATTTTCGGCAATAGACATATCATTGTCATTTACAACAATTATAATATTGCTGTTTAAAACAGCGGCATTGTTTAAGCCTTCCAGTGCTTCACCGCCAGTCAGAGAACCGTCGCCTATTAAAGCTATTATGTTTTCTTTTCCGCCGAGTAAATCTCTGCCTTTTGCAAGCCCTGTTGCCAGACTTACCGAGGTTGACGTATGACCTACTTTAAACAAGTCGTGGTCGCTTTCTTCAGGGGCAGTATAGCCTGTATATTTAAGATAATTTTCGGGATTTAAAAATCCTTCTTTTCTTCCCGTAAGTATTTTATGCGGATAACATTGATGAGAAACATCAAAAACTATCTTATCAACGGGAGAATTAAAAACGTAATGCATAGCAATTGTTGTTTCAATTATTCCCAAATTAGGCCCGAAGTGTCCGCCCGTTGTGTTTACTTTCTTTATTATTAATTCTCTCATTTCTTCCGCTAAAAGATTTAACTCTTCCGAATTAAGACTTCTTAAATCCTTTGGGGAATTAACTTTATCCAGTATTTGTGTTGTTGTATTCATTACTTTTTCCTCTGTTTATTGTAATTATTTTAAGTATTCCTGATAAAAACTTTCTATCTTATCAAACGGAATTTTTTCTATATTATCATATAAATCAACATGGTTAGCACCTTTAATAATAAAAAGTTCTTTGTTATTACCTTTTAATTTTTTAAAGGCATCTTCTCCAAAATATCTGCTGTGTGCATTCTCACCGTGAATAACAAGTACGGCACTTTTGATTTCGGGGGCATATTGTAAGATTGGCTGGTTAATTAAAGACAGAGATGATGTCATATTCCATTTTCCGTTGGAATTAATAGAACGGGCATGGAAGCCTCTTTTGGTCTTATAATATCCCCAATAATCTTTTACGAATTGGGGTTCGTTTCCGTTTAATTTTTCTGGAAGTCCGTCGGCACCTTTATAATTGCCGTTTTTAAAATCCTCTGTTCTCTGTTTGTTAAGTTGTTGTTTCATTTCGTAGCGTGCTTTTTCATCAACCGAATCGTTGTAGCCCTTTGCACTTACTCTTGTCATATCATACATTGTGGAAGCAACGGTTGCTTTAATTCTTGTATCAAGGGCAGCAGCATTTATTGCAAACCCGCCGAAACCGCATATTCCCAAAATGCCTATTTTATCGGGATTTACATTTTTCTGAACTGAAAGGAAATCAACTGCAGCGGAAAAATCCTCCGTGTTTATATCGGGGCTTGCCACATGCCTTGGGGTACCTTTGCTCTCACCTGTGAAACTCGGGTCAAAGGCAAGAGTAATAAAACCCCTTTCTGCCAAAGTTTGGGCATATAATCCCGAAGATTGTTCTTTTACAGCTCCAAACGGACCTGATATCGCAATTGCGGGAAGTTTATCGCTGTTTTTAACTGCTTTCGGAGTGTATAAATCACCTGCAAGTTCTATACCGAATCTGTTTTTAAATGTAACCTTTTCAACCTTTACTTTATCTGATTTTTGGAACACCTTATCCCATTTTTCACTTGCATTTGCGATATTAGAAGTTCCAATAATTAACAAAACCGCAAAACAAGTTAATAAAATATTTTTAAACATTTTTTACCCCCTTATTTCAATTTATTGTATTCTTCATCTTTGACCGGTTCAAGCCATTCGTTTGAAGTTTCGGTACCTTCTATTTCAACAGCCAAATGAGAAAACCACGAATCAGGTGCTGCGCCGTGCCAGTGCTTAACATTTGCGGGAATGTTTATAACATCTCCGGGTTTCATTTCAACCGGAGCTTTCCCCCATTCCTGATAATAACCTCTTCCGCCGACTGCAATTAACATCTGACCTCCGCCGGATTTCGCCTTATGAATATGCCAGTTATTTCTGCATTTTGGTTCAAAAGTTACGTTATAAATATTAACCTGAGTTGTTGAAACAGGTGCAATGTAACTTTGTCCGATGAAATATTTGGCATAAGCATTATTCGGCTCACCGACTTTAAACATTATGGTTTTTGCGTATGCTTCTTTTTCCGTTAAAGCGGGAGTATTGTCCTTCCATACTTCTTTTGCCAGATTAAATGTTGCCCAGGCTTTGGGCCAGCCGGCATAAAATGCCGTATGAGTTATGGCAGCTGCAATCTCTTCTTTTGTAACTCCGTTGTTTTTAGCATTCTGAAGATGATATTTAAGTGAATTATCTGTTATTCCCTGCGACATAAGAGCAACAACGGTTATTAAGCTTCTTGTTTTCAGGGATAAATCTTTATTATTCCAGTTTTCTCCGAACAAAATATCATCATTATAATGTGCAAATTCGGGTGCAAAAGAACCTAAATTATCTCTGCCTGCTGTTTGTACAATTTTTCCGCTATTCATATTTTTATTTACCTCTTTATTTCTGTTTCCGGCAGCAAAACAAGATGTTTGTACCAGAAAAGCGATTGTCAGTACTGTTATTAAAAACTTTTTCATAAATCTGTTTTATCCTTCTTTTTTAAATACCCCTTTACCGCAGCCGCAAACAGGGCATTTGTAATCATCAGGCTCATTATCTAAATTACCTTCATATTCAAAGCCGCAAACACTGCAGGAATAGATTTGCCTGTCGGGATTATCATCTGTTTTGGGAGCATATTTATTGTAAATATCTTCTGTTTTAATTCCGTGATGTTTTTCCTGCAGGGCAAAATATTCTATACTGTCGGCAGCCTTTGATAAACCCTTTGCCCGAAGTGCATCAGCAAGGTTATTAATAGCTGTTTCGCCTTTATATTCAGCTTTAGACAGTCCTTTAACCAATTTCCAAAATTCTTTTTCATTTTTAGGGTATTTGCCGTTCAGGGTTGCATAGAAACCTGCATGGTTTACTTCCTGATTACCCAGTCCTATAAATTCTTTGGCAACTTCTTCCAAACCGAAATCTTGTGCAATTCTTGCCAGTGCATAATACATCATTCCGCCCGTTGCCTCTCCTGCAGCCAGTTGAGCAATTTGTTTTTCAAATTCCGTACCTTTTGTCTGACCGTAAATACTCATTAATTACTCCTTTATAAATTTACTTTTCTGATTACTTTAGCGGGAATACCGGCTACTATTGTATTCTCCGGAACATCTTTTGTAACAACTGCGTTTGCACCTATAATTGCACCATTACCTATTGTTACACCCGCTAAGATTGTTGCATTAGAACCTATCCATACATAATCGCCGATTTTAATAGGTTTTGGGTATATATTTTGCCTGTGGCTCGGTCTTTCATCGTGATTTAATGTTGCCAAGGTTACGTTATGTCCGATTAAAACACCGTTTCCTATTTCGATACCGCCTTGGTCCTGAAATTTACAGCAGGCATTAATAAAAACCTTTTTCCCGACTTTTATATTTTTCCCGCAATCCGTATAAAACGGCGGAAATAGCCTGAAGGATTTATCAACTTTTCTGCCTGTTAACTGTGAAAATAAATCAATGATTTCTTTTTCACTATGGTATTTGTTATTAATTTCCATTGTGATTTTTATGGCTTCCTGACTTAATTTGTGAAAAGTCTTAAGCATTGTACCTTCAACAACCTTACCCGATGCCATTGTTTTACGAAATTTATCTAAATCAATATCCTTCATTAGTTTAATAATATACTTTCTCTTTTTTTATTTTCCGTCGGGGAAGCTTGTAATATTAGTATTTTCAACTTCGGGTAAACCGTATTTTTCTTTTGCATCTTTAAAGGCTTTTATCATAAATGCCATATTTCTTGCAAGATTTCTCATTGTCTGCAGGCCTTCTTTGTCTTTCCGAACGTCATCGGGAGTAAATCCGTGAGTCATATTCCAATAGGTGCCTGAAGCAACCGGCATACCTGATATTGTAAAGTATTTGTTTAAAACATCAAAAGATGCCGTATTCCCGCCTCGTCTTGCATTTACAACGGCAGCACCCACTTTCATGTGCTTTGAAAACGGGGTACTGAAAAACAATCTGTCCAGAAAGGAAAGTAAGGTTCCGTTCGGTGAAGCGTAATAAACGGGACTTCCTACTACTATGCCGTCTGCTTTTTCAAATTTTTGTGCAACTTCATTTACCGCATCATCAAAAACGCATTTACCGTTTTGTCTGCAGGAATTGCAGGCAACGCAGCCTCTTATGTCTTTATTTCCTATATGAATGAGTTCTGTTTCAATACCTTCTTTATTAAAAACATTAATCATTTCATTTAATGCAGTATAAGTACAGCCGTTCGGTTTCGGACTGCCGTTAATTAATAAAACTTTTGCCATAAAATTTTCTCCGGTTATATATTATACCCCCTGTGTCCAGGTGTTTTCATTGTTGAAGATAGCGTATAGAGCGTTATAATTATCGCTGTTAAAGTCATTTTGACCGTTTGGTTTAATTGCATCCCATACGCTTGCATATTCTCTGCCTTCTGCTGTCAGCCATGTTGCAGCTTGTTCCATAATAGACGAAAGAGTTGTTGAAGATATATAATATCCGTCGGCTGCTTCAATTTTTGAAAGATTATTTACGGTTTCGGTATTTGCAAATCTTACGCCGTCACATATATCCCAACCGTTGCATGATGCGGTTGAAACGGTTCCTGCATATTTCAAATCCATATCACCGCAGATAAATGCACTATATCCCGTTCCTGTTATATCATATTCTTCTGTTTCGAGATTGTAATCACCATAATGCTTAAATTCTTCAAGAGTTCCGTCCGCTTTAACATTTAATAATAAGTTTAAATTATCATGAGTCATAAAATCACTTGTAAATTTAACATCATTTGTACCTTCTGTATCTGTTATAAGAACTTTAGAATTAACGCTTATTCCTGTTGTACCCTGCCAATCATGACCACCTTCAATAATGTAGGTATCATTACCGTCTTCGCCTTTTAGTATTGCACCATAAGTATTATAAGAACCCGAGCCAGCACCATCTTTAACTGCTATTGTATCATTACCGATTCCTGAATTAACAATACCCTCAAAAAGAGTTATGTCGTCATTGCCTGAACCTGTTGTGATTTCGGTTTTAAGGGTTCTATTTATATACTCATTTCCATCAAATATAGAGATATTACCTTTACCTACACTATAAACATTAATTGTTTGTTTTCCGCTTCCTGTTGCATTTATTTCATAATAACTGCAATTAGCGTTTTCGGTGCTTGTTATTGTGTTGTCTCCGTTACCGTTTAAAGTAATATTGAGTAAATAATATTCATAATTTCCTTGCGGAGCTGCTGTTATAGTATTATTTCCACCGTTATCAACAAGCGTAGTAATACGACTTTGAATATTGTATTCATCATTGCCTGTTCCGCCTGTAATTGAAGAATAATCCGCCATTGCAACTACGGAATTGTTGCCTGAGCCAGTATTGATTATTTGCGGATTTTCTTCTGTTGAAGTAGTAGAATGAGCTAAAATAAAGTCATTTCCGCCTAAACCATTTATATTGCCTGTAGAAGATATTGCATCATCTCCCTCGGTTCCTTCTGTTGCCATAGAATAAGAACCATTTAAGTAACTTATAAAATCAGCCATTGTATATTGACCGTTTTGAGCATACCCATCGTAAGTTTTAATGGTAAAGTTAGAAAATCCGCCTGATGCATAATCTTTTAAAATCAAGCCAGCCGTATTATATGATAAAACTAAATCGTTACCGTTATATTGATAAGATGTATTTGTTTTAACAAAAGCTTTAAATTCAATAACATCATTACCTGAACTTGCAACAATAGTATCATATCCGTATTCGCCATCAGCAATATATTTATCATCACCTGCTCCGCCATCTATTAGAAGGTTGGAAGGAACATTTGCATAGCCAGTTGCAATATAGATTGTGTCGTTACCTGCACCACCAAATACGGTACTTGTACCGGAGGTTCTTATATAATCGTTGCCGTCTCCTGCGTCGATATAATTATCTTCGCCCTGACCTAACCACATGTCGCTTCCATGTATTTCATCATCGCCGGCGCCTGCTTCAACATAGTTGTTGCCTAAGCCTGTATAGATTATATCCCAACTGTTTGAACCATAGATTGTATCGTTTCCGTTATCACCCCAGAGCATATTATAATAAATAGCAGTTGCTTCACTACCATCTATTATATCGTCTCCGTCACCGCCATAAGCACGAACATCGGCATTGCTTTTTAAAATAATACTGTCATTACCTTCTTCGCCGTATATTTCAGATGTTGCATTGGAATTATAATAAGTATCAATTGCGGTAGCATAAGAATAAATTGTATCGTTACCTTTTCCGCCATAAACTACATCTCTATATGCGTTCGCATGAATTTCATCATTTCCGCTTCCTGCGTAGATATTGTTTGTAAAGTATGTATCACCGCCAAGATATGTTTTTGAACTTTCGGCATCAAAGTTTCCTTCTGAATAAGCGCCAAGACTGTAAATGGTGTTGTTTCCGTTTCCGCCGTGGATTTCTTTATAATTAAATTGGGTATTCGCTAAGTCTAAAGCTTCTACCGTACCGCCAATGAGAATATCATCTCCTTCGCCGCCATCAATATAATCTTTTCCTGAACCGCCATCAATAAAGTCATTTCCGCTTCCGCCTATGATGTAATCATTTCCTTTACCGCCGTATATAGTATCATTTCCGTCGTTTTCGGCTGCATAGATGTAATTCCCGTCAGCATCGTGCCCGTTCAGGTTATTTCCATAGATAACATCATTGCCGTCGCCGCCTTTAATAACTTGAGCACCTGAACCGCCGATTATATAATAATCAACATTCTTTGGAACGGTTCCAGTTATTTCCTGATTAACGTCATAAATATTTCTATTTGCAGTTGTAGATGTTCCAAGCGTACCTGCCGTTTCACCAACAGTTATTGTATCTAAGGCACCATTTGAATTATCTATTACATTAAATCTATAGGTTTCTTTTTTACGAATTGTCGCACCGTTACCTATATCATATTTATGAGCACCGTTTGTATATCCGTCTCCTTCAAACAATTCTCCTGTTTGGTTTATAACATTCAAGAACGCCCTTAGTGTGTATGTGGAATTTTCATTAGATAACCACTCATGAGATTCCTTATAGGTTATTGTTATTTTATCTTTTTGTTCATCGGTTAATTGGCCCCATCCGTCAATAATAAGAGTTCCTGCGCCTCTGCCGTTATTTGAAGCTATATACAATTTATTGTCTTTTTCAAAAGCAGTAAAATGAACATTGCTGTCTGTTACGTAATCTTTTGTTTCAATAAATTTGCTTACGGGTTCTTCTTCTCTAAAGGTTGAAGAAGTATCAATGCCTATATTAATATTGTGTTTTCCGTCAACTTTTAAGGTATTTACACCTTCGCCAAAAATTATGCTTATTGTGCCGTCAAATTCATCAGACATTTCAGTAGTATCAATATAGTCATTACCTGAATTTGTACAGACATAGTACATAGGAACAAGTTCACTAACCATATCATATTCATCGGTTACGATAAATTTATCATCTCCTCTGTTTCCATACATAACACCGCTTCCTTTTAGGGTATCGTTGCCGTCGCCGCCGTTTGCGCCCGATGAAGTATAGAAGGTATCGTTACCTTTTCCGCCATCAATTGAACCAGTTGATGATTTTATATATTCTACTAAAACTATGTTGTTCGAATTATCACTTAAAAATCCTCTTTTAATTTCATAATCATGTTCTCTGATTTGGCTAATTTTATTACTATCTTCTGTATAATAAACAGGATAACTTTCGCCAAATGAATCTACATAATTTGTATAAGGCTCCTCATATGCAAGCGGGGTATTATAAAATACTCCGTTTTTGATTTCTTTTGTGCCATCTTGTTTGGTGACAACGATAAGATATTCTCTGTTTTCATAAGCTTGACCATTATAATAAATTTTATTTCCTTCGGCATGGAACGTTTCATCGCCGTCACCGCCAATTATGTAAGTAATTCCACCATTAGTGTGTCCCATAAGACCTTCATTTACACCGCCCGAGTAGAAGGTGTTATTACCGCCTGCCGTTCCTAATAAATAATTATGAGATGAAATTCCGGGTGCATCACCATATAGAACACTATCTATTTGAGCTGCTTTTTGAGCAGGAGAAGTTGTTACAGAATTATGTTTTGGTTTATAAGTTCCAGTAAAATAGTATTTCTTCAAATCGGAATTATTTATCAGTTCGTATAAAGATACAGCTTCCCCGTTTGTTCCTGCCTGAAGTTTGATTTTAGAATAATCGTAACCTTCAATATTAAAGAAATCCTTTATTGTAAGAGAATCGGTATTGTTTCCGTAACCTGTTATTGTAAGGTCGGCATAGAGTCCGAGGGAATTTTGCGCGCCGCCTGTGAAAATTAAACTATCAAGATTTGTAATATCTTTAAATACAAATGTATTATCGTTTTCATCATAAGTAACATCTGTACCTGAACCTTTAGAGATATAAATTGTGTTCTCTCCGCCGCCGCCATAAATAATATCGGTTTCCGAGCCGCATGTTATTGTGTCATTACCGGTACCGCCATAAACGTAGTTATAGCCTGCTCCGGTTGTTATATTATCATTGCCTGAGCCTGCATATATTCTGTTTGTGCCCAGTTCGCTTGTTAAAGTATCCGCATTATCGGTTCCCGAAATAATTCTTGTACCGTTTACCGTTAAATAAGGGCTAGGAGGTACTACGGGAATTGCAGTGTCTAAGAAACTTGCAATTGTTTTCTTTGTGCTTCCCGCTTGAATATATTTTGCGCTGTGTCCGCCTAATTTGTAGTCTTTTATTATGACTGTTGTTCCTGATGCATTTAATATAAGGTTATTATCCGAATAATAAGCAGTTATATTATTTAAATTTGCTGTTTTATTAAAATAAATTATATCCGTTCCACCGCCTTTTACAACGGTATTTGTTCCTTCATTACTGCCGAAATAGAGAGTATTTGTACCTTTACCTGCATTAATATAATCGCTGCCTGTTCCTGCATATATTTTATCAGCACCTGTTCCGCCATAAATACTGTCATTTCCCGCACCGCCTTTTAAAGTGTTAGTGCCGTAATTTCCGTATATTTTATCGTTATTTGCTCCGCCGTCTAATAAATCGTTGCCTTTACCGCCATAAAGATAGTCATTCCCGTTTCCGCCGTATAATTTATCGACACCGTCATCACCGTATAGATGGTCGGTCCCGTTATATCCGTAAATAACATCATTTCCTGCATTACCATGGATAGTATCATAACTTGTACCACCGTATATGGTATCATTACCTGCTTGACCGTTTAATTTATTTTTATATTTACTCTTTTTAAAATTAATAACGTCATTGCCACCGCCGGCATTGACCGTTAATGCTTTCTTCCAATCTTTAGAACTTATCCAGGTGATTTTATCCTTTTTGCTTGTTCCCGTAACTTTGCCGTTTTTTGGTTTTATAGCCATTTTAATATCTCCTCTATAGTGCAGTTTATAATAATATATTATACTATATTTCCAAAATGGGCATGACTTTATTATTTTGTATAGTAAATCGTGTTAATTGGAATTCATGTAATTAAAAAATCTGATGAAAAATATATAACATAATGTTATAATATAAATGCTCTATGCGGGTATTTATTTTGTTCCTACATTTTGATTAATAGGGAAAGTTGACTCTGATAACAATGCAGTAGACCTGCCGTGCAGCAGGAAACGGATTTGTTAAGGCGCTTACCCACCTGTGGAGCATTCACAGGTAACAAAATCGTACTTGCATGGGGCTTTTTATTGTTGTTTCAATGCTCCGATTTTTATAACGGCTGTATCTGTTTTGAGTAAATATCTTGCCCGGTCGCATATTTCAAGAACGTAGAAATTCATTTCTTTTGCTCTTTCAACTACATATTTTAAAAGCTCTACAATTCTCTCATCAGGCTCTTCTTCACGGTATTTTGTAAGCCAGCTGTTTTCTATATCAATTACAATAATTTCAATGTTATTCTCTTTATTAAATTCCAGCCACCTGTCGAGTTCAACCTTTGTATCGTTTGTTCCCGGAATGATTATGTATTTGCTTATAACACCGTAGTGAGTATTCACTTTTGCGGCGGCATATTTCTTCAGATTGCTGCAAACGATATTGAAAGCATCTACCTGTTTTATTTCCTTATAAGTATCTCTATCAGAACTGTCTATTGAAACAACAACGGATAATTGTCCCGAAGCAATTCCTTTTTCAACCATTTTTGAGTATTTTATACCCGAAGACGG
>JAEEGL012403354.1_pt1 | contig 11803 bp, 5 predicted proteins | sample 9134231 | NCBI WGS metagenome assembly JAEEGL01 (sample SAMN16246548, study PRJNA631951) | gut metagenome | biome: gut microbiome; feature: rumen; material: fiber-attached | host: Bos | place: Iran: Karaj | collected 2018-10 | reverse complement strand
TCAAGAAATAATGAAATGTGAGAGAATAAGTCAAAGATTATTTTTACAAAAATATATTCAAGGTAGAGCAAAAGATATTGATATAATAGATGATATAGAAAAAACTGCACCAAGTAAAGAAGAATTAACAAAAGAAACTGCTACAGAAATTATAAATAAAGTATTAGAAAATTATAAAATTTTATATCCAGAATTAGAAAGATTTGAAGGTAAAATTAAAGTAGAAGAAGGAGAATGTTTATTATCAACTGAATTTGATTTCTTTATTGAAACTTTAGAATTTTTTGGTCTTCCTAAAGGTTATATGCAAGGTGCAGGACATTGGGATGATTGGTTAGAGAAAGAAGCTAAAAAAAGAGAACAAAAAGAACAATTTAGAAAAAAATTAGGACAAGCTTCAAAGACAACTCGTCATAAGAGAGATAAAAAAGAAAATGAACAACCAATTAAACCATCTTACTTTGATTTTTCTCCTTTAGGTAAAGCAATGAGATTATTTAAAGATGGTAATATTACAGTAAGAACATTTTTAAGAAAAACTGTAAAAGAAAATAAAAATTTAATAGCTTCATTTTTTGTTGATGAAAATAATGAACCAAGTGATTTAAGATGTTTTGATATAATGTCATTAAGTAAAAAATTAAATCAAGCTGGAATAAATGTAAGACCTGAATTTGCTGATAAAATTGGTCCTATTTTATTATGTTTTGGTGGTATTCCTTATACTAAAAGAGTTGTTCAAAGAATGCCTGAACATGAAGTTGTTGATATTGTAATTGAGAAAAAAGAAACTAAGAAAAAAAAACAAAAAAAAAAAGAAGTTAAAGAAGAAGAAGAAGTTAAAAAAGAAGTAAAACCTATTAATGTTACTGTTTATGAAGTTTCTATTTCTGATTTCTTTAAAGCAATTGATATGACTTTCCAATATGATAAATTAATGTATGAAATTGGAGAAATTGATGATGAGGATTTTGCTAAAGAATATAATGAATATATGGAAGAAGAAAAAAAAAAATATGAAGCTTCTTTAAAACATGAAAAAAGTGCTTATCAAAAATTAGCTGAAGAGAATATGAAAAAAAATGAAAGTGAAAGTGCAAAAAGTTTAGAAAAATATAAAAATTATTTAGATAGTTATACTGATGAAAATGCTGTGCCACCAACACCTGATGAAGTAATAAATGCTTTTTGTGTTAAATTATTTTTTATTGAACAAGCTTTTGAAAGTAGATCAAGTGATTTCTTATTAAAAGTTTTTGATCAATTTCCAGATAAAGATTATTTAGTTTTAACACAACCACATTCATTTATTGAAAATTCTTTATTAGAACAATTTATTAAAATTGATAAAAAAGTTGATTCTTTATTTGGTGAAGTTTTATATATTATTCATAGAGAAAGTTTAATGATTAATTTATTAAATGTATCATTTGCTACTGAAGAAGATTTAAAAAATTCTACTTATTTATTTGAAAGATTAAATGATAAAAGTTCTCAAATGTATGATTTAGCAACTTATGCTGTTCAAAATAAGGAAAAATCTAAATTTATGTGTGTTGTTTGTAAAATTAATGTTCATATTGTTGGAATTTGTTTATTAAGTAAAGAAGTTAATATTGAATATTATGATAGTCATTTTTCAATTAGAGATTATATGAATTTAGATAAAATTTCTAAATATTTCCATTCTAGAATTGTATTCTTTGAATCACATAAAAATTTCGCTCAATTTACTAAAGTTTTCTTTAAAGAAATATTAAGATTAGTAAATAAAATTGCATTATATTATGAAATTGATCCAGATGCAAAAGATACTCCAAAATTCTTTAATGACTTTATTTTAACAAGAAATAGAAAATTCCCTCATTTTATACAAAAAAAATGGGAATATGAAAAACATTTATATGAAGATGAGAAAATTAAAACTAGAACTGATGGAGAAGAAAGAGATGATTTAGATGAAAAAGAAAGTGATTTTTGTTTATTATATTTATCAAAGAAAATGATGGTTGAAAGTAGAATTGCAAATAATAATAGAATTGTTGTTATTGGAGCAAGTGATACTGGAATTAGTTTTATTGAAAGTTTATTATCAATTCGTTATTTGGAATTTTCATATATTTATTTAATTGCTCCTGGTGGTTTATTATATCATCATATTGAAAATGAATTAAGTAATATGAAAGTTTCTATGAATAATTATCAAATTAAAGATTTAAAAAAATTACTTTTAGAAAAAAGAATAAAAATAATTAATTCAAAAGTAATTGATATAAAACCAAAACAAAAGTATATTCAATTTGAAGATTTATCAATATTAAATTATGATTATTGTGTATTTACAATGGGATTACAAGATCATTTATGGAAAGATTTAAAAGTATTTTGTGATAAGAAATTAGGAGAAAAATTCGCTGAATTTAGAGACACACAAGATAAATTAGATAATCCAAATATGAAAGAAATAACTGCAAATTTAAATGCTTTAGCAAATATTCAAAATAATTTAAAGAATGAAATAACTCAAATGATTTATTCAATTGATAATCCAAATATTTATGAAAAATTCTCAATAACAGATAAAAAAATGATATCATTAAGAAAAAATCCACATTATGAAATTTTATTATATGGTAGAAATTTAAATTTATTATGTTTCATTCAAGGATTAATTAAAAGAAATATTCCACCAAAAAAAATAAAATTAGTAATTCCAAATATAAAATCAGATTTAACAGCAAATAAACAAAATTTAAAAGACGAAAGAAAATTACAACAACTTAGAAAAGAAAAAGGAAATGACTTTTTAAATTTAGATGATGATTTAGATTTTATAAATGGTAACTCATTAGAAGAATGTCCAGATGTTGAAAATTTCATATTAGAAACATTACAAAAAAAAGGAGTTCAAGTATATAAAAATTTCAATTTTTCAGGAGTAAAATTAAAAAGAGAAGAATTTACAGATCCAGCAAATATAAAACCAGAACTTCAAGATTTAGTAATTGAATCATTTAAATTTACTGAAGATGGAAAAGAAAATGATGTTTATTTAACAACAAATTTAATAGTAACTGGTGGAATGTTAGATGTTGATCCAATGATATTTAAATTTATTCATGAAAATGGTTTAGTTTATAATGGTAGAGCAATAATAAATAATAATTTCTTAACTGCTGATAATAGTATTTTTGCAGCTGGAAAATTATGTGAATTTTCACAATGTTATCAATATATTGAAAGACATAAACAATTAAGATTAGAATGTTATAATAGTCAAGAAGTTGGTTATACTTTAGCAAAGTATTTTTTACAAACTATTGATTCACAATTAAATGTTGATGCTAGTGCTTTTGATGATAAAAAATTACCTAATTTTTATTTACCTTTACCAACTGGTTGTTATTTACCTGATGATTATATATTCTTTAAAGCTAAAAGTGTAAAAGAAACTAATCCAAAAATATATCAAAAAGAAAATAATAGACAACCATTAATTTATAATACATTAGATAAAGATGGTTGTTATTTAAGTTTTGGATTTAATATTTTTGGTATAATTGATTCAGTTGTTTATTTTGGTAAAGAAGATTTAGATTATAGAGCATTAGTTTCATTAGTTGGATTACATGAAACATATTTAAATAAATTATTAAATAGATTTGAAGGTGATTTAATTGATAATATTCCTATATTCTTAAGTGAAAATTGGGCACTTGCTTTATATCATGATAAATTTAGTCAACTTGTTATTAAATTAAAAGCAATTTTACATGAAGAAGATATTTATAAAATTGTTTATGATGTTGTTGAAAAAGATGAACCTTTAGATAGAGAAGCTATTACTGGTTTATTATCTAAAGTTGGTAAGAGAACTAAAGCTAAAATTGAATATGAAATTGTTAGTTTTCTTAATGAAAATAGAAATCAATTACCTTTTTATCATATTCCTGCTTTGAAACCTGTTGAAGATAGTACTCAAGATGGTGGATCACGTACTTCTAGTAAGAAAAGTTCCAAGAAAGTTTCTAGACAAGAAAGTGCTAAATAAATATTTTTTTTTATTGAAATTGTGAATTATTTATACTTTTTTATAATTTATTTTAATATAAAAAAAAAAATAAAAAATTATGTATTTAAATATTATGTTTTTTTATAGTTTATTTTTTATTTTTTTAATTTTTTTGAGAATAATTTAGAATAATTAAAATGTATATTTATTCATATTTAAAATATATTTAAACAAATATTTAGAAAATATGAAAAGTAAAGAGAAAAAGAAAGTAGATAATAAAAGGAAAAAATCCAAACAAAATGATGATATAATGCATTTAGATGTTTTAGAAATGTTAAAAAGTGGTTCAAAAATATCACAAAATATTTTAACGGGATCAAAAGATAAAAGAAAAATAAAAGAGAAAGAAAAAGAAAAAAGCGGTGAGTTAGAAATAAAAAAGAAAAAAATAACAAAAGAACTAGAAATAGAAAAAGAAGAACCAAAACCAAAAAAAAAATCATCCGAAATAAAAAAATCAAATATAAAAATTAAAAAAAACAAAAAAATAATATCAGATTCATCCGAAGATGAAGATTTAATAGAAGAAATAAAAAAAGAAAATTCTAAAAAAACAGCATCAAAGTCAAAATCAAAATCAAAAAAGAAAATAAAATCAGAAGATGAAAACATTTCAATGGAAGAAATAACAGAAGAAATATTAGATTTCCAAAAAACAAACAAAAAAAAAAAATCTTTAGAAAAAAATAAATTTGATAAACTCTTATCAACAACAAATAAAAAAACAAATCGAAAATCAAAATCACCAATAAATGAAATAACAGGACCATTATCAAATGAGACAATAGTATTAACTGGAGAATTTTCAATAACAAGAGATAAATTTACAAATTTATTAAAAAGTTTTGGTGCAAAAGTAACAGGATCAGTAAGTTCAAGAACAACTATTTTAATTCATGGTGATATATTAGAAGATGGTAGAAATTATAAAGAAGGACGAAAATATAAAACTGCAATTGAAAAAGAAGTAAATAATATTTTTAATGAAGAAGATTTTGAAAATTATATGAGAAAATTATTAAAAAAACCAAATTGGTCAATTTTAAATAATGATAATGAAAAAGAAGAAAAAATAAATATTGGTAAAGTTTCATCAAAAAAAGAAAAAAATATAAAAAATAAAAAAAAAGAAAGTGATATAAAAAATAAAGAAAAATCATATATTTTATGGACTGAAAAATATACTCCAAAATCACTTGATGAAATAATAGGAAATAAAACAATAATATCAAAAATAATAAATTGGTTAGATGATTGGGATGATGTAATTTTAAATGGTAAAACTAAGAAAGTAATAACAAAATTTACAAAAGGACAAAAACCACATTTTGAAAATATAAATGCAAGAGCTTGTTTAATAACAGGTGATCCTGGAATAGGAAAAACAAGTTCAATTCGTTTAATTTCAAAATTAAAAGGTTATCAAATTTTTGAAACAAATGCATCTTTACAAAGAAATAAATCAATAATTCAAAGTAATGTTGGTTTTTTATTTAATAATACAACAATTCCATTTAATACTTTAGAAGATATTAATACTAAAAATTTAATTATAATGGATGAAATTGATGGAATGAGTGGAAATGATGATAGAGGAGGAATTTCTGCTTTAATTGATATAATTAAAAAGACTAAAATTCCTATTATTTGTATTGCGAATGATAGACAAAGTCAAAAATTGAAAAGTTTAGTTAATTATTGTTATGATTTAAAATTTAGTAAACCTGATAAAAGACAAATTTCACAAAGAATGTTAAAAATATGTGAAAAAGAAGGAATTAATTGTGAAATGAATGCTTTAGAATATATTTGTGAAAGTTGTGGTAATGATATAAGACAATGTATAAATTTTATTGAAATGTATTCTAAAATACATAAATCAATTACTTTTAAAGATATTTCTCATAATATGAATTCTTTTAATAAAGATTCTTCTGTTATGTTATCTAATTTTGATGCTGCTGTTAAATTATTAAATAATTCTAATTCGAAAAAAATGAGTTTTAGAGAATTATTAGATTTATATTTTATTGATTATGATTTAATTCCTTTATTAATTCATGAAAATTATTTATCTGCTTTTAAATTTGATCATAAGAAAGATATTTTAGATAATTTATCTTTTGAAACTGATTTAATTTCACAAAGTGATATTATTGATAAGAGAATTAGAACTAATCAAAATTGGAATTTATTAGTTGATAGAGGAATTTTAGGAAGTGTTTCTTCTTGTTTTTTTACTAAAGGCGTTGTTCCTTTTCCTAAATTTCCTGAATTAATGGGAAAAATGAGTTCAATGAGAAAAACAAAAAGAGAAATTAAAGAATTAAAAAAATGTTTTTTTGGTTATAATTCTCATAGTATTAAAAATGAAATAGTTCCTTTAGTTTTCACTACAATTATTAATAATATAAATGAAACAAATGAAGATAATAATTTAGATAATTGTATTGATATTATGAAAAGTTTTAAATTAAATATGGAAATGGTTAAAGAAAATTTAATGGATTTAGCACAAGAAAATATGCAAAAAGAATTTAATAATATTGCACCAACTGCAAAAAGTGCTTTTACTAGATTATATAATAAAAATTTTAAAACTAGTATTATAAGGAAAAAAGGTTCTAAAAAAGGAAAAGATACTTTAGAAATTAGTAATATTAAATATGATGAAGATGGAAATCCAATTAATGAAGGTGATAATAATAATGATAATAATGATGATGATAATGAAAGTTCTATTATTGATGTTAAAGATGTTAAAAGTAAGAAAAGTAAAAAAAATACTAAAGATAAAAAAATTACTAAAGAAAAAAATAAAGGAAAATCTAAAGGAAGAAAAAATAAAAAAAGTTCTAAAAATTCTCAGAGTTCTAGTTTTATTGATGATTCTGAGGAATATTATTAAAATATTATTTTTTTTAATTGGTTTATTATAGCTTAATTTTATAAATGAAAATTACAACTTTAATAAAAATAATAAATTAAAAAATTATTTCATTGTTTTTTTTTGTAAGTTTAATTTATGAATTTCTTTATTTAATTGATATATTTTTCTTTTATAATCTTTTATAGATGATTCAATTTGTCCTTTTTCAGGAATTAATTTTTCAATTTCAAATCTTAATTCTTTTGTTTTTATTTCTGTGAACATTATATTTGATTTCTCTTTTTCAATATTATTATTTATTTCATTTGTATTATTTAAGTTATTTTTTATTTTATTTTTTATTTCTTTTATTCTTTTTGATATATCATTTAATTTTCTATTTAATTCTGATTTTTCATCAATACAATTTTGTTTTTCTGTTAAAATTCTATTTGAATTAACCTTAAGTTTATTTATACAATTTATTCTAGAAAAAAAAATATCATGACAACAATTAATTTTTTTATTTAAAATATGAATATTACTTTTTTTATTTTGAATCCTCATAGTTTTTAATAATTCAGAATCAAAATTAGTTGTATCAATTCTTAAAATATCAATAGGTATATTTATACAAAAATAATTTTTTTCATTCATTATTTTATTAAAGAAAAAAAAATAATTTTTTTAAATTATCCTTTCTATAAAAAAAATATAAACATTAAGAGAATATTTAATAGAAAAAAAAAATAAAAATCTATTTTAAAAAAAATGAAGAAATCAACTCAACAAACAAAGCAATCAGATTCAGATACAGAAGAATATACTCAAGAAGAAATAGAAAAACTTGATTATTATCATGATTTAACAAATCATGTTTTAGATGATGATGATATATATGATTTAATGTGCAAATATGGAGATGATGAAATAAAAATAAAAGAAGAATTAAAAGAATTGACAAAAGAAGCAAATAAAGGAGAAGAATATCAATGGCATGTAGTAGGAAAAAGTAAAAATAAATATTATATAAATATTTAATATAGAAAAAGAAAAAAAAGTAAATAAACCAATTTTCAAAAAAAATAATTTTGGATATAAAAAAAATATAAAAGATGAAAATGAAAGCGAAAAAAAAATAAAAGGTGAAAATACATATTATAATAATAATAATAATAATTATTATAGACCTTATAGAAGAAATTATTATAAAAATAATAATTATTATAAGAAAAATTATAGAAATTATAAAAGTAAAGATGCAGTTGAAGTTCCAGATTTAAATGATAATAAAATTGAAACTAAAGTTATTGAAAAAGAAATAGAATCTTTTGAAGATAATAAAATCACATCAAATATTATAAATGAAGAAAAAGAAATAAATAAAAATGAAGAAAAAGAAAATGAAAATGAAAATGAAATTGAAATAGAAGAAAATAAAAAAAATAAAAAAAAACATAAAGTCGAAATTGAAGATAGAAAAGAAGATTTTGAGAAAGAAAAAGAAAAAGATAAAAAAGAAAATATAAAACAAAAAAAAAAAGAGAAACATACAATAGTAGAAAAAAACATAGAAACTAAAATAGAAAATGAAAGAGAATTAGAAAATGAAGAAGAAATTCAAAAAAAAATAAAAGAGTATACTCCAGTTCAAGAATCAAATATAACAATACATGAAAAAGAGAAAAAAAAAAATAAAAATAATGAATTTGAAATAAATAAAAATACAACAGTATCAATAACAGGTGAAGAAAAAAAAACACAAAATATTCAAACACAAACACAAAATATTCAAAATCAAAATCAAAATATAAATAATTTGAATAATCCAAATCAAAGATTAATGTATCCATTTCCAATGTTTTATAATCCAAATATGAAAACTCCAATTAATCAAAATGATAATAAACAACAACCTATTTATTATATGATGGTACCTTATGTTATGATGTATGATCCTAATTCTAATGAAATGAAAGATAAAAATAATAATATGAATTATCCATATTATCCTCAATATATTCAACCTCAAAATTTTCAAGTTCCTGAACAAGGACAAGATTATCCTTTTAATCAAATGCCTTATGGGATTCCTATGATGCAAATGTATCCTATGAATCAGAATATTAATCCTAATATTAATGTGAATATGGATAAGAAGAAATAAATTTTTATTTACGTATATTTTTTCTTTTTTTAAGTTCTTAGATTTGAAAAAAAATTTATTTATAAATTTTTTTTTATTTTTTTTTTTTAATTTTTTTTTTGAATGAGAAATAAAAGGGATTATAGTGATAAAAAATTAAATGAAGTTAGTTTAAAAAAAGGAGGGAAATCTTTATTAAGGAAAATTAGTATTAATAATTTAAAGAATTATAGTAAGACTCCAAAAGATAATAATCAAAAGAAATTATTTAATGAAGGAATTATTGAAAGATTTTATAAAAAAGAAAAAAAAAATAATAATAATAAATCTTATTATAATAATAAAACAAATGAAATAAACAGAATGAAAAGAAATCATAGTAATAATAATTTTGTATCAAATCATAATAATTCATTCAATAATAATAGTTATTCTTCATTAAAATATAATAAATCATTTGTTGGTTATTCAAATCATAACACTTTATATAGTCAAAATAATAACAATTTTATAAATTATTTTACATTCAAAAATAAATCAAAAATTCACAATTATCAACCTGAAGAAATAGTAACAGTGTATAATAAAATTAATAAAAATGAGAAAAAAGTGAAATATTTAATTCCTATTTATGATAAAAATAATAAGTATATAGGATTCTATAAAGACTTAAATTTTAATCAATCAAATAATCAAGATTTAAATATAGAAGTCATTAAAAATACTACAAAATCTTCAAATGAAATAGATAAATTAAATTATGAAATAGTAAAATTAAAACAACAACAAAATTTAGATAAACAAGAGATTGATAATAAATTAAAATTTGAAATTAGAGACTTAAAACAGAGTTTGAAAAAGGAAATTTTAAAAATTAGAGATAATAATGATTTAAATTATCTAAATCCAAATGAATTAAGTGAAAATCATTTTGAACATTCTAGTTTTTTTGAAGATGAATATAAATTATATAAAAATTATAATAATATTAACAATTTAAAAATACCAAATAATAAACCTTTGCCAAAAATAATATCAAAAAATAATAATAAAAAATACTTATTTAGAAATTCCTTTAATAATGATATAAAAAAAAATCAAAATATTATTTTAAGTCATTCTCAATCATTAGGAAATATTCCTAATTATAAAAATAAATTAAATAGAAACAATTTTTTCGATGATTTTAATCATAAAAATCAATATAATTTACCAAATATTAGATTTTATAGTCCAAGTAATGACAATAATATAAATGAAAATAGTCAATTAAGTAAAAGTAATCATGCAAAAAAATTTAGAAGGTTTAAACTGAATAAATTTATTAGAGATAATTAAAATAAGTTTTGATAAGAAAAATGTTATTTATTTTACTATAAAATTTTATTTTAAATTAAAGAGATTATTTCTTTATTTTGATTTTAATATAAAGTTCATTATAAAATACAAGATCAGATATGAATATATATGATATATTATATAATATATATTATATTTTACGAATTTACATGAATTCAATTCACATATTAAGTAAATTAATCTTTTTTTTTTTTATCAATAAAATACTCAATATGACACTTATTTTATTAATTTTCATTTTTATTATCTTCATCAATATTTTCTATAACATATGAAATTCTAGGTTGAACTTTCCATAAATTATTTTTACCTTTTAATTCAACAAAATTATTACCTCCAGGTTCAACAACAACAATAATTTCATTAGTATCTTCTTTTTCTCCAACAAATTCAATATTAATATTTTTTTCAATATTAATCTTTTCTTTCAATCTCAAATTTTTAGTAAAATTTTCATAATAATAACACAAGCCAAAAGTATATTTATATATGTATACATAAATTTCACATTCTTCTCCATTTTTTTTATTAATTCTCTTAGTTAATTTTCCTCTTTCTTTAGCTAATTTTTTCAAAGATTTTTTACCAAAAGATACACAACTTTGATAAGAAAAAATTAAATTATATTCATTTAATTGTAAATGTTTAATTAAAATAATTTCAGTTTTCCCAGGACCAACTTCAATATGATATGAAGTCCCATGAAAAGGTTTTAATAATTCTAATCCTTCAAATTTAGTATATTTAACATCTTCAATTAAAGTAGCATCATCTTCAAAATTTTCAAAATATAAATAAGTAAAACCTTCTGGAACTGAATTACTATATTTAGAACAATTTGGTGCCCCATCATTATCATATTTAATACAAATATTTTGTATTTTTGCACATGATATAAAAATATTTTCTAAAATATTTGGAAATGAATCATTATTTTCTTTTTTTAATTCTACTTCTTCATCTGAATATATTGATATTACATATGAGGTTTCATTTTCTATATTTGATAATTCACAATATAATAAATATTCACCTTCATTTAATTCTTTTTCTATTATTATTTCTTTTTTTTGATCCATTTTACCTTCTAAATATTCAATTTTATTTTGATTATTTAATTTACAAAGAATTATTCTACTAATTGTAAATTCTAATTTATTTGAATATATATCTTTTTTATCTTCTTGAATTAAAGATATTTGACATGTTGTTTCTTTATGCATTTCAAATATTTTAAATGAAACAACAGTATAACTTTTTGGTTTTTGATATAATAAAATACTTTTATAATAATAATCATTCATATATTTACATATTTTAATTTTACTAAAATAATGTTTAAAATCTTTTAAAT
>JAEEGL011756659.1_pt1 | contig 11803 bp, 7 predicted proteins | sample 9134231 | NCBI WGS metagenome assembly JAEEGL01 (sample SAMN16246548, study PRJNA631951) | gut metagenome | biome: gut microbiome; feature: rumen; material: fiber-attached | host: Bos | place: Iran: Karaj | collected 2018-10 | reverse complement strand
GATTGACTATGATTTTTAAATTTACTTATTATTTTTTTTATTCCATTATTATGATTTAAAACATTATTATTCTTCTGTTCATTTAGTTTTAAATTGTTTTCAATAAAAGTTTGAATTTTAATATTATTAGGGAATTTAATTTTATTTATTAAATTTATATCATTTTTTTGATTAGTTAATTTTTCATTTGCATAATTTAATATTCCAATACATAGTGAATAAGTTTCAATAAATATATATTCATTAGAATTTTGAATTAATGTATTTAAAATTTGGAAACATTCTTTTTTTAATTTTTGTGAATAATTTACATTTAAATTAAAAAAGAAAGTTAAATAATCATAATTTGTATAATAAATAATTTCGTAGTTTAAAATTTGTAAACATTTAATTTCAATTAATTTTAATTTATCTATTGAAAAATAATTACTTGGAAAAATATAATTTGAAATTTCTTTTAAACTAGGAATATTTATATAATCTTCATTAAATTTTATTGAAAGGAATAAGGTTCCTAAAATTATATCTTCATTTTTTAAATGATATTTTATTGCATTATCTTTTTTTATAAATATATAATCCATTAAAAAAATAAATATATAAAAGGTAGATATTTTAAATTTGAATTTATTGAAGAATTCATTTATTTTTTTTATATAATATTTCCTTTCTTTAACTCGATAATTCCAACTTAAGTTATTTTTTTTAATATTTTCATATAATGTATTAGATGATTTGATCATTGCTTTTAATAAACTAAGATATTGAATATTATTTGTAAAATTATATTGAATTATATTTTCATTTGAAAATTTTGTTAAATCACTTTTTTTATGACTATATAATTTTGATAAAGGAAAATAAATATTTTTTAATGGTATTTCTTTAAAAGAAAGAGTTTTTTTTGATAACATTGATTTTTTTTTACGTAGTTTTTGATTTTTAAATTTATATTTTTAATTATTTAAATTTATATAAATAAATGAAAAAAAAAAATTAATTTTTTTTGATATTTTTATTTATTTTTTTCATTATTATTATATACATTTACATTTTTATCATTTTCTAATCCAACAGCATTTGGAATTATATAATCATCATCTTTTATAATATTAAAATTATCATCTTCAATATTATTTTGATTTATATTATTATTATTATTATAATTATTATTATTATTTTCATTATCCTTAAAATTTCCTTGTTGAATATTTCCAAAATTTTGTATATTATTATTATTTAAATTATTATTAATCTGATTATTAAAATTATTAATTTGATTTCCATTATTAAAATTATTATTAATTTGATTATTAAAATTATTATTATTTCCATTATTATAACCTTGAGTAATATTAACAACTTGATCTTGACCTTTAGTAATTTCTTCATAAGTAGGAAATTCATTAGAAGGATTAAAAACATAATCATTAACACAAAAAAAATTATCTCCAATTTTATTTTCATTATCAATACTTTCATCTTTTAAATTATCAACAACTTTATTACTCAAATAACCAATTCCTTGACAAGATTTAATAGTAATATATTTAACAAAAGGTTTAGATGCTTTAAAAATATATTTTGTAGCCCCAACAATTCCATTAAATAACCCAATTCCTCCATTTAAAACTTTATTTTTAATGTCATGTTCAATTATTTTATTATTAATATAATTTTTACTATTATTTAATCCGTTTCCAATTGCTCGAAAAATATTAATTAAAGACATTTTATTATTTTTTTCAGGTAAATTTTGGCCAACGAAAATTTTATAATTTTCAAATTCAGGAAAATATATAATTGATAAATCACATTTTTCATGAATTAAATTATTATCTATTTCATTTGGTGGTTCATCACATAACACTTCACTTTTTAACAATAATCTATAATATTCACATATTCTTGTTGTATATTTTTCTTCAATTGATAAATTATCTAAATTATATTTTTTACTTAATCTTATAAATCTTGAATTTCCTCCTCTTTCTAAATAATTTAAAATATATAAATCCCATTCATCATTTATTTTTCTTATGTATGATATGTTATATCCTAATTTTAAATGAGAGTTTTTACATTTTTCACATATTAATATTGAGTTGTTTATTGATACATATTCTGGTTTTGGGGATTTACAATCAAGACATACTTTATTTTCATAATCTCTTTCATATAAGTATTGTTCTATGTTATCTTTTAAATTTGGTGATTCCATTTTATATGTTTTTTTTTTTTGGATTTTTTTATTTATATTATATTAATTTTTTTGTAAACTATCTAAGAGAATTTAATTATTCATTTATTTTATTTTTATTTTTTTGATTTTTATATTTTAGTATTATTATAATATTATTTTATTTTATTTTATTTTAATTTATTATTTTTGTTGTTATGAATATAGAAAAACAGAAAATTTATTATGTTAAGAATATAAATTTAAAAGAAAGAGTTCATTATAAAAATATACAAAAAAATAATAATGATAATAATTTTGATAAAAAACAAAATTTGAAAAAAATACATACTTTATGTCTTCAAGAAAGATCAAGAAAATTAAATCTTTATTTAATGCAAGATGATAAAGGTCCAATTAATAATATTTATAGATTAGTAAATTTAAATCCAAGAAAAGAATCTTTACCTATATTTAAAGAAAAAAAAAAAAATGAAAATAAAAAAACATTTAATACTGAATTTCAAAATGAAAATATTCATAATCATATTGTTGATATTAATAAATTATTTATTCATGATTTACAAAATTCAATTAATATTAATTCAAATAATAATAATATCACTTCAAAAAATAATTTTTATCCCCTAAGTGCAAGAGAAAGGAAAAATAAAAAAAAAATTCTTTTAAAAACTTTTAATGAAAATATTAGGAAACTTTCTCCTGAAATTTCAGAAAAAATTTTAATAAATAAAAAAAAATTACCAGTTGGATATAAGAATTTAAAAGATAATTTAGATAAAAATAATAACATTTCATTTAATAAGAAAATCAATTTAAGAGATATATTATTTTTTCATAATAGTAATATAAGAAATTCAGTAAGTCAATTTAAAGTAAAAAATTATAATTTTCATTTTAATTTAAAATTAAAAGATAAAAAATCTTTTAATTTAACAAATAAAAAAAATAAAAGTCCTGAAACAATTTTTCATAAATCATTAAATGATATATATTTTTAGATATTTGATTATATGATAATAATATTAATATTGTAATATAAATAATATATTATATATTATACACTTTTTAAAAACTATTAAGAAATTTTCCTTGATTAAAGTCTCTACTAAAACAAATTTTTCTATCTTTATTATTTGCAAAAGTAATATCTTTTCTTTCATATTTTTTAGCAAAAAAATCAATAATATCATATTTTCTTCTTAAATTCTTTATATTTTCAATTTCCTTTTCTTTTTCATCATCATTTATACTTTGGTCATTTATATTATTTATAGGATTAAATAATATTGCTCTTTTCATATTTAAAGCAAGTGAAATTTCCTTACTAAATAAATTCAAATTACATAATTCTGTATTCATTACATTTTTATCATCAAAATTTATTTTTTTCCACATTAAAGTATTTACAAAATGAGGATAAAATACAGAATCAAATAAAAAATTAATTTTATTTTCATAAGAATCATAAAAATGTATTTTTTCATTTTTTGGAAAGGGACTATTAAAATTTTTCATTGCTAAAATAATATCTTTATGAAAATAATAATCTTTTAAATTATAATTATTAATTTTATCTTTTTTTTCTTCATAAAAATAATTTAAATTAATTTTAGAAGGTAATTTATTCAATTTTTTTGGATTTGAATAATTTTTTATTATTTTTTTATTGATTTTTTCACTAAAAATTTTTATTTTGTCATTTAAAGTTTCTTGAAGTAATTTTGGTTTATTTAATTTAAATGGTAATACTTTTATTTTATTAATTAATGAATATGCTGATACCATATAATTTTCTATTGATGAAGTTTGATTTAAAAAATTTCTTTTTGAAAATGAAAAAAAACTACTATTACTATTTTTATTAGTATTATTTTTTATTTTTTTTCTTAGTGTGGGTGTTATTATTGTTGGAAATTTTTTATTAGATAAATGTAATTTATTTTTTTCTCTTGATGAATTTGAATCTGATATTAATGAAAATGATGATAATAAAAAATTTTTTTTTGAATATGATGATTTATTTGAATTTGGAAATATTTGATTTCTTATTTGAATATTTAGAATTAAATTTTTTTTTAATTTTTTTTTGGGTGAATTTTCATTAGATATATTTTGTAAATTAAAAAAAGTTTTCATGATTTTGAAAATTGTTATATTTATAATTTTTAAAATTATTTTTTAATATTAATATTTTTTTAATGTTTATAGGGAAAAAATTTTTATTTCTTAAATTTGGAGTAGATTTTACTGGAAAAAGAATTAATATATTTAAAGAATTAACAAAAAAAAATGGAGGTGAAATAATTGAAGAAGAAAATTTATCAAATAATAATATTCCAGATTATATAATAACATCTCCAAAAAATACTGATTTTATATTTAAATTGTCAAATATTTTAAATCAAGAAAATTTTAAATTAATCAAAAAAAATTCTTTAAGTTATGAATGGTTTTCATTTTGTATAAGAGAAAAAAGTATAATTGAACATTATTCTTATTTAATAAAATTTAATGACTCAATTTCAAAAAAACAAGATAGATTATTTAAAGAAAATTTTTCAAGTAAAAAAATGATAAGTTTATCACAAGAAGTCAATAATAATTTTTTTTCTAATTTTAATTTGAATACAATACCAGAAGAACAAAAAGAGAAAAAACAAAATGAAAAAGACGAGAAAAAATCAAATGAAGATTTATTTACTAAAATTCAAAATGATATAATAAATAATAAATTAAACTATTCAGAAATAGAAGATGAAGAAGAAACAAATTTTTCTCAAAATTCATCAGATTATGAAAATATTAATTTTAAATCTAATAAAAAAAAAAAAAGAGTATCATTAAGTCAAGATATTAATAATGTAAGTTTTAAAAAAATAAATAGTATAAAAAAAAGATTTGAATTTTTTTCAAATGAAACAAAAAATAACTTAAATAAAAACATAACAGATGAATTAGAAAAAGTACTTGAATTTCATACAAATGAAGGAAATACATTTAATGCAATTGCATATAGAAGAGCAATAACTCAAATAAAAAAATACAAAAAAAAAATAGAATATGTAAATGATATTCCAAAAATAAAAGGAATAGGAGAAAAAATAAAAGAAAAAATAAAAGAAATTTTAATAACAGGAAAATGCAAAAAAAGTGAATATGTAATAAATGATTCAAAAAATAAATGTATTAAAAAATTAAGTCAAGTATATGGAATTGGAATAAAACAAGCAAATCAATTTTATCAAAAGGGAATAAAAACAATAGAAGATTTAAAAAAAATATCAAATGAATTATCACAAAATATACAAAAAGGATTAAAATATTATGATGATATTTTAATAAAAATTCCAAGAGAAGAAATAACAGAAATTTATAATATTATAAAAGAAGAATTATATAAAATTTTACCTGAAAATATAATAAAAATTGAAGTTTGTGGTTCATATAGAAGAGGAAAAAAATTATGTGGTGATATTGATATTTTAATTACTAGAATTGATAATGGGTTAATTGATGGTATTTTAGAAACTTTAATTAATAAATTAATTAAATTAAAATTAATTGTTGAGACTTTAAGTTTTAGTAATTCAAAAAATGATAATGAATGTAATGTTTTTATGGGAATTTGTAAATGGAAAAGTGGAATAAATAGAAGAATTGATATTAAAGTTTATAAAAAAGATTTATATCCTTTTGCTATTCTTTATTTTACTGGAAGTGCATATTTTAATAGAAGTATGAGATTATTTGCAAGATATTTAGGTTTTCATTTAAGTGATAAGGAATTAAGTTATAGAAAAAATGGTGTTAAGATTTTATGTAAAAATGAAAGGGAAATTTTTGAAAAATTAGGAATTGAATATAAAGAACCTTGTGATAGAGATATATAAATTTTATTTTGTAAATTTTTTTTTATTATTTTTTTAAAGTGTATATTTGTTTAATAGTTATTTTGAAAATTAATAAATTAAAAATAATTATTTTATATTAGTTTATATATAAAATATTTTTTATTTTATTTATATCCAAAAATATTTTATTTATAAGTATTATTCAATATTAATAATGATATGTGACCATAAAAATTTATTTTATCATTATAAATAATTTTTGTATTTTTATTTATATTTTTTTCTTTTATTTCATCTTTTTTTTTACTAGGATAAATTTCTATATTAAAAAAATCAAATTTATTATTTCCTACAGTTAAAGATTTAGAACTAATAAAAAATTTTGTCCTATCTTCTTTAGAAAATAAATGTGAAATTATTGCAAATTTAAATGATGAATCAAAATAAGTATTTACTTTTACTTCATATATAAAAAATTTAAGTAATTTATCATTTATATTATGAATTTTTGAAATATCCCAATTTTCTTCTTTTGAAAAAAATTTTAAAATAATTTTATTTACAAATTCCAAAATATTTATCTTTCTTTTAGATTCAATTTCTTTTTCCATATTAATATGATTGGGAATTTAATTTTTTATTTTTTTTTTTATTTAAATTTTTTTTATTTAATTATTCTTTATTTTAATGATTATAATTTACACAATAAAATAATATAATAAATATACATTTATATTTAGATAATAACTTATATTTATATAATTTAATTCTATTATTTATAAATTTATCATATACTTCTAAATTATCCAAAAACAATATTACTTATATAATTAAATGAATTTATTAATAATTTGTTCAATTAAATATAAAATTTTTATTTTCTTTCTTAATGAAAAATATCTTAATAAACTTATAAAAATACAGAAAATAAAAGGAGTAATTAAATTCAAAATAAAACTTTGTAATCCACCTAATGCCCAATATTTTTGAGAATTAAAATAAACAGCACAAAATGCACATGAATAATACCAAAAGAATATCATTAAAATAAATGTTAATAAAAAGAAAATTATCAATTTCTTTTTTAAACATTTAAATTCTTTATCAAAAAGTAAATTAAAATCTTCTTTTGTGTTATGATGTGATAAAATTTTTTTTAATTCATTTTTTGAATTTGATAATTTAACTAAGAAAAAATTAATTAAAATTGTAACAAGAAATGAATAAATTGATTTAGGTAGATTAGAAATAAAATCTAAAACACCATTCTTATAATACATTTCACTAATATATTCATCAGTATAAAAAAGTGCATTTAATGTAAATTCTAATCCAAAAGAAAAAATTAAAAAATAAATTTTTATTATTCTTAATTCTAAAAATGATTCTAATATAAAAGTATTAATTATTATATGTTGTAATTCTAAATAATTCCAATAAATTAAAGCATAACTTCTTTTATCATAAATTAAACTTTCTTCATATGATAAATCAAATAATTCTTCACTTGAATATGATTTTTTATTTTGTTTTAAATTGGATTCATTATTATTTGGTGATTGTATTATTGAAGTATTAGAATTTTTAAAATTTGATTGTATTGAACAAGATGAATTTTTTGATAACATTTTTAATTTGTTTATTTTTATATGAGGAGAAGTTATTTTTTTTATATAAATATTTGTTGATGCATAATTTTCTTCTTCTTCATCTTCATCTATTTTATTACTTTCACTTTTTTCATTTTCAGTTTTAAAATTATTATTATTTTCATTTGAATATAAAATTAAATTATCTGTAGTTGGTATATTTTCCATTTCTTTTCTTTTACTTTTTTTATTTTCATTTTCAAAACTATTATTTTCATATTCATCATAATTATTTTGATTTAAATTAATTGAATTTTTTTTTGGAGGATTATATTTTGGTTCAAATAATTTTAAATAATTTCTAATTCTTTTTAACCCATTTTTTAAATAGAGAACAAATAAAATTATTAAATATAAAAATAGACTAGACATAATCCAAAAACCTACATTTTTAAAAATATATTTTTTATTAAATATTAAATTTGTACATTTTGCAACATAAATATTAGAAGAGAATAAATTATTTTTAAAAACATTTTTAGCATTTTTAAGATTTAAATTCAAATTACTATCAAGAAAATTTTGACTTTGATTAATATTTAAATGATTTTTAGAAAGGCAATTACAATTAATAATCATATTTTCATAATCAATTCCATTATATTCACATTCATCATCACATAAAGAAATATTTGGATAATAATTAATTCTTCTATCTTTTAATATAACATCAGTTCCATTTGTAGAAGAAAATCTTGTACATAAATCATTATAAAATTTATCACTTGAATTAAAAATATCATAATTTAAATTTGCTAATTCCATTGCTTCATTTAAATCAATTAAATCATTATTTTTAATTGGAGAATAAATATTAATTGATATTGAATCACATAATGAAATATCTAATTCATTTCCATTATAATCATATGCATAAAAATTTACATTATTAACAATTGAATTATCATTATTTGTATCAATTTTTAATAATAAAATATCATCAATTTGATAATATTGTTTTAAAAAATTACCACATTCACTAAAATCAATAAAAGATATTTTATTATCATAAGCTTTTTCATTTGCAAATTCTTCATTATCAATATCATAAACTTGAATTGAATAATCATTAGATTTAATTATATATTCAGGTGAATTAAAATCAGTTATTGATGATGTAATAATTTTAGTTATTTCATTAATATTTAAATTATTATATTCTAAATCAACTTCACATATTTGATTTTCATTATTTTCAATTGTCCCTTGTGGACAATCATAAACACAAATATTATCACTAATATATTTAAAAGTATTTTTAGGACAATTTTTATAACAATATCCATTAAAATAATATAATCCTTTATTACAACTTTTATTTGTTTTATTACTTTCATTTTCTTCATTTATTAAAATACAATTCCCATTTTCTAAATAATAATTCGAATAACAAGAAGTACATTTTTGATCAATTTCAGATAATCCTTCCTCACTACAAGTTTTACAATTATATTTACATTTATAAAAAATATTACCATTTAAATAATATCCATTTGAAATATAACTTTCATCATAACAATTTTTAGTATCATTAACAAAATAATAATTATCATTACAACTTAAACAATTATGATTATCAGTTTCTTCATTATAAACTCCATTACAAGATTGACAAGAAGAATAACATTTTATAAAATATAATATTTCCATATTTTCATTTCTTAAAATTAAAATATTACTCATTGAAGAAGCTTCAGTTTCATTAATACAATTTGTTGTATTTCTAATAAAATAGTAATTATCAATACATAATCTACAATTCATTTCTCCAGTTTCTGAAATTGGTTCACCAAAACAATATTTACATGTTTCATAACATTTTTTTCTTGAGCCATCTTCGTCTAAATAATATCCTTCATTATTTGGATTAGTTGAATTAGATGTCTCTGAATTTGTGTCTGTTGTTGGATTTGTTGATGTTTGTAATTTTCGAATTTTTTTATTTTGGATTTTTTGTTTGTTGATTATTGGATTTTTGGTTATTTTGTTTTTAGAATTTTGAAATTGAGATATTTTTATTGTGATTATAAAGGTTATTAAACATAATTTTGATTTTTTCATATTTTAATTTTATTTTTATAATAGAAAATTAAATTTAAAAAAATATCAATATATTTTATTTTAACATATATATATTTTTTTTATTATTATTATATATAAAAAATACATTATCGAATTTATTATTTATTTAATATATTTTTTTTGAAATTTTATTAATTTTAAAAATATAAAATATACTTATTTTAGTATTCTAATACTATTAAAGAATTTAAAAAGGGATATTATTATAAATAATAAATTTTTAAAAAATAATAATGAAAATTATCAATTATATGGTAATAAAAATTATATAAAAAAAAATAGAAAATAAAAGTATTTTATTGAGTTAATTTAAAAGAAAACTATAATCTAATGATTTCTTTATGATTTAATTTAAAATATAAAAATGTAGTTAATTAAATTAGAGGACATTGATTTAATAATCAAAAATATTTTGTATAATTATAAGTAGTTTTATTTTAAAAATAAAAAAAACAACTAATATTATAAATAACAAACTATCTTTTTATATGTTATTTAAATAATATTTTATTAATATGAATAATTTTTATTTTAAATTTATAAATAATTGGTTGAAAGGAGATAAAAATAAAAACAACAATTTAGAAAATTTTCAAGGAGAATGGAATTTTTAATAATTTAAAAAAAATTATTCTATATAAGAATATTTATTCAGTAAAAGTAAATAAAAAATAAATTGAATATAAAGATTTTAAAAATAAAAAAAAAGAAAAATTTTTTTATATAATCAAAAAAGTTAAAAAAAATATTTTTTTAATAATTACATTTATTTATTATCAAAAAATAATTGATTAATGTAATTAAGCCTATTTTTGAAATTTGTCCCCTATATTTAATCTAAATATAACTGCATAACTTTAAAATGAAATAAATTAAAAATGAACTTTTTATTTTTCTTTATTATTTTACCTAATGTTTTAAATCAAGAAGAATCTGTAAAAAACTTTTATTTATATGATTTCTATCTTCAATATAATTCATCAAATTATATAATTGATTTATACCAAAACCAATTCACAGAATTTTTAATTGGACAATTTCCATTAACCAACAAATTATTATTAAAGAATGAAAATTTAATGAGTATTCAATTAAATACAGGATTCATTATTGATGAAATAGAAAAAAAATCAGAATTTAAAAAAGGAAATATAATATCAGATGGAAATACAATATCATTATATTATAAAAACATTGATTCAGATTTATTAAAGGATAATTATATATTAATAGGTAATTTTAAAGAAATAGATAAATTAATTGAAATATCTGATAATGGGGAAATTCCAATTTATATTAATTTAATTACTTCATGTAAGTCTACTATTATATCATATAAAAATTCAATAATTTTAAATGATGAATCCCTTTCTTTTCAACTTTTTTCTAGAAATTCTAATTCTTTTAATACTATACCATATATTTTTTTTAATGATAATAATTATGATTTATCAAGATATTGTACTATTGAAAATAAAGGATATTCAATTTTTTGTGAATTAAATGATGATTTATATATAAAATATAAAGGAACTTTTTTGACAATTATTGAAGTAGTTCCTGGATGTGAATCTCCAATTGATACTGGAATATTAATTGAATTTAATTATGAATTTTGTGAATCATTAAATGAAGATGGTGAGTGTAGTAAATGTTATCCTGGATATTATTATAATAAGAATGAAAAAAAATGTAAAAAAAAAAAAATAAGTGTATTTTATTTTTTAGTAATAGGTTTACCTATTATTTGGTTTGTTTCAATACTAATATCCATAGGTATAATAGTGCATGAAGACAAAAATAAAGGTTTGCTTATTGTATTAGCATTTTTTTTCGGCCCAATTACATTGATTGGCTTAATAATTTATTTTTACAAATAATAATAAAAAAATTTAAATATTAAAATAAATATCTTGACTATAATATTAATAATATAATAATAATATGTAAATTACTATAAAAATTTTTTATTTATAAAAATAACAATCATCACCATATTTTAAATAATTTCAAATTAT
>JAEEGL010737250.1_pt1 | contig 11803 bp, 13 predicted proteins | sample 9134231 | NCBI WGS metagenome assembly JAEEGL01 (sample SAMN16246548, study PRJNA631951) | gut metagenome | biome: gut microbiome; feature: rumen; material: fiber-attached | host: Bos | place: Iran: Karaj | collected 2018-10 | reverse complement strand
TTATGTAGTCGAATGAAAAATGGATACAAATAAAGGTGATTATTATACAACATGTACTTATCTTCAAGATGGTAGTGATTGGAATATTAGTATTTCTCCTGCAGATGATCTTTCTGGAAGTATCAATCCTGCAACAAGGTATTGTATATCTCATGGTTGAACTTATACGATAGAGGATAATTGAACAAATATTTTTTGACAATGTTCATTTGATGATGAATCAAGTTGTGATGCTTGGGAATATTATAATTGAGAGTGTTCTCCTGCTTTATGAAATCCTTCATTATTAAGTTCTTCAGATCGTCTTATGGCTTGTCAGGATCGTGTTGGATTCTATTTAAATTTTGGAACTTGATCATTTATTTGGAATGATGAAATTGAATCTTGAAATTTGTATTTGAGGAATTGAAGTGTTGAGTATGAGAAGTGGTGAGAAAAATGAGTAGCTGATATTGATTGTTCTATTAATATGGATCCGTGAACTGTTGAAGTTGAATTTTCAAATCAAGCACCTTTAGATAATTCAGAAGTTGAATAATTTTATTCAATTTTGATATATTATACTATGAATAATTCCGATTTTTTTTGAAGAATATCTGTTTTACAAGAGTTGATAGATAGTTCTTCTCGTATTGTTTTCTTTTGATGAGCTTGAGTTTCTACGGAAAGTTGAGTTCCTGACTTTAGGAGTAAAGATTGATTATATAATCAACATGATGTTCAGTTTGATAGCTATCAGCCAGAATATCTCTTAAGTCATTCTTGTCTTTATCGTGAGCCGAAAGTTTTTTTTGAGTATTATAGACAAAAGCTTGATTGTAGGGGAGTAGAGCCTAATATTACTCATCGTAAACTAGCTGATTTAGAAAAAATTTGAAGATTAACATCAGTTATTACTCAGAATATTGATGGTTTACATCAGAAAGCTTGAAGTAAAAGAGTTTTAGAAATTCATGGTACAACACAGAGAGTATATTGTGATAAATGTGGTAAATATTTTGATCCTAATATTTTGTTTACTGATAAGAGATCTGTTCCTTTGTGCGATTGTTGATGAATGTTAAGACCGGATGTAATATTGTATGAAGAGCAACTTCCAGCGGATGCTTGGAATCAATCAATGATTGATTTAAAGAATGCTGATTTGCTTATTATCTGATGAACATCATTAATGGTTTATCCTGCAAATGTTTTGATTCAGTATTATAGATGAGATAAACTTGTTGTTATTAATAAAGATCCAACCTCTCAGGATTCTTATGCAGATTTAGTATTCCATGAGAGTTTATGAGATGTCTTCTCTAAGTTAAGTATTTAAATTTGGAGTTAAGAAAAAAATAGGCTGCTGCCTATTTTTCCTTTTTTTTGAAAATTATTATTGTAAATTAGTTGTTTCAACTGTTGGGTTCTCAGCAAAAGCTTGGCTTAATAGTTGAGTGAATAAAGGTGTTCAAAAGATAGTTCTTAATTCTTCGATTAATCATTCATATTTTCATTCAACTTCATTAAGTCTGTTTTCTAATTCTGTAATTCTATCATCTGTTGTAGATTCTGTTGTAGATATAGCTTGTGTTGGTTGCGGAAAAATTGAATTCTTTGTAGGTTCTGCAATAATTTCTTCAGCAACTGGTTGTTCTTCTACAGGACTAACAACTTCTTCTACAGTTGATTCTTCTTCAATAATTTCTTCTGTTGTTTCAGGTTCTTGTACAGTTTCTACAGGAATAATTTCTTCTTCAACTTTAACAACTTCATGATTATCGATAGCTTCTATTTTCGCATCAGCAATGATAACGCTTTTTACTTTTGCTGGGATAACGATTGTTGCTTCATAAGGGAAGAATAGGCTAGAAACCCATAATCCAACAATTACAATAATCCAGAAAAGTGATGTCCACAAGATTGTTTTAAATATTGTCATGTATATAAAAGTAAGAAGGTAAAAAACTATTTTATCAATTTAAATTCTTCTGGGAGTACCGCTTGAAAAGCTATGTTTTTCCCATCTAGATTCTTAAATTGGTATTTGTGACAGTGTAATAATTGTCTCTGAATATGCAAGCTTTTGTAGACAATTCTATTTAGAGCAGGCTTTCAATATATTAAATCTCAAAGTACTGGATAACCTTCACTTGATAGATGTATTCTTATTTGGTGCATTCTACCGCTGTATAATTTCACTTTAACTAATGAAACTTCTCATAACTGTGGGTGTCTAAATGTTTTTTCTAATCGACATTCTGTTTTTGAATCTAAACCATCACTTTCATTTAGTTGCATTTGAGCTCTATCAAATTTTGAGTTATATGTCTTTTCAATTGCTTTATCAATTATAAGATGTTTTGGAAATTTTCATGCAACAAGTGTAAGATATTCTTTACTGATGGCTCTTTGTCTAATTATTTCATTAATATATTGAAGTGCTTCATAATTCTTTGCAGCAATGAGAACTCCTGATGTATCTTTATCTAATCTGTATCAAAATGATGGTTTAAAGGTCTGATTTTTTTCATCTTTGATGATTCAATTTTTTTCACAATATCGTTCTAGATAATCATTCATACATAAATCATTCCAATGTTTATTACTTGGATGAATAACAATTCCAGCTGGTTTGTTAAATACTAATCGATTATCATCTTCATATATTATTCGTGATTTTACGAGATTAGGATCTAGTTTTTGAAACTTTTTTTCTTTTTGAGAAAGGATAAGTTTCTTATCTTTTTTTCATAAACATTCTTCAGGTAGTTCAATAATATCTCATTCAACAACTCTGTATTCTTCTTTTGTTCTTCTTCAATTTATTTTAATTGTTCATTTACGAATCCATTGATAAATATCAGAAAGTCTTACCTGTGGATAAGGTTTACAGAATTTCCTAAGGAATCTATCACATCTTTGATTTGCTTGATCTGTAGTAATTTTTATTTCCATAATATTGCCAATTTTTAAATCATTTTTAGTATAGAAAAATGATATTTGACTTCAAGTAAATTCAAGAAAAGCTTTTTTATATCTTGAAAATAATGCATATAAAGATATACAAAAAATGTTTTATAATTAATATTTACATATGGAGTATATTTCTTTTCTCTTTGATGAAAAACGTGCATTAACTTATAATGCTCTTATAATATCTGTCTGTGTATTTTTTTGAATTTTAATAGCTATTTTATTGATTAAATGGATTGCTGGTTTCTTTGCTGTTAAAGCAGAGAAAAAAGTACAAGATTGAAGATCATTATCTCAAATATTGGCAAATATTTCTTGGTTTTCTTGTATTATATTTCCATTATTTATAGCTTCTTTGTGGTTGCCATTTTCTGGTACTGTTCGTATCGTTTTAGCAGTGCTATTTATTATTGCTGTTGGAATTGAAATTTCTGCATTGTTGAAGTATTTGTTAAATTTTGTAATGGAAAAATGATTTAGATGACAAGATGCAAAAACAAAGAAAAACTTAGGTGAAATCTTAAATACTATTATGCAGATTATTGTTTGGATTTTAGCAACATTAATTGTATTTGATAAGATTTGAGTTGCAATAACACCATTTCTAACTTCATTAGGTATTTGATGAATTGCTGTTGCTTTTGCTGCTCAAAAGTTATTAGAGGATTTCTTTTCTTCATTTTCAATTATGTGATCAACTCCATTTAGGATAGGTGATTGGATTTCTGTTTCTTGATATTCAGGTACAGTAAAAAAAATCTGATTAAGAACAACGACATTGCAAACTATTGAATGAGCAAGTGTTGTTATTCCAAATAGAAGTGTAGTAGCTGATATTATTGAAAATTCTTGAACAATAAAAACTAGAAGAAAAAGATTCTCATTGTCTATTACTTATGAAACTCCAGTTGAAAAGTATCGTAAGATTCCTGATATTTTAGAAAAAATTATTAATAAACAAGAAAAAGCAACTTATGAATGGGCTTTGCTTAAGAATTTAGCTGATAGTTCTGTAGAAGTTTTGGTAAGTTATACTATCGCTAGTGATGATCTTCTTGTTTCAATGAAAATACATGATGCAATTCTTTTGGAAATATTAGAGACTTTTGCTAAGGAATGAATTGATTTTGCTTATCCTACTCAAACTCTTTATACTAAGAAGTAATACTTATGGATTGGAATAAACTAATAGATGTTTTTTTGAAAAAAAATTCTGAATTAAATCTTTCTGCAATACGTGATGAAGAATGAGTTCGTGTTAAACATATTAATGATTCATTAAAAATATTAGAAACTTGAATTCTAAAACCGTGAATGAAAGTTGTTGATGTGTGAACTGGATGATGATTCCCTTTGATGCCTATGGCTATTTCTTGTCCTGAAATTGAGTTTGTGTGAATCGATTCTGTAAAAAAGAAAACAGTTGCAGTGAATGAAATGTTGGAATCATTATGAGTAAAAAATGCAAAAGTGATTTGGACAAGAATGGAAGAATATAAGTGAGATACTTTTGATGTTGTTACAGCAAGGGCTGTGGCATATAGTGATAAACTGATTAAGTGGGCATATCCATTATTAAAAAAATGATGATACTTTTTGTTTATGAAACAAGTTATTGAAGAGGAAAAAGAAGTTTTGAAACAGTTATGTAAAAAATACCGTTTAGATATTGAAAATGAATTAAAGTATAAGCTCTATGAAGATGATATTGAGAGAGTAATCTATGTAATTAAGAAAAAATAAAAAACTCAACAGAAATGTTGAGCTTTTTTATATATTAATTTGAATTAATCTGCTATAGTGTCTTCTTTCTTTCTTCCTATCTTTGCAGCGAATAGATAGATGAGTGCTCATAATATATTGAAAAATACAAGTACAAGAATCCATCCAACTCTATCTTTCTTTTGATATTTAGCTGCATCTACAAGCATCCAAATCCAGAAGATAAATCCTACTAATCGACATAGGAAAAATATTCCTAAAAATCCGAAGAAAAATCACATGATTCTAGCTATGTCACTTTCATCAATTCCATAGTCCCAATCTTTTTCTACATGGAAATCTCTGTGATCACGATAGTAATCATCATCAGCTCGATAGTCATCATCGTATCAATAATCGTCTACATCAGAAATTGAAATCTCTCATTCAATTTTTTCTGAATCTGATTCTCAGCTGTTATATTCTGCTTGTAATGTTTGTTCAGAATCGTCGATAAATTCCTTTAATTCATTACCTTGTGCATTAGAAAATTGGAAGAATAGACATCCAATTCAAAGTAGAGAAAAGAATAGTTTTTTCATGTTTGGTAATATGAAAAGTAAAGAGGTATTTTGTATATACGTATATTTTAAAAATTTTCAAATGTAGTTTTAAAAAACTTCGTTCTTGTTTTTGAAAGTTATTTTACTATATTATATATAGTAATTTTTACCTATATTTTTTACTATATGAGTGATAAATTGTCAGTTCTTGTGCTTAATCCTTTCTCTAGTAAAATTGTAGATAAGAAAATGAATTATGATTGATTAAAGAAATATGGTTTAAATATCCATTGATGAATCAAGCATTTTATGAGAGAGTTGTGAGTCTGAAAGACCTTACAAACTGATGAAGAAAAAATACAAAAGCTCTTAGAATGAGGTGAAAAAAGTAAAATTTATAAAATAGTTAAATCTTGTTGTAACAAGAATAATGCTGTTCATGTGGTATATCCATTAAATTATTTTGAATTATATTTTCCTTTTTTAGAAAATTGGAATTTGAATAATAAAGTATTTTTACATCTTGTTTATGGTGATCCAGAACTGGATTTATCTAAAATTGAAAAAATAGAGAAATTAGTATTGAAAAACAATCATTTAGTTATTGCTTCTTTATCACAAGAAAAGTGTGTTTTTAATGAAAATTGTGATTGGAGAGAGTTACAAAAATGGTATGATGAAATTTGATTTTTTCAAATGCAAACAAGTTTCTCGGCATCAGAATATATGAAAAAATGTATAGCAGATGGTAATAAGTATATTGCACCAGTGAGTTTTATTGATTCACAAGCAATTGAGGATTGAGATGTTTGCTTTATAGGAGAAATTGATCAAGAAAAAATTGCTGCAGTAACAAAAGTTTTTGAGGTTTCTAAAAGTGAAAAGAAGAGATCTGAATTTAAAAATTTTGATATGATATTTATAACAAAACAGCTTCCAGATTTAAAATTATTTGTTGTAAAATCTCCTTATTCTATTTATGAAAATCAAGTTCTAATTGAAAAGGATAGTGTGTCTACATTGCCAGAAAAATTATCAGATAATGAGCTTCGTATGGTTCAATTTTGAGATAGATGTCATTTGAAATTATTGAATAAATATTTCAATAATGAAAAGTGAATTATTTATGATTGACATAAAAAAGTTAGATGTGAAGATAAATATAATGATGAATGAAATTTAGCTGTCAGTTCTAATGAACTAATTCTAAAGAGATTTTCTGATGAAATAGGTAATTTTGAGGTTTCTTTGTTGTCTTTTGAAGATGCTGTTTTTTCGACTGTTAATGAATTTTTGGATATTATTAATCAAAATTGAATTGATGTAATTATTATCTCAGTAAGTGAAAATTTAGTATATTCATCTTTAGATTTTTCGAAAAAGAATCTCAATTGAGAGATTCTTAATCATATTATTAGTAGAGAGTTTTGAGTTTAATTATTTTTCTCCTTTCTTTCGTCTTTCAAGGATAACCATAGCACTTATTGTATCTGTAGTTGCGTTCTTTTTGAAATCAGAAATTATTTCTCATGATTGCACGCTTGAGTAATCTTCATTAACTGTAATAATTTCTATTCTTTGGTTTTCAATAATATAGTTTAGTGATTCCATGAATTTTGTAATTTTTTCTTGAACATCTTTTTGTCTATTTGGCCATCAAAGAATGATTTTTCTGATGTGATATCTTTGAATTAGATCTGCAATATAGTAGTATGTCATTGAATCGTTCATTACATATCATATTGGAAAAATTACATCAGATCCTTCAATAGCAGTGTATGCTAATCCAATGTATTTACTTCATCGGTCAATTCAAAGTGCATGTGCTGGTCTCATATTTTTTGATTATTTATTAAAGTAGTATTAGTATATAATGAATTTTTAGAATTTTTTCAAGATGTTAATTATGGTTTTTTTCTTGAAATGGTTGTAAATATTTATAAATCAAACTTGAAAAATTATTTGTAATTTGCAATATTCAACTATTGTTGCTTTATATATTATCTGTTTTTGATGAGAGTAGCTATTATTACTTGAGCAAGTTCTTGATTGTGAAGGGAGTTTGTTTCTCCTATTTATAGAACATCTGTTGATCAAATTCGATTATTAGCTAGGAGTAAAAATAAGTTAGAAGAAATATGTGCAGAATTCTGAGAAAGAGTAATTCCTTATGTTATTGATCTTTCTAAAAAAGAAGAGATAGATTTGTTTTTAGAAAGTTTAAAAGCTACTTGAGCTGAAATTATGTATTTGGTAAATAATGCATGATTTTGACTTATGGGAAGTTTTGAGGGACTTAGTGTAGAAGATTCATTAAAAATGGTTGATGTTAATACTAAAGCTATTATTCATTTAATATCATGATGTTTGCCATATATGTGAAAAGATAGTCATATTCTTAATGTTTCATCAATGGCATCTTTTCAACCAGTACCTTATATGAGTGTTTATGCATGAACAAAAGCTTTTCTTAGGAGTTATTCAAGAGCATTGAATGTTGAATTAAAAGATAAATATATTACTGTTACTGCAGTTTGTCCTTGATGGATGAGTACTAGTTTTATGAAAATAGCTGATGTTTGAGCTAAGAAAACTCCTAAAAAATATTTGCATTTAGCTAATCCTGAGTATGTTGCTGAAAAAGCATTGAGAGATGCAGAAAAATGAAAAGATATTTCAGTTTATTGATTTTATCCTAAGATGATTCGTTTCTTTTCATGTATCCTTCCTGATAAACGAATGATGAAATTTTGGTTAAGACAACAAGATTTATAGATATAAAACTTTTATTCTTTCTTCATATTCATGAAAATAAAATCTTTGTTATTGTTTGTTGTATTTTCATTTATGTTTTTCTTTATTTGAGGAAATGAAGCTAATGCTGTTTATTCCATTGAAATACAGGAAGCTTATTATTGGGCTCTTTCTAAGCATATTACCAATATAACTCCAGTAGATGCAGCAGAACTTGATTGAGTATTAACAAGACAAGTGATGGCAAAAATTGTTTCTAATTTTGCTATTAATGTTTTAGGTAAGGCTCCAGATACTTCTAAAAAATGTTATTTTACAGATAGTGATATTGCTGATTGATTATTACCACATGTTATTACTAGTTGTCAACTTTGATTAATGGGACAATGAATTAGTAAATTTAATCCATATGATGTTGTAACTAGAGCTGAATTTTGAACGATTCTTTCAAGAATATTATGGTGAGATAAATATGATAAATGAAAAAGACATACTTTTTATGAAAGGCATCTTCTAGCGTTAAATGAGGCTTGAATTATGAAAGATATTAATCCTACAAGGATTGAATTAAGAGGGTATGTGTTCATTATGTTAATGAGAACTGCTAATATGTTGAAAGAAGAGGCTAGAATTGCTGCTGAAGAAGCTGCAAAGAATGCTACATGAAATGTTGTTGATTTAACTTGAGGAGTGAATACATGAAGCGTAGTTTCTGGTGATGTTATAACTTGAGCCGTTAGTAATGATACTTGAACAGCTATTACTTGAACAGCTGTTACATGAACGGTTACAACTTCAACTGGTAAACCTAAAACATTCACTGAATCTAGTCCAACAAATGTTAAAAAAGAGAATATAACATATACATTTAAGTCTACTGAAATGGTTTTCTTTAATGCTGATTCTCAAAAAATCTATTGAAAACTCTATAAACCAAATAGAGAAGATAAAATGCCTTTAATTATTTATTCTCATGGATTGTGAAGTAATTATGATTCTTGAATTCCATATGCAGAGGCTTTAGCTAAATCGTGAGTAGCTGTTCTTCTATTTGATTTTAGATGAGGATGAGCAACTTCTAGAAGTGAATGAGCATCTACAGATATGACTGTTTTAACTGAAAAAGAAGATTTAGAAGTTGTTTTGGCTTCAGCACAGAAACGAAGTTATATTGATAAAGATTTGATTTTCCTTTGAGGTGCTTCTCAAGGATGATTAGTTAGTGCATTAGTGGCAAGTACACATTCAGATATTAAATGATCTATTCTGTTCTTCCCTGCATTCTCAATACCTGAAGTTGTAAAAGAGTTGTTTGCAACTCCTGAAGATATTCCTGACGGTTATAATATTATGTGATTTATTGTTTGAAGAAAGTATGCGATTGATGTTTGGGATCTTGATGTTTATTCTGAGATTGCAAAGGATGAAAAACCAGTGTTGATAGTTCATTGAACAGACGATTCAGTAGTTCCAGTTTCTTATTCAGATAAAGCGCAGTCTACATATAAGAATAGTACATTGAAGAAAATTAAATGATGAGGTCACTGATTTGAAGGTAAGGATTTTGATACCTCAGTTAAATATATTAGAGAGTTCCTTGAATCATTATGAGCGTTATAATATTTTAAAATATAAGATCTGTAGTAAATAATTTACTACAGATTTTTTATATTGATTTTAAAGATGCTGTTAAATATAGTGGTTATAGTAAAACAAAAAATATTAATAAAATGGTCAGTCTAAGAAAAGTGAGAATGAAGTGTTTTAAGAGGAAGCCTCTTGAAATACAGACTGCAATTAAAAGAGAATACTTTTCTCATTTGTTGCTCGATTTGAAGGTGTATTTAGATTTTTCTGATGAAGAATTTCACAATCTTTGTGCAGTTCTTGCTGGGGATTGCCCTTTGGATATTTTTAATGGAGGTAAAATTGATAATTTAAGTGATTATGTTATCAAATTAAATTGTCGTTTTCCCAAAAAGGCGTTCGAAAAATCTAGACAACTTTCAATTACTATTGATCGTATTCAGAAGGAATCATCCTTTCCTTTCAATCTTAATGAGTTTTTTATCGAGTATGCAGACTTCCGAGTTTCCTTCTTAAATAAGGATACAAATGTCTGTGAAAGTGAGGTTTTAACAGCTTCATTTGATTATTTCCCGGAACCTACATCTGAGCAAGTCTATCTTGACGAGGAGGAGCTTGAAACTTTTGAATATTGATTTCTCTTTGCTATTGGAGAGTCCTAAGTTGGGATTCTCCATTTTATATTGTTTTTGGTTTGAAATTTTTAAAGGTTATTAGTCTGTTTGCTATGTATAGAGGAATAGCCATGATTAGAATTTGTAGTGTTTTTGCTACGGCTTTTGGCATCCCTAATCCTTTAATGAAAAAATAAACCATTCATGTAGAAAGAATCATTCATGTAAGCGATATTGTAATGTAAGATATAAATCTCATTTTTATATGATCATTATGTTTGAAATTACGTTTTAAGTTTAAAGAAAAAGATGTTACCATTCATCAAAAATCGCTAATAATATTTGATGGTATAATAGGGAGAGATAATGATGTTAGTGATAAGAAAATTACACAGTCAACAATGGCTCAAAGAGTGGATAATATTAAATATCGAAAGGCGTGTAATACTTCTTTTTTACCATGTTGTTTGATATGTGTTTTTAAGGATTCTTTTAATTTCTGTCTTTCTTCTTTAGTTAATCTAATTTTCATTTATTAGTTTATGGGTATTTTATAATTTCATTAATGTTGTGATTTCTGTTTCTTTAGGGAAAATATCTCTTCCGTGAAGTCATTCATCAGTGATTTCTATTATAAAGTTGAGGTAGATATTTTTTGGATTGAATTTCTTTACTAAATTATATGCAGCTTTCATTGTTCATCATGTTGCTAAGAGGTCATCATGAAGAAGGACAATATCATTTTCATCAATGGCATCTTTGTGGATTTCTATTGTGTCTTTTCAGTATTCTTTTTCATAACTTTCTTGAATTGTTTCAGCTGGTAATTTTCATGGTTTACGACAGAGGACAAATCCAGCATTTAGTTTCCTTGCAATGATTGATCATATCACAAATCAGCGGCTTTCTATTCCTACGACTTTTGTTATTCATTTATCCTTATATAATTCATAGATTTCTTCTTCGATGATTTTTAAGCATTCTGCTGATTTATAAAGTGTTGTTACATCACGAAAGTTAATTCATTTTATTGGAAAGTCTTTGATGGAACGAAGATTATTAAGAAGTGTTTGGTTATTCATGTTTTTTTATTAATTTAAATCACTTGTAAGATAATAATTTTTTTTGTTTTATCAAATAATAATTTTAATCATGTATATACTTTGTAAAATGTCAATCTGATTATTAAGGGAGGGGGGTGAAATTGTGCAAAAATTAAAACTTTGATTAAAATTTATGTGTAATTTTAAATTCTACAGAAACTGTAAAAGTTATGAGGAAAGTATTAGGAAGTATCTCACTTCTAGTCTTACTTCTCAATACTCTGTTAACACCATTAACTTATGCGTGAGAGTATGAGGAAATCTTAGAGATTAGCGGTGAAAATACAGCAGAAGAAGTAGTAGAAGAAACTGGAGAGGAAGAAAGCTCTTCAGAGTTTTCTGTAGAAGAAGAAAATTGAGAAGAGGAAAGTGGTTGAGAAAATATTGAGAATTCAACATGAGATATCGTTGAGGAATGAACATGAAATATTGTTGAGGAATGAACATGAAATATTGTTGAGGAATGAACATGAAATATTGTTGAGGAATGAACGTGAGAAGTTTCTGAAATAGGTAGTTGAGAAGA
>JAEEGL010667472.1_pt1 | contig 11803 bp, 8 predicted proteins | sample 9134231 | NCBI WGS metagenome assembly JAEEGL01 (sample SAMN16246548, study PRJNA631951) | gut metagenome | biome: gut microbiome; feature: rumen; material: fiber-attached | host: Bos | place: Iran: Karaj | collected 2018-10 | reverse complement strand
GCCTTGATCTCTTCTGTATCTCTGTCATAAGCCACAACTGATGGCTCCTTAAGTACTACGCCCTTACCTCTAATATAAACAAGTACAGAGGCTGTTCCTAAATCAATTCCAATGTCTGCGTACTGCATATTTCCTAAGTACCCCTTTCAAATATAAAACAAAACGTCTTAGTTCTGCCAATTAGCTCATAATATCATTTCGATTATAAACCATAATATGCACTTTTAAAAGAGGCAAATATTTCTATCCACATCAGGATCACGCACTTGCTGCGTGATTCGTAAGAATATGATGCAAGAGTGAGGGGCGATCTTTTGCGAAGCAAAACTCTAATATCGCCCCGAATTCTACTATGAGCAGTCGTATGACTGTGAATAGTAGAACGCAAATATTTCTGCATAGTATATCGGCGGGTTTGTCAGCAATCTTAACAGTAGAATTAAAAAAGTATGAGCAGCTCATCACCACTCATACTTTTTAATATCATTTAAGCATTTTCTTGATATATGCACCTGTGTATGACTTCTTACACTTAGCAACTTCCTCAGGAGTTCCTGAAACTACTACTGTTCCGCCGCCAGAGCCTCCCTCAGGTCCCATATCGATGATATAGTCACCAGTCTTGATAACATCGAGGTTGTGCTCGATTACAACAACAGTATTTCCCTGCTCCACCAGCTTGTGCATGATCTTGACCAGCTTCTGCACATCTGCAAAGTGAAGACCAGTTGTAGGCTCATCCAGAATATAAACAGTCTTACCTGTTCCGACCTTACTAAGCTCTGTAGCCAGCTTGATACGCTGAGCCTCACCACCAGACAATTCAGTACTAGGCTGCCCAAGCTTGATATAGCCAAGACCTACATCATACAGCGTCTGAATCTTACGCTTGATAGTCTTAACGTTCTCAAAGAAGCCAAGCGCTTCTTCAACAGTCATATCAAGCACGTCATAGATGCTCTTACCCTTGTACTTGACCTCCAGAGTCTCATGGTTGTAACGCATTCCCTTACATACCTCGCAAGGAACATATACGTCAGGAAGGAAATGCATCTCAATCTTGATGATTCCATCTCCGCCGCAGGCTTCGCATCTTCCACCCTTGACGTTAAAAGAGAATCTGCCCTTCTTGTAGCCCCTTGCCTTGGCATCCGGAGTTCCAGCAAAAAGATCTCTTATCATATCGAACACACCTGTGTATGTAGCAGGGTTAGATCTTGGTGTTCTGCCGATAGGTGACTGATCGATAGCAATAACCTTATCCACCTGGTCAAGTCCCTCTATATCCTTGTGCTTGCCAGGAATACATCTTGCTCTGTTAAGGTCTCTTGCAAGGCGCTTGTACAATATCTCATTAACCAGTGAACTCTTACCTGAACCTGATACACCAGTTACTATAGTCATGACTCCAAGAGGAATCTGAACATCAATATTCTTGAGGTTATTCTCCTGCGCTCCAATAACCTTGATAAAGCCTGTAGGTTTTCTTCTGTCAGCTGGTACCTCAATCTTGAGCTTACCTGATAGATACTGGCCTGTAATAGACTCTTTTACCTGCATGATCTCTTCTGCAGTACCAGTAGCCACGATCTTACCGCCGTGGGACCCGGCTCCAGGGCCAACATCTACGATGTAATCTGCTGCCCTCATGGTGTCCTCATCGTGTTCTACAACGATAAGAGTGTTACCAAGGTCTCTTAGATTCTTAAGCGTATTGAGAAGCTTATCATTATCCCTCTGGTGAAGACCGATACTAGGCTCATCCAGGATGTAGCATACTCCGCAAAGTCCAGATCCAATCTGAGTTGCAAGCCTTATTCTCTGCGCCTCTCCACCCGAAAGAGTACCTGTAGCTCGTGAAAGAGACAGATAATCAAGACCTACATCGATAAGGAAACCAACCCTTGCTCTGATCTCCTTTAGTACCTGAGCTCCAATTACCATCTGCTGCTCAGACAAATTCAGATTCTCAAGATAATCATGAAGCTCACCGATAGACATGGATGTGATCTCATAGATATTCTTGTCATCTACAGTTACAGCTAGAGACTCCTTCTTAAGTCTCTGTCCACCGCAGAGCTGACATGGAGTAATTCTCATATACTCCTCATACTCTGCTTTCATATTCTCAGAGAAGGTCTCTTTATATCTCTGCTCAACGTTCTTGATAAGCCCATCAAAAAGTACCGGATAATCTCCTACACCCCTGCTGCCTTCATAGTGAACATTAACCATCTTGTCAGCACCGTGGATCAGCATGTGGCGAACATTCTCAGGGAGGTCCTGATATGGTGTATCAAGACTGAACTTATAAGCCTTGGCAAGCGCCTTGAGGGTAGCATTAGTAAAGCTTCCTTCTTTGTTGGAGGACTGCCAGCCCATAACTACAATACATCCATCATTAAGAGACAGGCTCTTATCAGGGATCATCAGATCCTCATCAAACTCCATCTTGTAGCCAAGTCCGAAGCAGTCAGGGCAGGCACCAAATGGATTGTTAAAAGAAAAGCTTCTCGGTTCAATCTCTGGAATGCTGACACCACAATCCGGACATGCAAAGTTCTGGCTAAAGCTGAGCTCTTCGCCATCTATAACATCCACAAGGAGAAGCCCGTCTGCCAGTGCAAGAGCACTCTCAACAGAGTCTGTAAGTCTCCTTCTAAGATTCTCGTTATCCTTGTGCACAACAATTCTATCTACAATAATCTCGATGGAATGCTTGATATTCTTATCAAGCTTGATCTCTTCTTCTGAAATCTCGTACTGGCTGCCATCAATTCTGGCTCTTACATAGCCTGCTCTTCTGGCTCTGTCGAGAGTCTTGGCATGTTCGCCCTTTTTACCTCTTACTACAGGTGCCATTATCTGAAGCTTGGTGTCCTCGCCAAGAGACATGATCTGGTCACACATCTCATCTACAGTCTGTCTCCTGATCTCTCTGCCACAGTTAGGACAATGAGGAATACCAATTCTCGCATACAAAAGTCTGAAGTGGTCATAAATCTCTGTAACTGTACCAACTGTTGATCTGGGGTTTTTGTTGGTAGATTTCTGGTCAATAGAGATAGTCGGAGAAAGTCCCTCGATTCTCTCAACGTTAGGCTTGTCCATCTGTCCCAGGAACATTCTCGCATAGGAAGACAAGGACTCCATATAACGCCTCTGTCCTTCTGCAAAAATTGTATCGAAAGCAAGAGAAGACTTACCCGATCCTGAAAGTCCTGTAAATACTGTAAGAGTCTCTCTTGGAATCTTGACACTTACATTTTTGAGATTATGTTCATTGGCACCACGAACCCTGATATAGTCATGAATATCAGAGGGCAAAATCCTCTTGGTCGTGGTGTTCTTCTTGGTCATCTTACTATTTTCAACTGTCATAATATGCTCCGATTATATAATTCACACAGTGATATGCATTACTTACCTTCAGTCAGGTCGTTAAGAATCTTCTTGAGCTCGATCATCTGATCACGCAGCGTAGCAGCTGTCTCGAAATCCAGCTCTGTTGCAGCTTTCTTCATCTTCTTTTGAACCTGTCCGATGAGCTTCTCAAGTTCAGCCTGATCCATAGACTCAGGATCCTTCTCAAATTTAACCTCTTCTTTGGCAACTGCCTTGGTAACAGCGATAAGATCACGAACTGCCTTCTTGATTGTCTGAGGAGTAATGCCATGCTCTTCATTGTATTTCTCCTGAATCGCACGACGTCTCTTGGTCTCATCAATAGCCTTCTGCATGGAATCTGTCATGTTATCCGCGTACATGATAACTCGTCCCTCAGAGTTTCTGGCTGCTCGGCCAATAGTCTGAATAAGGGAAGTCTCAGATCTAAGAAAGCCCTCTTTATCTGCATCAATAATGGCAACAAGTGATATCTCAGGGATATCAAGACCTTCTCTTAGAAGGTTGATTCCTACGAGAACGTCAAAGACATCAAGTCTCATATCTCTGATGATCTCTGATCTCTCGAGAGTATCAATATCTGAATGAAGATACTTGACCCTTATTCCTGACTCAGCCAGGTACTCAGTAAGATCCTCAGCCATTCTCTTGGTAAGGGTTGTGACAAGAACCTTGTTCTTCTTATCAACCTCTATCCTGATCTCTCCGATGAGATCATCAATCTGTCCCTCAACCGGTCTTACGAAAATCTCCGGATCCAAAAGACCTGTTGGTCTGATAACCTGCTCCGTCCTAAGAAGCTCATGTTCTTCCTCATACTTACCAGGAGTAGCAGAGCAGAACAGCATCTGGTCTATGTGAGCCTCAAACTCCTCAAAATTAAGAGGTCTGTTATCAAGCGCTGATGGAAGTCTGAAGCCATAGTCAACCAAAGTAAGCTTCCTGCTCCTGTCGCCGTGGTACATAGCTCCAACCTGAGGAATAGTCATGTGCGACTCATCCACGATTATCAGGAAATCCCTGTCAAAGAAGTCTAAAAGCGTAAGAGGTGGCTCACCAGGCTGCATAAAATTCAGGTGCCTTGAATAGTTCTCAATACCCGAGCAAAAACCTGTCTCCCTCATCATCTCTACATCAAAGTTTGTACGTTCAGATATTCTCTGAGCCTCAATAAGCCTGTCCTCACCCTTAAAGAACTTGATCTGTTCCTCTAGTTCTTTCTCAATATTGTCACAGGCCATATTTATCTTCTCCTGTGGAACAACATAGTGAGAAGCAGGATAGATCATAACATGAGACAGCTCACTCCTGACCTTGGCTGTTACTGGCTCAATCTCACATATCCTGTCTATCTCGTCACCAAAGAACTCAACTCTGATCAGATAGTCATCAGTGTTGGCAGGGAAAATCTCGATAGTATCTCCACGCACCCTGAAGTTACATCTGCTAAGCTCAAGGTCATTACGATTATACTGAATGGCCACCAGCTCTTTGATTGTCTCATCTCTGTCCTTGCGCATTCCAGGACGCAGAGAAATAGACATCCCCTTGAATTCCTCAGGGCTACCAAGTCCGTAGATACAGGACACACTGGCAACGACAATTACATCCTTGCGCTCTGCAAGAGACGCTGTAGCCGAAAGTCTAAGCTTATCAATCTCATCATTGATAGATGAATCCTTGGCAATATATGTATCTGTCTGTGGAACATAAGCCTCTGGCTGATAATAGTCGTAGTAGGATACAAAGTACTCAACAGCATTCTCAGGAAAGAATTCCTTCATCTCGCCGTATAGCTGTCCTGCCAAAGTCTTATTATGAGAAATGATCAGCGTAGGCTTCTGCAAAGCCTGAATAACATTGGCCATGGTAAAGGTCTTACCTGAACCTGTTACGCCCAGAAGAGTCTCGAACTGATTACCAGCCTTGAACCCCTCAACCAGCTCTTTGATAGCCTGAGGCTGATCACCTGTAGGTTTAAAATCACTATGTAACTTGAACTCCATTTTGCCCGCTTTCTCGTGAAATCGTCCAACGTACAATTCAATAGATCATAATCATCTCGTCATGGAGCAAGTATAACATCTATGCAAATCAATGTCTATAATTTTAGGAACATACGTTCAGTCTGTTTCTATTAAATCTCTATAAATTCAGCGAATCGTAGGTATACACAAGATCCTGCTCGATCACAAAATCATCCTCTGAAAACTCTTCACTATAATCTGTCGCTTCCAGAAGTCTTGTGGTACACATGGCTGCTGTGGCTTTACCTTCTTTGGCCTTTACAGGTTCCTGCCCTGCATCTCCCAGAAGGCTTCCGATTCCCAGAATAACCACAATCGAAGCTAACACTATTGCAAATGTATATACAAAAATTATCATTCTTTTTCTAATACCTCATTTTCAATTAAAAAATTCTCTATCCACAGTCTGGCAAATCCAAGGCGCTGCTTCACAGCAGGCATCCTTGCTGTCACATCACTGACAGCATAGCTCTTTACCTGATCAGCCTTCATCGCTCCAGTAGATATGGCAAAAGAAATACTCGCTGCCAAAACTGTTATCTTTAAAGCCTTTACTAGCCTTCTTTGCTTTTTTCTTTTAGGCAGAGCCTCTATTTCTTCCTGTATTTTCTTAAAAGAACTGAATCTGTCTTCTCTATCTGCCCTTGTGCACTTTTCTACTATGCCAAGTAAATCCCGCGATATTCCCTTTATTCCATTTTTCTTATAATTGACCACCGCATCCATATCTCTGGTATCCACGCCAGAAACAAGCTGAAGCAAAGTCATACCATAGCAGTAAATATCAGTCCTTGGATCAGTCTGGCCAAGATTACCGTACTGCTCAGGAGCTGCAAAGCCCATAGTCCCAAGGTTCAATGTATCTGCGTGCCCTCCCCTTTCATACATCCTTGCTGCGCCGTAATCAATCAAACAAATATGCCCATCAGGCTTCATCACGATATTCGCAGGCTTAAGGTCTCTATATATCACTGGTGAGCGCCTTCCATGCAGATATCTCATCACTCCAGCCAGTTCATAAGCAATCTTCAACGCATCCTTCTCAGAAAATGTCCCCTTTGCCAAAAGAACTTTCTCAAGACTGTTACCTGGAATATATTCAAGCACAATTTCCTCAGCACTTCTCTTATAGACCTTCGGAATTGCTTCATGTTCCAGCTCCTGCAACATTCTTGCCTCGTTTGCCAGATTTCTTTTCTCTATCTCATCAAAACATTTTCCCTTGCAGCTTTTTATCGTCACAAGTCTTCCCGACTCTATCTCTTTTCCCAGATAGGCATTGCAGTTACCGCCACTACCAAGAGGCTTTATAATCTCATATCCTTCCATGTGCACCTCACATTTCAAGGCAGATTGCAGCCACAGAAATATTGTCGTCTTCGTTTCTGCTTTTGGCTGCTTCTACAAGCTTCTGGCACTGTCCCAGCATATCCTCGTCTGTAACGCACATCTGCGGACACAGCTTTTGCCTGAGCTCTTCCCTATCAAGAGTTCTCCAAAAGCCGTCACTGCATGCAACTATAGTTGTATTACCCTTAAATACGCCCTTTCGAATCTCAGGTACAGGCGTGTGTGATGTCCCAAGGCACTGCAATAGTACTGACTTTTCCTGATCACTTGCAGCCTCACTTTCGGAAATAAGCCCCTTATCAATCTTATCCTGAACAACGCTCTGATCTTTGGTCAGCTTCTCCACCTCTTTTGCCTTAACTGCATAGAGCCTGGAATCCCCTATGTTTACAGACAGGTATCTGTTTCCAATCTGCAAAAGAGCTGCAAGCGTAGTGCCTAGCTGGACTCCTCTGTGCTTGCCATATCTTTTCAGATCGCCATTTATTCTTCTGATCATTCTGTCAAAAGAGCTTTCAACCGCCTCCCATAACTCATTCTCCGACAGGCTCTGCAAGAGGCTAAGTTCTTCATGAAACCAGGATTCCAATGTCCTTATAGCCTTACAACTGGCAACTTCTCCCTTGGACAAGCCTCCCATACCATCGCACACAGCAATCAGAGATATTCTTCCATGATTCTTTGTATTGGCCACTTTGATAAGAGCCGCATCCTGGTTAACTTCTCTCGTTGTTCCTACATCAGTATAAATACATGCTTTTACTTTCATAACTTCCTTTCCTTACCAAATATTGCCTAAACAAAAATGGAATAAACGCTCGAAACGAGCTGCCTGAATGGGAGAAATCCCAATCTTTTGATAATAAAAAATGACTGTGCAAAAAGCACAGTCATGAATATTACTATTTATGTTTTTATTTGTCAAGAAGCTCCAGCATTACCTCTTTTGCCTTATTAAGCTGAGTATCAGTTTTGTCCGCTGCATAAGCCTCTGAGTCGTAATCAACCTCAACGTCAGGTTCAATACCAACACCGTGGATATTGATTCCATTAGGTGTAAAGTAGCTGCTAACTGTTAGCTTAACAGCAGTTCCATCTCTTAAGTCGAAGATTCTCTGAACAATACCCTTACCATAGGTTGTCTTACCAACGAGCTTACCAAGGTTGTAATCCTTGATCGCTCCTGCAAGAATCTCACTGGCACTTGCTGAATACTGGTTAACCAGAACAACTACAGGTATGTCTATCTGATTCTGACCATCGCAGGTATAATCTTCTCTATTTCCGTCCCTGTCCTCTGTGTAAACAATAACACCCTCTGGAAGGAGCTGTCTTGCTATGTCACAAACTGTAGAAAGATTTCCACCTGGATTGGATCTAAGATCAATGATTAGTCCCTCGATATTCTGAGCTCTGAGATCTGCCATACCCTCAACAAACTGAGAATAAGTAACATCGTCGAACTCTGTGATCTTGAGATATCCGATATTGTCATCAAACACCTCGGTGCTAACTGTAGGAACCTCAATCTGAGCTCGTTCTACATCTACCTCAACGTCATTGACTTCGCCTGTTCTCACAAGAGTAAGATGCACTGTTGTACCTGCCTCACCCTTGATTCTGCTGACTACTTCCTCAAGTGAAAGACCCTGAGTAGACTCTTTATTGATCTCATAAATAATATCATCAACGCAAAGTTCTGCAGCTTCTGCAGGACTTCCAGGCATAACACCTGATATTCTTGCCATATTTATGGTGTTATCAAAGCTGACATAAGCACCAATACCATAATAAATACCCTTGGTGCTATTCATCATCTCGTCAAGCTCTTCTTCTGTGTAGTACACAGAATATGGATCGCCAAGAGAGTCCATGAGACCTTTATAAATTCCATTGGCCTCATCCTGCGCATCAACATCTGTTTTGTAGTAATAGGTGTCAATGACATCCTCAAGAGCCTGGATCTTGCTAAGTGTCTCTTCATTTATCAGCCTGCTGCCGCCCATTCCCAAAATTGGTGCCATGCTGGCCTTAAATACATATGTCAAAGATAAAACAAGTATTGCCACAACTAGAACTGATGCAAGAAATCCAATAAGTATTCCGGCTACAAATCTTCTGGTGAGCCTGCCATCTTTTTTCTCTACTGTTTCTACTACATTAGTAGCTTCCGGCATATTATTACTATCCAAATCAATCCACCTCTAATAAGTTATTTAAGATAATTCCATGGGCTTACATACGCTCCATTTAATCTTACACCAAAATGGAGATGATTTCCTGTAGATCTTCCGGTCGATCCTACTGCAGCTATCTTAGTTCCAGCAGAAACATCCTGTCCCTTGGAAACATACAGCGCTGAGCAGTGCATATAAACAGTATATAGTCCTCCGCCATGATTGATCATGACATAGTTACCCATAGAGCCTTCATATGCCGCAGCTACTACAGTTCCCGCATAAGCAGCAAGGATAGGCGAACCTCCTGGCGCTGCCAGATCAATACCATTATGCATCTTCTCGATTCCTAGTGTAGGATGCACTCTCATTCCATAGTTGTCTGAGATTCTGGTATATTTAGGGCATGGCCATGTGAACATACCACCATCATACGTATATCTGCTGTATAAAGCCTCCTTATCGGCCGCTACTTCTCTCTCAAGAGCTGCGATTGCTGCATTCTCAGCCTTAATTTCTGCTTCATATTCTTTGATAGCAGCTTCCTTATCAGTGATACTAGCCTGTACACTGTTGAGCTCCGCACTCTTCTGACTCAAAAGATTCTCAAGATTAGTCTGTTCTGCCTCTTTGGCTGCCTTAGCTTCATCAAGTGTCTCTTTTTCCTCTTCCAGCGCCTCTTTAGTAAGAGCAATATACTGTGTTGTTGCCTTGTATTCCTCAAGCTTGGCTCTGTCATAAGCCGATAAGCTCTCGATATAATCAGCCTTATTGAGCATCTCTGCAAAGCTTCCGGATGTCACCAAAAGCTCTACATACATTGCATTTCCACGCTCATACATGAACTTGATACGGCTCTTCATTGCCTCGTACTGATTCTTCTGAATCTCCTCAGCCTCGGCAAGTTCCTGGGTAGTAACCTCTATCTGTCCCTCTTTAATCGTAATCTGCTCATCAAGGGAATCTATATTCTCCTGTACATCAGTAAGTGAAGCATCTATCTGGGTAATATAACTGTTAAGGTTGGATTTACTATTCTCCAGATCCTTTTTTACTTTTTCAAGGTCCGTCTTGGTCTTCTTCAGGGAATCACGTTCTTTTTTGGCATTGGAAATCTGCTCTTCCTTGGCCTTAATACTCTCCTCTGTAACATCTGCATGAGAGATAACCGTGTTATTGCCCCAAAGAGATACCATCATCACTATACTCAGAAAAGCGTATAGCGCTCTCTTTTTCTTAACTGATAACAATCTCTTCAAAACAAATAAACTTCCTTTTCTGAATTACACATGCAAATGTTTTCTGACTGTTGTAAAACTTCCAAAGAAACCAATACCAATACCTATAGCCAGAGAAATAGGCACAAGCTTGTTATAAACCACTTCAACAGGCAAAAAGTTCAGCAGTGAGCTGAGCATTGTAAACTTGGACGCAACATATTCAATAGCCTTGGTATATACGAAGTATACAATAACGAGCGGTATTATTGATCCGATAATTCCGATCAGGATACCTTCAACCACGAATGGTGCTCTTACGAAGAAGTCCGTTGCACCGATATACTTCATGATATTGATCTCATCCTTACGGACAGAAATACCCATAGTAACTGTATTGCTGATAAGGAATATAGATACCAGCAAAAGAATCATGATGATACCACCTGAAACATAAGCAATAAGCTTATTCATTCCACTAAGGGTAGTAGCTGTAACCTCAGATCTGTTAACTGATCTGACCACAGTTATAGACTCAGCATAAGTAACAAGCGCTGGCTGCAGAGATACATCGTTCAGATAGATCTGCAGATTGGCGGAATCAGCCAGAGGGTTCTCAGTAAATCCATCTGCATAATCGCCAAGGTACTGATCCTTGAAGCCATCCCATGCCTCTTCAGCTGATACATAAACAATTTCTCTGACCTCAGCTCTGTTCTCAAGATCACTCTTAACTGCAAGAATCTGATCCTCTGTAGTACCCTCATTGAAGAACACTGTTACAGATACACCTTCCTCTGCAGTCTTAACCACATGCTGAAAGTTAGTGATAATTGCATAAAACATTCCAAACAGGAACAAACATGCGCTTATAGTAGCAACAGAAGCCAGTGTGTACCACTTATTTCTGCCAAGGTTCTTAAAGCCTTGTCCAATGGTGTAAAAGAAACTATTAATCCTCATCGATGTACATACCTTCTTCCTCGTCTTCTATAATGACGCCCTTTTTCATGGTAATAACTCGCTTCTTCATGGCATTAACGATCTCTCTGTTATGTGTAACCACGATAACAGTTGTACCGTTCTCGTTGATCTGCTCCATGAGCTTCATGATCTCCCATGAATTGTTAGGATCAAGGTTTCCTGTAGGCTCGTCAGCAAGCAAAATAGCAGGTCTGTTGACCAGAGCTCTTGCAAGCGCAACTCTCTGCTGCTCACCACCTGATAACTGATTGATCTTACTCTTATACTTACCTGCCAGGTTAACTGTAGCAAGTATTGAAGGTACATTTCTCTTGATCTCTCTTGAAGGAGTCTGTACGATTCTCTGCGCAAACGCTACGTTCTCGTACACGTTCCTGTCCTTGAGAAGTCTGAAATCCTGGAAAACTATACCAAGATTTCTCCTGAACTTAGGAATCTTGCTGTGCTTGATTCTCCTGAGGTTGTAACCAAGGACTGTAATCTCACCGTCTGTTGGCACAAGCTCACGCAGTAGAAGCTTGATCAGTGTAGACTTACCTGATCCACTATCTCCCACAATAAAAACAAATTCACCCCTCTTGATATGAAGGGTGACTCCGTTTAATGCAGGCGCACCCGTAGAATAAGATTTAGTCACATTTTC
>JAEEGL010571624.1_pt1 | contig 11803 bp, 5 predicted proteins | sample 9134231 | NCBI WGS metagenome assembly JAEEGL01 (sample SAMN16246548, study PRJNA631951) | gut metagenome | biome: gut microbiome; feature: rumen; material: fiber-attached | host: Bos | place: Iran: Karaj | collected 2018-10 | reverse complement strand
GCGGTGCGTGGCACCGCGAAGCCGCTTCCCGCTTGCTGCGATTTCTCAGATACGATAACGTATCCCGGTTTTGTTAAAACTGCCGGATGTGAACATCAGTATTCGGTTGTATACGCCGCGCGTCCTATGCTTTACGGCGGGACCTGACAAATCCCTCCGTATATTTTACCCGCGCGCCCGATGTTTTGAAAATCCGCCCGCCTTTGCGCGGAGCGGATGTGTCAGCACAGATGCAAAATCGTGCAAAATTTATTATACTATTTTTCGGGAGAAAAGTCAATGCGTTTGCCGAAAATTCTCCCTTCGCGCCGACAAATCATGCTTTTCGACAAATCCGGCGGAATAGAATTCCGTTTTTCACACAAAACGGCGGATGGGGGCCGATCACACCCTCTCCGCCGCTCTTATTCACCGGGATCTTCCCTTCCCTCCGTCCGCAAGCCGGACACTGGAAAGCTCTCAGCCGTTCAGCCCTTCGTAGCCCTTCAGGACTCTGTCGTACATCTTGTCCGTCACCTTGATGTTCTTCTTGATGTAGGAGGCAATGTCCGTGCTCTTCTGCTTCATCAGGTCGGGCAGGGTGTAGAGGAAGTTCGCCTGATTCGAGAAGTTCATGCCGAAGTCGTACACGCTGCCGTCGAAGATGATGTCGAGCATCTGTCGCGTCTCCTCGTGCCGCGCGATCTTGCCGTCGAGCAGATAGTCGAAATACGCGGGCAAAACCTGTTTTTTGCTCTCATAGCCGAGCGCCTCCGCGACCATGCCGGTCATTTCCGCGCTCTTGCAGGAGACAGGAACGCACTGCAGTCCCGTCCAGTTGAGGGAGACGTATTCCTGCTGATTCTCGTCGTATTTCGGGAACGGAAGGATGCCGTAGTCCACCTCCGTAGCGCGGTACTGCTCCATGGAGCTGAGCGACATGAAGTAGAACAGCGCGTGGTTCGACTCAAAGGGGATGTAGCGGTCGTTCACGCCGAGGAACGCGCGTCCGCCCTCGCAGAAGAGCTTGTAGAACTTCGCGATAATGTCCGCCGCCTTTTCCGTCTGGAGCGCGACCTGCGGCTTGCCGTCCGCGAACTCCGCCACGAACTGATCGCAGCCGTACATGAAGCTGATCATCGGCCAGCCGTCGTTGCCCATGACGCCGTACTGATCCTTGACGGTCATGTGTCCGTCGCCGTTGAGGTCCCGGATCGCCTTGTCGCAGAGCTCGGTCATTTTGTCCACCGTCCACGTACCGCCGAGGACCAGATCGTAGAGGTTCTCGAGCTGCAGATCCGTCGCGATGTCGTTGTTGAACCAAATGACGTTCGGGTCGGCGATGAGCAGATCGCTCGCGGCGAACGGGGTCACGCCCCCGATCGTAAGCTGTTCGAGAATGGACTCGTTCCAATACGGCTTCGTCATGTCGACGTAGGGGATCTTGTTCCAGTCGTAAATCAGCCTGCCGGTCAGAAGTCCCTGCAGACCGTTGATGCAGTGCGTCACCGCCATGTCCCAGGTGCTGTCGCCCGCGGTGACCGCCGCCCTGACCTCCTCGAGGATGGTATCGATGTAGCCCTTCGTGACGAAGGAAATGCTGACGTTCAGCCGCTCGTCCACCGCGTCGTTGCGGTTCACCATCGCGTCGTTGACGACCTCGCCGTTCAGCTCTTGTGCACTGAGATAGTGCTCGTACAGCGACCAGTCGGGGTAGATCACGTTGAATTCCGCGCCGCCGAAGTCCGCGTCGGCGGGAAGATCGGGCTCGGGGATATCGGGTTCGTCCGCCGCGGGCTCTTCCGCCGTTTCCTCAGCCGCTGAGGGAACGGGGGCGTCGGTTTCGGTCTCCGGATTCGTGCCGGACTCGGAGCAGGCGCTGAGCAGCCCGCCGAGGGCAAGAAGAAGCGCGAGCATGAGAAGGGAAATCTTTTTCATGGGACACCTCGCATCATCGAAATAATCGGGCGCAGCGCGCCGCTTTATTTTATTGTATCACATTTTGTGGGCCGCGTCAATCGTTTTTGAACGGTCGATTCAGAAAGTCCGGCGCGCACAAGCAAACTCTTCGGCGCGCGCGACGCAATTCGTCCCCGAAGCGCGCCGCTTTCCCTTGACTCCGCGCCCGATGTGCTGTATAATGGTACAAAACCATTTTCCGGGGGAACCGTATGCAGCGGATTTATCACAACATCGGCATCCTCGCGCACGTCGACGCGGGCAAGACCACCCTCACCGAGCAGATCCTCTACCTCACGGGCGAGGTGCGCTCCGCTGGGAGCGTCGACGACGGGACCGCCGCGACCGACAGCCTCCCCATCGAACAGCGCCGCGGCATTTCCGTGCGCACCTCGACGGCGTACGCCCAGTGGAACGGCGCGGTCATCAACCTCATCGACACCCCCGGGCACGTGGATTTCGCGGGGGAGGTGGAGCGCTCCCTCGCCGCCCTCGATTACGCCGTGGTGGTCGTCTCCGCGCCCGACGGCGTGCGCGCCCACACCGAAAACATTCTCCGGGCGCTCGAGGACATGAACATCCCGCGCCTCGTCTTCGTGAACAAGGCCGACCGGGCGGGTTCGGACACGGAAGGTGTGCTCGCGGAGCTTCATGAGACGACGGAAAAGCCCCTGCTCTTCCTCTCCGACGTGAAGGACGAGGGTCGCGATTCCGTTTCCGTCTCCGCTCTATCGGACGCGGCGTTCGACGCCCGCGCGACGGAAGTGCTCGCGGAGCTTGACGACGAGGCCGCCGACGCCTTTCTCTCGGACGAGGTCCTGCCCCACGAGCGCGCCGCCGACCTGGTCCGCCGCGCCGTGCGCGAATGCCGCCTCATCCCCGTGCTCGCGGGGGCGGCGAAGCTCTGCCTCGGCGTGCGGGAGCTGCTCGACTTCATGACGGCGTATATGCCGGACGCCTCCTTCCGCGCCGCGGACGAGCTGTGCGGGATCGTCTTCAAGATCGAGCACGACAAACAGATGGGCAAGCTCTCCCACATCCGCCTCTTCGGAGGACAAATCGTCAACCGGGACGAGGTCACCCTGCTCTCCCCGCCGGACGAGCGCCGCGTCAACCCGGCGGGCGAGGAGGACGACGCGGTCGCCCTCGAAGAGAGGCCCCCGGCGCGCGAAAAGGTGACGCAGATCCGCAAATTCACCGGAGGCCGGTACGCGGACGCCGGCGCGGTGGAAGCTGGGGATATCGCGGCGCTGTGCGGTCTTTCCTCCGCAAAAGCCGGGCAGTTCCTCGGCTCGCTCGAGCTCGGAAAGGCGTACCGCCTTGCGACGCCGTATCTGCGGGTGAGGGTCACGCCCCCGGACGGCGATCCGGAAAAGCTCCCGCCCCTCGCGAAAGCCCTCGCGGAGCTTTCCGACGAGGAGCCCTACATCGACGCGAAATGGGAAAACGGACAGCGCGAGATCACGATCTCCACCACGGGCAAGATCCAGCTCGAGGTGCTCGACGCCCTCCTGCGGGAGCGCTACCGTCTCACCGCCGCCTTTTCCCCGCCGACCGTCATCTACAAGGAGACCCCGTCCCGCGCGGGCTTTGCCTACGCGGACTATACCATGCCCAAGCCCTGCTGGGCGGTGGTGCAGTTCAAATTCGAGCCGATGCCGCGGGGCTACGGCGTGTCCTATCACGGGAAGCTGCCGTCGAACCAATGCTTCTACCGCTACCAGACCCACATCCGCACCTCGTTCTATCAATGCCTCGAACAGGGGCTCTACGGCTGGGAGGTCACGGATTTCCGCTGCACCCTCGTAGGAGGACAGCACCACACGATCCACACCCACCCGCTCGACTTTTTCGTCTGCACGCCGATGGCGTTCATGAACGGGATGCAGTCGCTCGGCTCGACCCTGCTCGAGCCGCTCCTGAACATGCGGATTTGTGCCCCATCCTCCCTCTCGCCGAAGATCACCGGGGAGATCATGCGGATGCGGGGCGAGTACGATACCCCCGTGTTCCGCGGCGACAGCGTGAGCTTCGACGCCATTGTCCCCGTCGCGACCTCGATGGATTTTCCCGTGAAGCTCGCGTCGTGGTCCTCGGGCAAAGCGACGCTCGGCGTCTCCTTCCACGGCTACCGGGAATGCCCGGCAGGTGAGGAGCACGTCAATCCGCGCCGCGGCGTGAATCCGCTGGATCGCTCGAAGTGGATCCTGTGGGCGAGAGGCGCGTATCAGCTGAGCATCGACGAGATGTAAAAAAGAGCCGCGCCGGCTCTCCCGTGTTTCGGCCGGAGGAGGATTCGACGCGGCTTTTCTCCCGCTCACCGGGCGCCTCTCTGGCGTTTGGAAGGGCAAAACCGCAACGCATGGGCTGAGCCGGCGGAGAAAGGGGTCGGCATTCCGAAGAACGGAATGCCGACCCTTTTATCTTGGTTGAACTTGTTTCGTTTCTCTTCCGGTTTACTCCAGTGACGCTCTCTTCTTGCTGAGATATCCCAGCGCAAACAGCGCGCCGAGAAGCGCGGCCGCGCCGACGATGAGGCCGATCCACGGCATGCCGGTGAAGCCGACGATCAGATAACCTACCGCGCAAATCACTGCGGTAAGAGTGGCGTAGGGGATCTGCGTTGCCACATGGCGGATGTGCTCGCACTGCGCGCCCGTGGACGCGAGGATCGTCGTGTCGGAGATCGGGGAGCAGTGGTCGCCGTAGACGGAGCCCGCGAGCGTCGCGCCGAGGGCGGGGATCAGGAACGCTTCATAGCCCGGCGTGGAGCAGATGATGGTGACGATCGGAATCAGCATCCCGAACGTTCCCCACGAAGTTCCCATCGAGAAGGACATGATCGCCGCGATGACGAACACGAGGAAGGGCAAAAGGCCCATCGGCGGGTTCGCGGATGCAACGAAGCCCGAAATGAATTCGCCCGTTCCGATCATGCTCCGGCAGACGCCGCCGAGGCTCCACGACAGAATGAGGATCAGCATGGGCGGCACGATGCTCCCGATGCCCTGCACGATGGATTCCACAAACTGCTTCGGACGGATGATCTTACGCGGGATATAGAGAACGAACGCCGTCACGAGCCCCGCGAACGCGCCGAGGGAGAGCCCCGCGGTCGGGTTTTCGCCGATCGCCTGCGAAAAGGGGACGCCGCTGAAAAAGCCGCCGACGTACGCCATTCCGAGGATCGCGCAGATAATGAGGACGACGATGGGGAGCACGAGATCGATCACTCGTCCTTCGGGGATCCGTCCTTCGGGGACCCGTCCTTCGGAAACCCGTCCCTTCGGCTTCTCGCCCTCCGCGGCCTTTTCTTCCGTCGTCTCCGGATTTCCCTCGATCCGCGCGCGCTCCTCCGCCTTTCTCATCTTGCCGAAATCCAGCCCCGTCACGCAGACGAAGACGACCGTCAGAATGGTGAAAAGGGCGTAGAGGTTATAAGGGATCGTAGAAAGGAAGATGTGGAAGCCGTTCGTCTCGCTGACCTCGGACGCCACCGCCACTGCCCACGAGGATACCGGCGCGATGATGCAGACGGGAGCCGCGGTCGCGTCGATGATGTACGCGAGCTTTTCCCGCGAGATCCGGTGCCGGTCATAGATCGGACGCATGACCGTGCCGATGGTCAGACAGTTGAAGCCGTCGTCGATGAAGATCAACACGCCCAGCAGCGCCGTCGCGAGCCGGGTCGAGCGCTTCGTCCTCAGCTTTTTCTGCGCCCATCGGCCGTATGCCGCCGTGCCGCCCGATTTGCCGACGAGCGTGATGACCGCCCAGAGCAGCGCGAGAAAGATGATCATATACGAATTGTCCGAGATCTTCTCCGCCATCATATCAAAGAGATGGGCGAAGATCGCCATGAACGGCTCGTGCGCCGCGATGACGTAGATCGTCATTCCGGAGAGCACGCCGATGAAGAGGGCGGAATACACCTCTTTCGTAATCAGCGCGAGGAGAATGGCGATCAGCGGCGGTATGATGGATACCCAGCCTGTTTCGATCATGGTTTCGTCCTTTCGTCAACCGGGTTTCCCGGTTTTTGTTTTCTCCATTATATCAGATTTCCCGCGCGTGCGCAATGCTTTTTTACATTGTTTTGCGAGAAATTTAATAATCCAGCCGAAACGCGGCGGGCGGGAAAGCGAGCCGGGGAAGCGGGACGGACGGAAAACCCCCGCGCGGCGATGCGGGATCCACAAGCCGCGCGGGGGAGATCGTTCGGTTTCGGTCGACGGAAGAAAGGAGGATGCGGGGCGGTCAGGAGATCTTCACGATGGGGTTCTTGTGTACGGTCCCACCCGGGCTGCCCGAGCCGCCGCTGCCGCCGGAGCCGCCGGAGCCGCCGGAGGTCTGCCCGCTCCCACCGTTCTGCCGGTTCTGGACGGAGGCTGCGTCGGAGAACGCCGTCATTTTTGCGAAATAGGCGAGAATGCCGTCCGTGACGCCCTGCGCCGCGGCTTCCTTTCCGCGCGGCGAGGTCATGTATTCGTATTCCTCCACGGAGGTCATAAAGCCGATCTCAACGAGCGCGGCGGGGAATTTCGGGTTGCGGCACATGGCGAGCATCTGCTGTTCCGTTCCGCGGTAATTGCGCTCGAGCGCAGACGCCGCGCCGTGACCCACGCAGTCGGCGAGCAGTCTGCCGCCCGCCTCCCACCACAGTCCGAGCGTTCCGCGGATGCGCGTGATGTCGGCGGTGTAGCCCATCGAGTTCTGGTGCAGGGAGAGGCAGAGGTCGGGCTTCTTTTCGTCAAGGATCGCGGCGCGCGCGAGAAGATCGAGGGTGGAATCGTCGGAGCGGAGCAGGTCCACCGTCGCGCCGAGCGCGCGCAGTTTTTCGGCGACGGCGAGGGTCAGGGAGAGGTTGAGATCCTTTTCGCAGTTTGAAAAGCCCCCGTCGATCCGGAGCGGACCGAACGCGCCGGGGTCGCTGCCGCCGTGCCCCGCGTCGAGGACGATCTTGACGCCCTTCAGCGGCTTCGGGGCGGAAAGATTCACACAAATCGGGTTGCGGATGTGAACGGCGACGCCGTTGTCCTTGTATTCGAGCTCGAAGCCGTAGAAATTCATCGGGTCGAAGAGCCTGAATTCATAGCGCACCCGTTTTTCCTGCCGGTTCACGGTGCAGGAGGTGAAGAGGGGGTTTGCCTCCATCTTCGGCTCCGGAGCGGATGCGGAATCGACGTCGAAAAAGGTTACGGTGAAGACGCCGTTCTCAACGTGCCCGTTGTAAGCGGGTCTGGACGAGGTAGCGAGAAAAAAGTCCGTCGTTTTCCCTGCGTTTTTGACCGACGCGGAGGAAAAGGAGGCGAGCGGACTGCGCTTCGCGGAAGGGGCGAGGACCTCGACGTTTTCCGCGGGCACAAAGCCGCCCATCGGAAGGATGTAGTATCCGCCGTAGAGGGCAAGGGCGTCCGCGGTCATGCCGGCGGACTGAACCGTGTAATCGTTGTAATAGGAGCTTGTCAGGCTGATCTTGAGCGGGGTGGAATCCTTCGTCACGCGGACCGGGATGCAGGCGTTCTTCCCCACGCGGCTGACGCGGATGCCTTCTGCCGAGAGGTTCCCGTCGTGATGCTCGGCTGTGAAGCGCACCGCGCCGCAGTCGAACACAACGCCCTCCGGCGCGTCCGGCAGCTTCGCGTTCGCGCCGTAGGAGATATAGACCCACCCGTCGTCCGACGTGCGGGTCTTCGGGTCGGATAGGGGAACGAGCTCCGTTTCCACGCCGCCGATCACGGCCTTCACGTCCGCGTCGACGGGTGCTTCACAGCTCACCCAGAGAATATCCTCCCCGGTCGCGACGTCGGAGGAAGGATAGACCGCGCCGATGCCGAAGGTGTTTTTGATATTCAGAACTTCCTTTTCCGTGCCCGTCTCGCCCACCGCTCCGGTCTTCGCGTTATAGGTGAGGGTATAGCGGTAAATCTTGCCGTTCTGCTCGAATTCGAAGACGTTTTCGCCGTCCTCGAGGGTCGCCGTGAAGCTGAAATAGCCGCTCTTCGTGCGCCCGAGACGTTCCCCGTTCACGGTCAGGGGATAATAGGGATCGGAGAGCCCCATGATGTAGGTGGCGGCGGACTCGAGAACCGAGCCGGAGACGGGCGCGGAAACCGTCACGCCGAGCCCGTTCGACTGGATGCGGGAATAGATGATTTCCGGCTCGAAGACGCGCCGGATGTCGTCCGCCGCGCCGCGGACATTTCTCTTGATCTCCTCATAGCCGTAGAAGACGCTGCCGTAATACGAGCGCTCCGAACGGGCGTAGGTCACCTGCTCGGCGAGCTCCCCTGCCGGATCCGCCCATTCGCCTTCCTCGTATTTATACGCGGCGTGGGAGACATAGAGCTTCACGTCCGAGCCGTCGAGGCGGTCGTTCCACCAGCGGGTGCTCTCGTCGAAGGGGGAGGGGGCGGTGGCGAAGTCCCAATAGATCTGGGGGGAGATGTAGTCCACGTAGCCGCCGTCGATCCATGCGGGCGCGTCGCAGAAGAGGTAATTGTACGATTCGAGGCTGTTCGTCCGGCTTCCGCCGTTCTTCCCGTCGCTGTTTTTCCAGACGGCGTAGGGCGCCACGCCGAAGACACATTCGGGATCCGCCGCGTGAATGGCGTCGTAGCAGGCGTGAACGAGCTTGTTCGTGTTTTCCCGTCTCCAGTCCTCCTTCGAGGCGTAGCCCTTGCCGTACTTCTTGTAAGCCTCCTCGTCCGGGAAGTCGATCCATTTGCCCGCGTCGTCGTAGGCGGGGTAGGGATAGAAGTAATCGTCGAAGACCACGCCGTCGACGTCGTATTTCGTGACGATTTCCTTCACACCGTCGGCGACGAGGGAACGCACCTCGGGCAGGCCGGCGTTGAAGCAGAGCTTCCCGCCGTAGCTCACGACCCAGTCGGGGTGGAGACGGGCGGGGGATTTCTCGGGCAGGGAGGCGCGGTCGTCCCCGGCGACGGTCACACGGAGGGGATTGACCCACGCGTGCACGCGGATGTTGTGCTGATGCGCCGCCCCGACGATGTAGTCCAGCGGGTCGAAGACCAGCTTTCGTTCGGAACTGAGATTCGCGCTGATCGGAAAGATCGCGCTGTCATACAGGGCGTCCGCGGAGGGGCGCACCTGGAAAAAAACGGTATTCAGCCCGTTCTTCGCGCAGACGGAAAGGATCTCGTCGATCTCGGCCTTGAGCGCGGAGGCGGACAGATCGGGCGCGGACGGGAAATCGATGTTCCAGACCGACGCGATCCAGACGCCCCGCACCTCGGAGTCGGGGTCGATGATGTGCTGTACGGCGATGGATTCCTCGCTCTTCTCCATCGGAGGCATGCTCGTGACGATGCTGCTGGTCGAGCCGGAATGGATGATGGCGAGAAACAGACAGAGCAGGGCGGCGCCGATTGGTTTCAGGATAGAATGATGCACCATGGGACGTCCTTTCGCGGCATAGGTCGGGTTTTCGACAATTATCTGGAACTATTTTAGCATAAGCGGTGATTTTTTGCAAGAGCTTGGCTTAAATTCGTATTCCGGAAAAAAGCGGAAAAAAGCGGGAACCTCGCATGAGAATATGCCGCGGCGGGGGAAGGTATGACGGGGGGGAGGGGGATGGGGGGAAACCGGGGGCAGCGAAGAGTCTCCAGATTGCTGTTCCCTTGCCTCTCCCGCGTGCCAAGTGCGACAGCGTCGGCACGGCAGTCGCACCGGCGAGGCAAGGGGATTGCCTTCCCTTCAAGGGGTCAGCATTCTCTTTGATGCGTTCAGCAGACTCCCCTCCTCCGCACGCAAAATGAAAAAGAAAAAGCCGCCGTACTTCCCCGTTTGCACGGCTCCGTACGGCAGCGCTTCTTTTTCAGTCCTCCGTCAGAGAGGAGAGACGAACTATGGGCAGATACTCCGCGGGGTCCTCGGGCTTGCCCCCGATCAGGAGTTCGAAATGCAGGTGGTTTTCCTCGGCGGATTCGACAAGGGCAGTCTCCCCGACCGCGCCGAGGGGCTGACCCGCTGCGACGGTCTGACCGACGGAGAGGAGATTCAACGAATCCTCCGTGAGGTTCTGGTACCTGGTCTCCGCTCCGCCGTTGTGACGGACGGAAACGGTCGCGCCCATCATGGGATCGCGGCGGACCTCCGAAACCGTGCCGGGAGCGGCGGCGAGAACGGTCGTGCCGGGCACGGCGGCGAAGTCAACGCCGCGGTGCGTCCTGTAGTCGTCCATGGTGCAGGACCACACGGGGACGGTCGGGCTTGCCTCCTTCACAACGATGCCGCCCTCCACGGGCAGGATGAAATCGGGCAGAATGTTCTCGGCCGGAACGGAGGCGGAAACCTCTTCGGTTTTCCCGTCGGCGGCCTTGTCCTCATCCGGCTTTTCGGACGGCTCCGACTTCTGTGCCCTTGTGACGACTTCTTCCTCCGCGGCTTCCTTCACCGCGGGGGCGGCGGGCTTTTCTGCCTTTTCCGCTTCCTCGACCTTGGGCTCGAGCGGGGGCTGATCCGATGCGGGAGCGGTCTTTTTGTTTGCCGTGGAGGCGGCGATGGTCAGAATGATCACGGCGGCGAAGACTGCCGTCAGAACGACGGCAAGGATCCGGTTGGCTTTGGTTTGTGCGTTCATGAAAAAATCCTTCCTTTGCGCTGAGAGTTTGTGTCGCCCCTATTGTGGACGGTTTTGGCTCTCTTTATGCAGAAGGAAGGAGAAAAGATAACGAAGAATCCCGCTAACGCGGGGACGCGGAGCGTGAGACGCGTGAAATCCGTTCCGCAGATCTCTGCCGCGGCTCCCGATCTGCCGCGCGGTCTCGTTCCGCCCCGAAGAGCGGGGGTTCATTCCACTTGAAAGAGCGGGGGCATTCTGCCTGAAAAGACAGGAGTTCATTCCACCTGAAAAAACAGGAGGTCATTCTACGCCAAACAGCAGGGCTGCGTAGGTGGGGAACGGCCAGTACTTTTCCGCCGTGACCGTTTCCGCTTCGTCCGCGGCGCGGCGGAGCTCTTCCATCGCGGGGATCAGACGGTCGCGGACGGCGCGGGACTGGGTTTCAAGATCGCCCTTCCCGATTTCGCCGAGCGTGTTCGCGAGCTCCTCGGCGCATCCGGCGATCCGGGACGCGAGGGAGGACAGACGGGCGGCGAGCTTCAGCTCCACGTCGGCGGATACCGTGCCCGCAGGAAGCGCGAGCTTCGAAAGCGCCGTGTCTGCCATGTCCTTTTCGTACGCTTCGACGGCGGGCAGGATCTCGCGCCAGACCATGTCGATCATGGTGTTCGCTTCGATGCGGGTCGTCTTTACGTAGTTGCCCAGCGCGACCTCCACCCGCGAGCGGATCTCCGCTTCGGTGTAAACCTTGTGCCGGGTGAAGAGGGAGACGTTCTTTTCATCGAGCATGCGCGGCAGGGCGTCCGGCACCGAGGGAAGGTTGAGAAGTCCCCTTTCCTCCGTCGCGCGGCGGATCCAGTCCTCGTCATAGCCGTTGCCGTTGAAGATGACGCGGCGGTGCTCCCGCACGGTCTTGCGGATGAGGTGGTTCAGCATGTAGGTGAAATCGTCGGCGGCTTCGAGCCGGTCGGCGAAGACACGCAGGGACTCCGCCACGGCGGTATTCAGCGCGACGTTGCAGTCCGCGACGGAATTCGAAGAGCCGACCATGCGGAACTCGAATTTGTTCCCCGTGAAGGCGAAGGGGGAGGTGCGGTTGCGGTCGGTATTGTCCTTCGGGAATTTCGGCAGAACGTCCACGCCGAGCTGGAGCTGATCCGCCTTTTTCGAATCCACCTGCTGGTGCGCCTCGAGCGCGTCCAGAATGGAGGTCAGCTCGTCGCCGAGGAAGATGGAGATCACGGCGGGAGGCGCTTCCTGCGCGCCGAGACGGTG
>JAEEGL010337194.1_pt1 | contig 11803 bp, 10 predicted proteins | sample 9134231 | NCBI WGS metagenome assembly JAEEGL01 (sample SAMN16246548, study PRJNA631951) | gut metagenome | biome: gut microbiome; feature: rumen; material: fiber-attached | host: Bos | place: Iran: Karaj | collected 2018-10 | reverse complement strand
GCATGGCAGGTCACGAAGAACTTCCTTGAATCTTCCGTTTTGACTATCGTTACCCCGGCCTCATCCGAATCGGCCATAAGCTCAAGCCCCGGAACCGAGAGTATCTGCTCGGGAGTAACATATATCTCGCGCGACTGCGGTGCGTGGAACACATCATCAAATCCCCTAAAAAGCGGTGATGTGGGTTTTAACACCTTATGCTCGTAGATACCCGAGAGTTTCCTGTCATAAAATTTATGCTTTATCCCGTAGAAATAGTACAGTGCCGCGAACGCGCCCCAGCAAAGATAATAAGTGCAGTGGACATGCTTTTCGCCCCACTTCATTATCGTGCAAAGCTCGTCCCAGTATGCCACGTCCTCGTATTCAACACGCTCGAGCGGCGCGCCTGTTATTATCATTCCGTCGAACTTGCGGTCTTTGACCTTGTCGAACGTCGTGTAAAAACTGTCAAGATGTGTGGCGTCAACATGCGTCGGCGTGTAGCTTGCGGTCTGCAGAAGTTCGATGTTGACCTGAAGCGGCGAATTGGAAAGTTTCCTCAAAAGCTGGGTTTCCGTGATCTCCTTTGTCGGCATCAGGTTAAGGATGAGTACGTTAAGCGGGCGGATATCCTGGTGCATGGCACGAAACTCCGTCATCACGAATATGTTCTCATTCTCAAGTATCGCCTGCGCAGGCAGGGAATCCTGTATCTTGATCGGCATTATTCTGACTCCTTATCCGTTAAGATATCTTTGTATAAAATCGTCCTCGGAGATTATCTCAACCCCGAGTTCTTTTGCTTTTTTGTTCTTGGAGGAGTTCGATGTAACATCGTTGTTTATAAGGCAGGTCGTGTTGTTGCTGACGGATCCCGCTACCTTTCCTCCCATCTGTTCTATTATATCCTTGAGTTCGTTTCTGCTCGAATAATTGTTGAGCGATCCCGTTATGACAAATGTCTTACCCGAAAGCTTTTCGGCATTCTCCCCCGCCTCCGGCTTTTCAATATTCAGGCATTCGATCAGATCGTCAACGATACGGCAGTTATTCTCATCATTGAAAAAATCGGTAATGCTTTTTGCAATTACGTCTCCCACGCCTTCAATAGCGGACAGTTCATCCGCCCCCGCCTTTCGTATCCTCTCAAGGTCATGGTCAAAAAATCTGCACAGGACTTTCGCATTTGACAGTCCGACATTCGGAATACCGAGGCTGTATATCACGCGCACAAGGTTTGTGTTTCTGCTCTTTTCTATGCTGTCTTGCATGTTCTCAAATGACTTCTCGCCAAAGCCTTCAAGAGCACATATCTCCTCTTTGTATCTGTCGAGCCTGTAAATATCCGCATACTCATGGATCATGCCGCGGGCAATGAGCTTTTCAAGCGTTGCTTCGCTCATACCGTCGATCTGCATCGCATCACGCGATACGAACAGTGTGAAGCTTTTGATCTTCTTTGCGCTGCAATCCTTATTCGTACATATGAGTGTTTTGGTGCCGTTGTCGTTTGCAACGCTCGTGGGAGAACCGCACACCGGACATTCCGACGGTATCTCAAGCCTGCCGCTTCCCGTCAGATTATCAAGTATCTGCGGAATGATCATATTGGCCTTGTAGACCGTTATGGTATCCCCGATACCGAGCCGCAGCGACTCGATTATGCTGAGGTTATGTACGCTCGCACGTGAAACCGTCGTACCTTCAAGCTCAACCGGCTCGAATATCGCGACAGGATTGATGAGCCCTGTTCTTGAAGGTGACCATTCAATCTCAAGAAGCTTTGTTTCCTTTACCTCGTCCGCCCATTTGAACGCGATCGAGTCCCTCGGAAACTTGGCTGTCCTCCCGAGCGACGCGGAATAAGCAAGATCATTGAGCGTGAGAACAAGCCCGTCCGACGGGATATCATTTTCTTCAATCTTATCAGCATAATACTGTATCCGCTCAAGTATCGTTTCCGGTGTGACCTTATGATACTCTACGGTCGCGAATCCCATTTCTTTCAGGAACTCAAACTGCTTTTCTCTTTTATTATCAAAATCAACACCGTCCGCACTGACGAGACTGAACGCGAAGAACTGCACGTGTCGTGATGCCGTGATCTCGCTGTTTAACTGTCTTACAGAACCCGAGCAAAGGTTTCTCGGATTCTTGTATTTGCTGTCGGCTTCGGGTATGGATGCGTTGATCTTTTCAAAATCCTTATAACCTATGACCGCTTCACCACGAAGGATGAGTGTTCCTTTGAACGGGATCGTTCCCGGAAGATTAATGAATGTCCTTGCATTGGCTGTTATGACTTCACCGATCTCACCATTGCCGCGCGTAACGGCCTTTGACAGTTTTCCGTCCTCATACGTTAAAACTATCGTGAGTCCGTCCAGTTTCCATGACAGAAGGGCCTCCTGACCGTTCAGCCAGTCGCGAAGGGCCTCACGGTCCTTTGTCTTATCAAGTGAAAGCATCGGCGATGCATGACGCTCTTTCGGAAGCTCGTCTACCGATTCATATCCGACCGACTGTGTCGGACTGTTTGCAAGAACGATCCCGGTCGAACTCTCAAGCGATACGAGTTCATCATAGAGTCTGTCGTACTCGTAATTGCTCATGACTTCCCGGTCTTCGGCATAATACGCCCTTGAGGCATCGTTTAATATCTTAACAAGTTCATGAATCCTGGCGGTGCTGTCCATAAACTCTCCTTTTAAGCTCTGCCAGCTCGTCCTTTTCAAGTTCCCGAAATGAACCGGGATCCATGTCGCCGAGCTGTATGTTCTCTATCCTGACTCTCTTTAAGAACCTTACATGGTAATCAAGTTCACGGCACATGCGCCTGATCTGCCTGTTCAGTCCCTGAGTCAGCGTTATCGTAAACGTCACATCGGATATCTTTCTTATCCTGCACTTCTTTGTAGTGACCTTAAGATCCGGGATATATACACCCTTTTCCATCTTTTTGAGAAAATCGTCAGTCATGGGCTTGTCCACACGTACAAGATATTCCCTCTCATGACCGTGTGATCCCTTCATGAGCATCTGCGAAAAGTCACCGTCGTTTGACAGAAGGAGAAGTCCCTCCGAATCCTTGTCAAGCCTGCCGCAATAGGTAACCCTTACCGGATAACGGATATAATCCATTATATTGTTCTCTTCACGTTTCTCGGCGGTACAGACGATCCCCGCGGGCTTGTAAAAGGCCAGATACACCTTTTTGTCGACTCCCTTTATCCTTTTGCCGTCAACGCATACATCGTCTCCGTCAAAGACCTTTGAGCCGTTTTCGGCAGTGTTACCGTTGATAAGTACCTTTTTTGCCTCAACGAGTCTGTCGGCCTCACGTCTTGAACACACTCCGGCCTCAGCAAGATATTTATTTATCCTTATTCCTTCACTCATATATCAGCCCTGAAACTAAAGCCCCATAAACAATTGTTTACGGGGCTTTAATCGCGGTTTTGCCACGCTATCTATTCGACGTAATCAGCCTTGACGTATGCTTCCTCGCCTTTGTATTTGATCTTGCACCATCCGCCTGACAGTTCGATAAGCTCAAACTGTTCGCCTCTGTACGCGGTTGATATCTTCTCTCCGGTCTCGGATGCGGATTTTCTGACATTGACGTTTTCCTTGACGGTGATCTTGTCTCCGGGCTTTAAGTTCGAAGCCGTTGATTCCCCGCCTTCTGATGCTGTACCTTCCGAAGATGATGAATCCTCAACGGGCTCAAGGAACTCACTCTTAATGTATGCTTCCTTACCGTTGTAATCGATCTTCGACCAGCCGTTCTCCATCTTCTCATATCTGGTGTAAACGTCTCCGGCCTTGGTCTTTCCTATACTCTCCGAATCGGTGCTTGCCGATGCTCTGATATTAACGTTTTCGCTCGTACACTTGACCTGACTGGCCGATTCGGCCTGGGCCTGTGCCTGTGCCGCAGCCTCTGCCTCTGCTGCTGCCTCAAGGTCTTTCTGCTGCTTGGCCGTAAGTATCTCCTGAGCATCCTTGTTGATCTCATCCTTCAGCTCACTTGCCGCTGCCGAAAGAGCCGCATCGGATTCGAGCGCCGAATTGTAATCGAGTTCAACCTGGTTGATCAGCTCCGCAAAATCCTTCTGCGCAACAAGTTCGAGAATGTATGCTTCCTCATCCGCGGTAAGGTTTTCGGAATTGATGTAAAGCGCACCGGATTCATTCCTGCACACATACAGTGAAATGAGCGCGGGAAGCGGTGTGCTCTGTCCGTTTATGAGAAGGTTGTATGTTGCGAGAAGGAAATATGAATTCTCCGCAGGACCCTTTTTCGTGTATACGTTGTAATCCGTATAGTTTCCGACGTACTTGGCCTGTGCTTCGTAAAACGCCTTCATGTCATCGGAAAGCGATGATGACAGTGAAGCCATGGTCTCGGTATCACCCGTGCTCATTGCACCAAGGTACGAACCGACAAGCGAATTAACATCAGCATAAGCATTCTCTTCGTATTTATCCTTTGGAACCTCAACCGTTGTCTCAAGCTCGGGAATGGTTGACGCGGTATCCTCGTCACCCGAGTCCTTATGCGAGTTCTTGCTCCAAACAACGATGAGCACGACTACAAGCGCTATGAACAGACCGCCTATTATGAAATAGCGGTAGTTTTTCGATATAAATCCAGCAAATCCTCTTTTAGCCATTATACTAACCTCATTTGATTGTCTGTAGCCTTAGTTGATAAAGCCTGCACCCGAGAGGATTCGAACCCCCGACACGCGGCACCGGAAACCGCTGCTCTATCCACTGAGCTACGAGTGCATATCGGGAAATTGCGCAAAAAAACACACAAATACCCGATTTCACACGTAGTTTACTATACCATAGGGTACCTAAAATAGCAATACTTCATCCTCCAATGAATACATATAAACGTGGTCTGACAGTACGTCATCAGGGCCTACCTGGGTACGGTTGACCTCCCTTATCATGCCGTCTATATCACAGCCTCTGTCCGTGCTGTTTTGCCCGAGAAGAATAAGCTCATGGACCGAACTCGGTATGACGTAATAATCCCCTCCTATGATCTTTCCGAATTCTTTTAGCTTGTCTGTCATAGTAAGTACCGAAGCACCGTTTATCATCTTTCTGTTTGTGGCCACATACATCGGAAACTCCGATCTTTCTCTCTCTGTCAGCGGCCTCTTAAGGCTTCCCATATTATTGAGTACGTCAATTATATGACTGAGCGTAAAATCATCATGATCATGGGTATTCTTCTTTGCCGTATAAAGCACGGTTTTTGCATCCGTTCCCCACAGTGACAGATGCTCGTTTCTGACCATGATTATCCCGTTTCCTATCTTTCTGTCACAAATCCTTACATAGGCGACTATCGCAAGATCGAGGTATTCCTCATAAGGTACCTCCGCCAGCAGTTCAAGGTTTGCTTTTCTATTGATGAGTTTGATGTAAAGCCTGTCTTTTACCGATTCGAAAGTTTCAAAGAAAGACATATCAAGGCTTACCGCCATGTCATTCTCGCGATACAATCTGAGCAGTCTGTCCCCTATATCACAGATATCCTCACCCGCCATGTAATCAGAATAGTAATTTTCCATGTATATCGTCGGGGAAGCGTTATAACCCTCACGTTTAAATGACAGGCCCGACAGTCTGACCGAGTTGTTCTTAACGGTCGTATGAATGTTGGTCGTTACATCATCTGCGGTCTCGTTGATGTAATCGCATACGGCATTTATGAATTCAATGTAGTCCATTTTCCCTCTCCTTTTCTTTTAAGGCGATCCCATAAAGGAGAAGGGCAACAAAAAAAGGGCTGCAGCTGCAGCCCTTCGATAAACAATACTAAACTCTCGATAAGTATTCGCCGGTTCTCGTATCGATCTTGATCTTGTCGCCGAGTTCAACGAAAAGAGGAACGTTGACGTTTGCTCCGGTCTCAACCGTTGCGGGCTTTGTAGCACCCGTTGCGGTATCTCCTTTGAATCCGGGCTCAGTCTCGGTAATCTCGAGTTCCACAAATAAAGGAGGCTCGATAGCGAACACGTTTCCGTTATGTCCGCAGACCTTGACCATCTCGTTCTCTTTTACAAACTTGAGCGCGTCACCAACGGTATCACCGTTAAGAGCGATCTGCTCGAAATTCTCAGTATCCATGAAGTAATAGAGGTCTCCGTCACTGTACAGATACTGCATGTCTTTTCTATCAATACGTGCCTGAGGGAATTTTTCCGTGGGACGGAAAGATTTCTCAACAACACCGCCGTTTACGATATTCTTTAATTTAGTTCTTACGAAGGCTGCGCCTTTTCCCGGTTTAACATGCTGAAACTCTATGATCTGAAAGATCTGACCATCAATTTCAACAGTGATACCGTTTCTGAAATCACCAGCTGAGATCATTCGATATTCCTCCTAGTTTTTGTCCGAAAATTGATTCTTAGATAGTTTACATTACGATGTTCAATAATTCAACTGTTTTTTCTCATGGCTCCTGTTTTTCGAAAATGCGGACCTTCCGTATGATGACAGCACGATCCGTTCGAGTTTTCTTTTCAGTACGATCTGTATTTCCTCTTTCGGATCAATCGGTCTGACAAGGATATTGTAAATGCCGCATCTTTTCGCTCCCCAGACATCAGTAAAGAGCTGATCGCCTATAAACACCGTAGTGTCACTGTCACAACCCATCATTTCCATAGCCTTGATATATCCGCTTCTTAAAGGTTTACCGGCTTTGTGCAGATACAGTCCCTCTTCCACTGATCCGTCCCTGAAACTCTTAACGCGTCCTTCCTTATTGTTGGACAGGAAAAGGATCGAAAATCCCATCCCGCTCAGTTTTTTCAGAAGATCGACCGAACGATCATCGGGCGGTGCATCATGCATAACAAGTGTATTGTCTATATCGAAGATCAGACCGCGCTTTCCTTCGGCATACAGTTTCTCATAATCAATGTCATATGCGCTGTCGAGGTATTCGTCGGGGTAAAAATAAACTATGATATCTATTTCGACCATGATCATCGCAACTACCATCATGACACATCCGACTATCATCCTGCCTGTCATTGACTCCCCGAGAATGAAATATGACGCGATGGCTCCGATCACCGCTTCCATTCCCATAATTATCGATGCCGGGGATGGCGGTGCATACTTCTGGCATATCGTCTGCAGCCCGTATCCGAATATCGTCGGGAACACTATGAGAAATACGAGGCTTCCGACGGATCCTCCCGTGAACATCGCCGATGTCATCGGACCCGAAGCAAAAGGCGCCGATGCGAGCGACAGCACACCCGTTACCAAGAACTCCCATATAACGAGCACTATCGTATCATCTCCCGCGGCATACCTGGCTATGACTATTATCTGAACGGCATAGAAGAAACCGCATATAAGTGTCAGCATATCTCCCGTACCTATCGTCAGCCTTTCGGTAAGAGAAATGAGGCCTATACCCCAGAAACAGAGAATGGCTGCAACAAGATACCTCAGTTTCGGTCTTACTTTGTTGATGAGAAAATGAAGGAATGGAACGAGTATTATATATATTGTCGTAAGAAATGCGTTCTTTCCGGCTGTCGTATATTTGCAGCCGTATGTCTGGAAAACCTCGGCGACAAAAAGCAGAACACCTATTATCGTACCGTGCCGGAACTGCTTCCTGTCTGATGCAAGAAGCCTTTTGCCGAAAATCGCCGCAAGCAGCACGCCACCGATCGTAAATCTGATCCCGAGCATATAAAGAGGCGGCATCACTTCAAGAGAGGACTTGATGAATACAAAGCTAAGTCCCCAATTTATCGTGACAAATATCAGGCCCAGACAGGCGATCAGTTCGTTTTTTCTGCTCTTTTCCATGAAAACGAGTATAAAAAAACCTCCTGCAAATTGCAAGAGGTTTAGGTCTTCGTTATTTCTTTACTTCGCGATAACAACGCCGTCCTCACTTGAGAAGAGATTCGTGTCACCTACAAAATACTGGTACTGCTGCAGTGCCTCGTCTTTCTGCATGTCCGATACGGCCTTTTCCATGTCAAGCGCCTCTATATCGGCATCTCTTCCCTTCATCTCGAACCCTTTGGGCTCATTGAGACTGAGAGATATATCTTCAAGACTGGCATTCGCTCTGGGACGTATATCTTCAAGACGAAGATCGAGAGCCGCTTCCCTTGCGGGCTCCTGCTTCTTCTCTGCTACGGCTGCCTGTTCGTTAACTTTCTTAAGAGCAGCTTCGCCCTGAGCGTTCTGTATGCGGTTGATCATTGATGCCTGATAATTGTCGATTCCCTTGATCATCTTATTTACCCCATCCCCTTATCTGTCAGTTTACATAACAGATAAGGAAATTATATCACATATTTGTTTATTTGCAATATTTATATCGACAAACGGGGGGAAATGTTTATATCATTTTTAAAATAACTGTCAATTTTTATATCCGGCACTAAATAACAGCTGTTTTGTATAAGGATCCTTCGGCTCCTTATATACCTGTTCATCGGTTCCCTGCTCTACTATACGGCCATCCTTCATGACAAGCAGCCTTGAGCACAGCTCGTATACGACCTTAAGATCGTGTGATATGAAAAGTATCGCTATCCCGAGTTCACGGTTAAGTTTTATCAGAAGATTGATCACCTGCTCCTGCACGGTAACGTCAAGTGCCGAAACCGGTTCATCCGCTATTATGAGCTTCGGCTCGAGCATGAGAGCCAGTGCTATACAAACCCTCTGCCTCTGTCCGCCTGAAAGAGCCCTGGGTTTTCTCTTCAGATAGCTCTCGTCAAGGCCGACCAGGCCGAGCATTGCCTTCGCCTTCTCTTTTCTTTCCTCTTTTGACAGATCACTGTTTATCCTCAGGGGCTCCTCAAGTATGCGCCCGACCGTCTTACTCGGATTGAGGGATCCGTAAGGATCCTGGAATACCATCTGCGGCATCTTTGAATAATGGATTATCTCCCCATCCGTATCATCAAGCATACCGAGTATCGTCTTGCCAAGCGTAGTCTTGCCGCTTCCGCTCTCACCCACGAGACCTACTATCTCGCCTTCATACATTGTAAAAGATGCATCTTTTACAACAAGCTTCTGTTTTGTCCCCGGAAGGAAAAACCCTGTCTGCTTTTTATATCTGCATGAAACGTTCTTTACCTCAAGGATCGGATTTTCTTTTTTGTTCCCCTCAGTCAGTTTGACAAACTTCGGGATCGCACCGATAAGGTTTTTGGTGTACTCCTCTTTCGGGTTGTTGAACACTTCATCAACGGGCCCGCTCTCAACTATCCGGCCTTTGTTCATCACGACAACCCTGCTGCAGAGCGATCTTATAACCGACAGATCGTGGGATATGAACAGTATGGCCGTTCCCCTCTCTTTATTTATCTTTTTGAGAAGTTCTATGATCTGCGCCTGGATCGTAACATCAAGGGCTGTTGTAGGCTCATCCGCGATAAGAAGCTTCGGATCGCATATAAGTGCCGCCGCTATCATGACACGCTGACGCATCCCCCCTGACAGTTCATGCGGGTATTTGTAATAGATATTTTCGGCATCCTCAAGCTCGACATCCTTCATCATCGCTATTGCACGGCTCTTAAGCTCCTCGTCCGACAGATCGGAATGTATCCGAAGTGCCTCTTCAACCTGATATCCGATCGTTTTAACCGGATCAAGACTTGTCATGGGCTCCTGAAAAACGACCGCTATATCGTCACCCTGGATCTTTCTCAGGCGGCTTCTTTCAACCGAGAGAAGTTCCTCTCCCTCAAACATGATGCTTCCCTGCTTTTTCATGTCACGTCTTGATAAAAGACCCGCGATCGCATGAGCGGACATCGATTTTCCGGACCCGGATTCACCGACTATACCGACTATCTCACCCGCAGACACGGTAATATCAAAATCATAGACTACCGTCTCCGGAATGAGCGAATCCTCTATTTCAATGTGAAGATCAGTAACTTCAAGCATTTTTCTTTAATCCGTCTCCCAAAAGTGAAAATCCGAGAACTATAAGTGCTATCGTAACACCTGTAAGTATCGCATACGAAGGTTCCGAAAACAGGAATGCCTGTGCATCGGAGAGCATCCTTCCAAGCGATGACTGTGGCGGCTGGACACCGATACCGAGAAAACTCATTGAAGCCTCGGCAAGAACCGCATTGTTAAAGCCTATAACTGCCGATGAAAGAACGACAGGGATCGTATTGGGAAGGATATGAACGAACATTATCCGAAGATCCCCCGCTCCCATCAGACGCGCGGATCGCACGTAGTCAAGATTACGGCACCTTAAGAACTCACCTCGTACTATCCTGGCAAAACTCGGAACGAACACGATCCCGAGTGATATCACTACCTTCCACGTACCGCTTCCGAATACACTGATAAAAACAAGTGCCAGCAGAATGCTCGGAAATGCGAGCACTGCATCATTGAAGCGCATCAGTACTTCATCGACCGCTCCGCCGTAGTATCCCGTCAGAGCTCCTACTATGATCCCGAACGTGACACCGATAAGCACGGTAAAGAACGCAACGAGAAGAGTCGTAGCACCTCCGACAGAAAGTCTAGCAAACAGATCCCTCCCGAAATTATCGCAACCGAGAATATGCTTTAATGACGGATCGGCAAACTTGCTTGCCACATCCATCGCATCAGGATCATAAGGCGAAAAAATAACGCCAGCTATTATTACAATTACCATAACAGCTGATATGATAAGTCCTATATACAGTTCGGGATTCTTTTTGAACCTGAAGATCATCCTGTCCATAATCAGTTACCCCGCATTCTCGGATCAAGGACTTTGTAGAGAATGTCCACAAACAGGTTGATCACTATGACTATCATCGCTATTATCGCTATTATAGCCTGAACAACGGGATAATCCCTGTTTGCGATCGACGATATCAACAACCTTCCGTATCCCGGGATGGAAAATACCTGCTCTATCACCAGACTTCCCGCTACTATATCCGCGAGCGTCATCCCGAGGAATGTGATAACCGGAATGATCGCATTCTTGAGTACATGCTTATAAAGAACATCCATCGTGGAATTGCCCCTGCTGTAGGCGGTACGGACATAATCCAGCTTTCTTTCGGACAATATCGACGTCTTCAGAAGCTTCGTAGTCATCGCGGCTTTGGGAAGCGCGATCGCAAGAGCGGGAAAAACAAGATATCCGAGAAACCTCGCAAAATTGATATCATATGAAACAAAACCGCCGGGTGTGAACATACGTAAAACCATACCGAACACGTATGTTACTACTATACCGAGGAAAAACGGCGGTATCGACATAGTCAGCTGACCTATGACATCAACTGCCTTTGACAGGGCCCTGTCCTCGTATTTGGACGTGATGAGGCCTGTCGGCACTGACAGTATAACCACAAAAACAAAAGACATAAATGTAAGCGTAAGGGTGATCGGAAGCTTTGATGCAAGCATCGATCTGACACTGACTCCATATGAAGTGGATGTTCCCATATCTCCGAAAAAGAACGATCCGAGCCAGGAAAAATAGCGCACAAAAAATGGCCTGGTAAGACCCATCTCCTCCCGAAGCCTTTGCAGAGCCTCGGGAGTAGCATTGATACCAAGCCTTGATGTTGCCGCGTCACCCGGGATCAGCTCAAATGCAACAAACACAAAAAGGGTAACGAGCAATATCGTGATCATAAATGAAGCTGTTTTCCTGATAACGGTCTTCATAAAACACCGCTCATTTCAGCTTAAGCTTCGCAAAATCCTGTACATACATCGGATAGAAAACATATCCTTCGTACTTATCCGAAAGAGCAATGAATTC
>JAEEGL010268840.1_pt1 | contig 11803 bp, 6 predicted proteins | sample 9134231 | NCBI WGS metagenome assembly JAEEGL01 (sample SAMN16246548, study PRJNA631951) | gut metagenome | biome: gut microbiome; feature: rumen; material: fiber-attached | host: Bos | place: Iran: Karaj | collected 2018-10 | reverse complement strand
GCGTTTTCCAAAAGCGGCTGGACAATGAGCTTGATCGTCGCACAGTTCTCTATCGCCGGATCTATATCTATATCCGCCGTAAACTTATTCTTATATCTTACCTGCTGAATGCTTAAATAGTTCTTTGCATGAATAATCTCATCGTGAATCGTGATAATGTTGTTGCCTTTGCTTAGAGATATCCTGAAAAGCTGGGCAAGTGCGGTAACCATGGATATGGCTTCCTTATATCTCTCGCCCTCTATCATCCATACGACAGAATCAAGCGTGTTATACAGGAAATGAGGATTGATCTGGCTCTGCAGTGCATCAAGCTCACTCTTTCGCTTGGCTTTCTGCTCTTTTACCATGTCATCAGTAAGCTTTCTCATCTGGCGCACCATGGACTTGATCGTTCGTCCGAGATGTCTTATCTCGTGTGAACCTCCGATGAATATATCTTCCTCATTCATGATATCCTGGTTGGTAACACCTTCCTCAAGATATGCAATCGAATCCTCAAGTTTTCTTATGGGATCGGTTACGACATAGGAAATGATATAGTTACCGAATATGATTATGATAAACGACATGATAAAAACCATAATCAGGTAATTACGAATCTGTCCGAGGTCCGGAGCCAGTTCGCTTACAGGCGTTACGCTTATAATCTTCCATCCCGTATAACCTACGGTTCTTACAAGCACATCCCTCTCCTGGCCGTCAAATTTTTCGGAGAAAACTCCGTCGGCATGAGCCGCATGAGCAATGTTGTTCTCTTTAACCAGGCCGGCATATATGGCCTTCTGCATCGGATGATATATAATCTCGCCGTCGCCGTCACATAAGTATACAAAGCCCACTCCGCCGTTGTTGATCTTCTCAAACATCTGCTCAATTGCACTGTAGTTCATATCAACCAGCAATATGCCGTTACGGACATTACCCATATTCGTAAGTTCAACAACACGTGAAAGCGATACTACCCAGAAATATCTGTAGTTACTGTTATCAAATATGTTCTGTACATGAGGCGTAGAAAAATGGATGTTCTCAATCTCATCAAAAGCATCCAGAAACCACTTCTCTTTTTTTAAGTCCACACCGGGCTTTCTGGTCGATACGGGAGATGCCGCAATTATGGCTCCGTCTTCCGAAGCACACACGATACTTGTCAGATTATCCTTATTGGCCTCATACAGAAGATTCATCTCTTTATTGATCTTCTCATATGTCAGGTCGGTATTCTTGATAACGCTGTAACACATGGTATCGGAGATGCCCATCATTTTCCTTAGATAGGAATTTAGGTTAAGGCTTACCTGATCCACTATCTGTTTGTTCATCTCAACGGTATTGGACCTTATTGTATTCGTGGAATGGGTATAGAAAGCAATCGCCATAAGCGCCGTAGCCAGAATGGATATCAGCGTAAATGACAAAGATATAGTCCATTGAAGACTTCTTTTTTTGTACTCTTCTTTAATGAAGTTCATAACTTAGTTACTGCCTGTACTTGGAAGGTGAGACCCCGAAATGCTTCTTAAAGACATAACTGAAGTAATTGGGCTCGTCATATCCTACCATACCCGCGATTATATAACTCTTCTCATCCGTAGTATCCAAGAGCCTCTGAGCCTCGTTCATGCGTATCTGTGTAAGATAAGTGACAAAGCTTACCCCCGTCTCTTTTTTGAATACTGATGAAAAATACGACGTACCTACTCCTAAGTGTGAGCAGATCTCATCAACCGAAAGCGACCTGTCGGAATAATGGTCTGCGATATACTGCTTGGCATCTTCGGCAAGCTTTTTGGTGCTGTCAAGTCTTCCGCTGCCTATCTTCTCTCTTAGTATTCCCGTAAGTTCGATAAGGCGGTCCGCAAATTCATCCATCGAAGCAAAGCCTGCCAGCTCCTCATTAGTATTGACGTTGCCAAGGCCCATTTCGTCTATGCATAAATCATGACCTCTTGAGAGTCTGAATAGTTCGACCATGAATTCGGCATAGAATATCTGTAACTGGTTTAAGTTGATGTCCGATCTTTTTAACTTCTCTATAAAATCCCTTATCTCGGCCTCAAGGCTTTCCTTGGTTCCGATCTTGACCTGTCTCATAATGTGACGGATCTGCTTCTCGCTCACATAATCTTCTATATGCGACGAGGGCTCGACATCGCTTATACACAGGGCCTGATTCTCACCCACAAATATTCTGTGATGGAACGCGTCCTTGGCCTCAAGGAAAGATGTGTGAATACTCTCTGCGCTGCCGTATACTCTTCCGATACCGGCAGAAACATTTGCCATCAGAGACTTATGCGCTATCTTACAGATCTTATCCATCTCTTCGACGAATCTGCTGTATTGATCTGTGCTCTTAAGACGTGCCATTATACACACCGTATCAAGATATACCAGAGCCTCCACATCAAGGATGCCTCTGAATCTCTCAATAACTATCTGCTTAAGCGATACGGCCATAAGGTTCTTATTAAGAGTCTCCCCGCCTTCTGCCAAAGGCGTGATTCTGAAAGCGCCGACACAGTAAAAAGCCGACTCGATCTTAAAATCAAAATCTATCTGATATCTCTCAAGGTCAAACTGCAGCTCCCTGCCTTCCAAAAGACCGATTATAAGCTGGTCCTTCATCATGGGTCTGCTCTCCTCATAATACTTGGATAACAGCTCAACATTCCTGCGCTGCTTAATCTTCTCATCAAGCCTTGCCTTAATGCGCGTAAAAATCTTGCGAAGCTCATCCGCATCCACAGGCTTAAGTATGTATTCCTCCGCCTCTAAACGTATAGCCTCTTTGGCGTATTCAAAATCATCATATCCGGAGAAGATGACACTGCGGATATCCGGTATCTTCTCCTTGAACTTCCTAAGCATAGTAAGGCCGTCCATGAAAGGCATCTGTATATCGGTCATCACAACATCGGGTTCAAGCGTCTCCGCAAGCTCAAGCGCATCTTCACCGTTTTCAGCCGTGCCGACAACGCAGAAGCCTATCTCTTCCCAATTTATCCTTTTCCTTATTGCTTCTCTGACCTCTTCCTCATCGTCCACGAGGATGACTTTATATAAATCCATGGGGCCTCCTTAATGTATATTCCCATCTTATCATTATGAGTGCAAATAGACAACAAGGCTGCCATATAATGCAGCCTTGTCATACCATAAACCGATTCTTATATGTATTTGTTAATTCTTCTTACGCTTTGACAAAACATCAAGTGTTACGGCACCTAACAAAACGGCACCCTTAACGATCTTCTGAATATCGGTTGACCATCCGAACAATGACATTCCGTTATTCAAAATACCCATTATAAATGCTCCGACAACCGCTCCGATGATTGTTCCGGAACCGCCCGCAACGGCTGCACCACCGATGTAGCACGATGCGATGGCATCCATCTCGAATCCGTCACCGGCCTTCGGAGTAGCCGATCCGTTTCTTGCCGAGAGCACGATACCTGCTATTGCAGATAAAACACCCATGTTGACATATACCCAGAAGAACACCTTATTCGTATCGATACCCGAAAGATTGGCTGCCTTTCTGTTTCCGCCGAGTGCGTATATCTGACGTCCCGCAACTGTATTGCTTGTGATGAATCCGTAGATTATGATAAGCACTACCATTATAAGCAGAACGAACGGAAGTCCGTTATATCTTGCAAGTCTTGTGAAGAAGAACCAGATGATGAACAGCATTAACGCAAGCTTAAGCGCTATCTGCCATATCGGGTTGACCGCGAAGTTGTACTTCTTCTTGGTCGCATAACTTCTTGCTTCCGCAAAAATGAGAGCAGCTGATGCAACCGCAGCCACGATTATGCTGACTAAGTCAAGCGTACCGTCGCCGAACGGAATCTTGATAACAGGCAAGAATCCTGCACCGATAAAGTTATAATTCTGCTCAAAAGGTCCCTTGGTCTGAGCCTGTAACAGCGTATAGGTAAGACCGCGGCCCATAAGCATCGTTGCCAGTGTTGTTACAAAAGGCGGTATTCCGAGATAAGCTATGAAGAATCCCGCGAATATACCGGTTAAAAGACCTACTAAAAGTGCTGCGCCTATAGCGACCCACATGTTCATCTTAAGGTCCATCATTATGATACCTGCAACCGAACCTGTAACGGCAACTACGGAACCGACACCGAGGTCGATGTTACCGGTAAGTACGCACAAGAGCATACCTATGGCCAGAATAACAACGTAACCGTTCTGCATTATAAGGTTGTTGATATTCATAGGAGTCAGATTGGCGCCATTGGTCAACACGGCAAATACCAGATAAATAGCTATCAGGGCAAAAAACATTCCGTACTGTTTCATGTCCATCTTGACTGTTTTTTTGTTATTCGTTTCCATTTCCATCTCCCTTTCTGTTATGAGCCACAATGCACTGCATTATCCTCTCCTGTGAGAATTCTTCTTTGCTTAATTCTCCGGCAATCTCGCCTTCATTGATAACATACAGTCTGTCGCAGGTACCTATAATCTCAGGCATCTCGGAAGAGATGACTATGACTGCTTTACCTGCCTTGGCAAGCTCATTGATTACGCAATATATTTCGTATTTTGCGCCTACATCGATACCTCTTGTAGGCTCATCCATGATCAGAACATCCGGCTGTGTGAGCATCCATTTGGCAACCACTACCTTCTGCTGGTTTCCGCCGGAAAGCGATCCGACCACCTGATTGATGGAATTCGTCTTGACATTGATACGTTCTTTGTATTCCTGCGCCGCTACGATCTCATCGTTTGCATTGATTACGCCGTGATTAGAGAAAAAGAACGGTCTTGCCGCGATCGCCATATTCTCTTTGACATCTCCGATAAGGTTAAGACCGTAAGTCTTTCTGTCTTCGGAGATATATGCAAGTTTGTTCTTAACGGCATCTTTAACCGTCTTAAGCTGTACTTCCTTGCCATTTATCAAAACGGTTCCCGATATCTTCTGTCCGTAACTGTGTCCGAACAGACTCATCGCAAGTTCCGTTCTTCCCGCACCCATGAGTCCCGCAAGTCCGACAACTTCACCGGCGCGTACATTGATATTGATATTCTTAAGCATCTGACGGTGTTCGTCATCGGGATGGAATACATTCCAGTCTTTTACTTCAAAGACAACATCTCCGATTTTTACACCTTCTCTGACAGGATAACGGTTGGTCATCTCACGACCTACCATTGCCTTTATGACCCTGTCCTCAGAGTAATCATCCACTCCCTTGACCAAAGTCTCAATGGTCTTACCGTCTCGTATGATCGTCACCGAATCGGATACATACTCTATCTCATTAAGCTTATGGGATATGATGATACAGGTTATTCCCTGCTCTTTTAACTGAAGCATTATATCAAGCAGCTTTCTGCTCTCTTCATCGTTCAAAGCCGCCGTAGGCTCATCCAAAATAAGCAGTTCAACCTTTTTTGCCATAGCCTTGGCAATCTCTATAAGCTGCTGCTTACCCACACCCAAGGTGTTAATGGGAACATTGACATCCTCATGCTCAAGACCTACCCTTGCCAGCATCTCCTGAGCACGCTTCCTTGTCTTAGTCCAGTCAATTATGCCCTTTCTTTTAGTCTGCTCATTACCGAGGAAAACGTTCTCGGCAATGCTAAGCAAAGGACTCAGTGCCAGTTCCTGATGAATGATAACTATTCCCTTGGCTTCCGAATCCCTCAGATTATGGAACTTGCAATGTTCTCCCTTATATACAATGTCACCTTCGTATGAACCGTAAGGATACACACCGGATAAGACATTCATAAGGGTGGATTTGCCTGCTCCGTTCTCACCACATAACGCATGAATCTCGCCCTTCTTGACCTTGATGTTAACATCGTCAAGAGCTTTTACACCGGAGAATTCTTTAGTTATATGATTCATTTCCAAGATGTAATCCGACATCCTACCACTCCTTCTTATAACTTTTTAAACAGGGCGGCAGCTGTCTGCCACCGCCCTGTATTGTCATTAAGTATCTGTCTGTAATTATTCAGCCAGCTGCTCTTCTGTATAGTAACCGCCGCCGATAATAACTTCCTTGTAGTTGTTCTTATCAACCGGAACGGGCTCACACAGATATGAAGGAACTACGATCTTGCCGTTGTTGTACTGCTCTGTGTCGTTGATCTCAGGCTCTGAACCTTCAAGCACTGCCTGTACCATTGTAACACACTTAGAAGCAAGAAGTCTTGTATCCTTGTAGATAGACATTGTCTGCTTACCTGAGATGATGTGCTTTGTAGCCATAAGCTCTGCATCCTGACCTGTGATCATAGGCCAGTTAGCATCTGTATAACCTGCACCCTCAAGGGCTGACATACAACCGTATGATAATCCGTCATAAGCACATGCGCAGATATCAAGGTCTTCGTCTGCATAGTATCTTGTAAGAAGGTCTTCACATCTCTTCATGGCTGTCTGCTGATCCCATCTAAGAGTGTTGTTGTCTTCAAATGCAAGCTGTCCTGACTTACAGATAAGAGCGCCTTCATCAAGTAAAGGCTGGATCTGCTCCATAAGACCTGCATAAAGCATATGAGCGTTGTTATCATCGGGTGAACCCATGAACAGCTCGATAGTCTTAGGGTCGTCCTTTGTAGCACCGCAGTTCTTAACGATGTACTCACCGATCTTTGTACCAACACCCTTGTTATCGAATGTTGCGTAGTAAGAAACAGCGTCAGTATTCATAAGAAGTCTGTCGTAAGCTATAACAGGGATTCCTGCGTTCTTAGCCTGTGCTTCTACGTTAACCAAAGCATCTGAGTCGATAGCTGCGATAACGAGGCAGTTAGCGCCTGCTGCTATCATGTTCTCTATCTGAGAAACCTGAGCCTGTACATCATCCTCAGCGTACTGAAGATCAACGGTATAACCGAGCTCTTCAAGCTGTGCCTTCATGTTAGCACCATCGTGCATCCATCTCTCTGAAGACTGAGTGGGCATTGCCACTGCTACCTTCTTGCCGCCGCCTGATGCAACCGCACCTGCGCCTGAATCTGACGAACCTGTTGTAGCTGCCGGAGCTGCTGCACTTCCGCATGCTGTTAATGCCAACATTGTCATTGCCATCAAAGCTGCCAAAACTTTCTTTTTCATTTATAACCCTCCTTAGTTAATTGTATGTCCCCACATTTTTACGGGAACCCCAAACTTGTTGTATACAATTTATTACATAGTGAAACAATATAGAATATAAAATCCTACTGAGAATATATAAAAATATCCACACATAAAAAATCGACCCGAAGAAGTTTTCTTTCTTCGGGTCGAAGTATTACATACAGATATTACATCGGTCGGATCAAACCGTATACTGTGAAAGATCCGAGTTGATGGAATCCGAATAACGATTGAGGTTTTCGGAAATGTGCGTGATATTGTCTGTCTCTGAACGAAGCTTATTGCTTTCCGTAACGATCATATCACTGAGTCCGAGTACTTCGTTGATGCTTGCTGCCTGCTCCTGAGTGGTTGCGGCATTATTCGATGCAACATCGTTGATCTTCTCTATACCGCTGGCGATCTCATTGATGCCGTCAGTTGCCTTGGCAACATCTTCATATATCTTATTAAATGATTCATTGGCACCGGCAACACCGTTAACGCAGGCTTCCATATCCTTAGAACAGATATCTGCCTTCTTATTTATATCAACGATGTTCTTGGTGATATCTTCAATAAGCCTTCTGATAGTATCCGTAGCTTCGGAAGACTGGTTAGCCAATACACCCACCTCGGTTGCAACAACTGCAAATCCCTTACCTGATTCTCCGGCTCTGGCTGCTTCTATCGATGCATTAAGTGACAGAAGGTTGGTCTGCTCTGATATCGCATTGATCGTATCCGTTATGCCCGTTATCTCTTCCACAGACTTGGCGGTCGCCCTGATAAGATCGGTAAGTTCTCCGATAGTATCATTCAGAGTATTGACATTTTTCGTCATACTCTCCATCTCATTCTTACCGGTGGTTGATGCATCAAGTGTCTCATCGCAGAGTCCCTTAACATCCTCGGCATTCTGTGCCAGCTGACCTGATGTTGAAGCAAGCTCCGTAGCTGCCACTGCGATCTCCTCAATCGATCTGTTCATATCCGTGAGCGTAGAATTAAGCTTCTCGATAGACTCACCCTGATTATGATTGGCATCGGCAAGGATATGAGATATATCAAAACACTCCCCTGCACGACTGTTCATCTCTCCGGAGATATCTGACAGGCTGTTTAAAGTAGCCCGCATCTTGGTAATGTATTCATTCAGGCTTTCACTTAGAGTCGTGATCTCATTATTACCTTCGGGAACGATATTAACCGTAAAGTCACCTTTACTGATATCCGTAATGCGCTGTGTAACAGTGGTTACAGGATTTATAGCCTTACTGATTACGAAGTATACAAGTGCCGCCATAAGTATAAGAAGAACTATGGCACTGGCAAATGTGATCATCATAACCTTTAAGATACTGTTGCTTAATAAGCTTGAGGGAACGGCACTTACTATTGCCCATGATGTTTCTTCCACATCGGTAGCGGTAAACATCATGGAACCTGCTGCCGTCTTGGCTGTCTTGACTCTGCTTCCTTCTGCGGTTATCGAAGTGTTCAGCGAATCAAATACAGGTGCAAGTCCGGCTGCGACCGGATCGGTCGTATCACTGAGATTCTGTCCTACACTTGCCGTCTCATTACTTAAAAGAATGTCCTTAGTCTCTTTGTTTATTACATAGTACTTGGCATCCGGTGAGATAGACTCAAAAGCATTGACCTTCTCAGCCACTTTATCAAAGTTGATGTCACTGCTTAAGACAACATTATCGCGCACCATTATGGCACATGCCAGACAGGTCTTGCCGGTGGATGCATCCACATAAGGTTCAGAAGAATAGATCGCACCCTTTTTCTCCAAAGCACCCTTATACCAGGGCCTGTCATTGAATACGAATGTCTCATCCGGTACCCAGCCCGAACCGTCAAGGAACTTATTCGTATCGCCATATGCCATATATACGTCCTGAGAATCAGGATCCGATGCCGTGATCTGAAGCAGCATCGAAAGCATATCATCATATGAAGGCTCCGGGATGTTACGTATCACTTCAGCTGTCTGCTCTACTCTCTCTTCCACTCCTGCCCACCAGCTGTGTACCTGATTGGAATAAGTAACAGATTCTCTTGCCAGGATACCGTAAGTCAGAGATTCAATGTTGTCTGCTGCCAGTTTGATACTTATCTGTGTGATGATCACTATGATGATCGCCACATAGATGATGATCCTACTTAGAAGTGTCTTCTTCAGAGTTTTTCTCTTACTTGCTTTCATTATCAAATTTCTCCTTTATAACTCATAATATATTAGAATGATTCAAGCAACTGCTTAAGCGAATCCTCCACTTTAGTTGTGACTGACTGCATCATATCAACGGAAGATGTTGTCTCTTCGGATGATGCGACCAGGCTCTCCGCACGCTTATTGACACTTTCAACGATCTCCGTCAAACGTCCGGATTCTTCGATAAGCTTACCGAGTGTCTCCTTGATATCTTTATTGTTCTTATTACTGTCATCCGCAGTAACCTTCGAATTGTCCGCAAGCGTCTTGATCTCCTCGGCTACTACCGCAAATCCCTTACCGGCTTCACCTGCACGCGCCGCTTCGATCGAGGCATTAAGCGCAAGCAGATTGGTCTGACTTGATATCGCTATAACGTTGGCATTATTAGCCTCAAGCTTCTCAAGATATCCTTCGATCGTAGAGAGCACCTCTCTCATGTTCTGAGAGAATTCTTCAACTTCAGCCATGGACTGAGAAATACCTGTTGTCTGATTCGCGTTGCTCTCACTTGTCTTCTCAATCTGTGAGATTGCATCTCTAAGATCCCCAAAGTTCTCGTTGATACCGGCACCCAGCGACTCTTTTTTCTCATTCATCTCATCATGAGCCTGCTTAACCTCATCGGCAAGAGCAATTGCCTTATCTTTCTCTTCATATGCACGGTCTTTGATATAGTGAACACAGTTATGATGATGACTGAAACCGTTAAATATTGCTACGGCCATATCATGACATGTATCATATCCACAACATCCACAGTCGATATGTCTCTTCTCCTGCGTATCCTTCTTAAGCTTACGGTATATGGGTTCAAGTTCCGCTTCGGAGGGAACACGGAATGCACAATCCTTACTTCTGTCTGTATATTTTCTTATGAAATCTTCCAGATTCAGATCTGCAAACTGCTTGTTAAGAGCTTCCATTCTCTTCTCGGGCGGTATATTCCTGCCCCAAGCCGACTTCTTGGACTCATTCTTGCTGTCCTTCTTAATCTTCTGAATACTGATGAATACATCTTCGTTAAGAGTCTTACGGTTATCAACACCGGTACCATATAAGCATCCGTTGGTACAGTTGAGTGCATCCACGAATAAGTACGGTGTCTTGCCGCCTTTGATGCGGTCTTTGTTACGGCGAAGATATTCATACATATGATGCTCGCCTTCCATCTGACGAACGAATGCATCTTCTCCCAAAAGCCAATATACATTCTCCTTAAGTCCGCCGGGCATGGGATAGATGGATCCGAGACCGTATTCTATCTCATCGGTATACGGTGTAGCTCCGCTTACCGGATGATTCTTAAGGTATTCAACCAGTCTTGAGAAAGTTAGATTATATGATATGTAGCCGCGATTATTGGGATCGTCTATCTCATTCTTCTTGGCTATACAAGGGCTTATGAAAGCAAGCTTATCGCTTATACCCATATATTTCTTGGCATAGATTGCCGTACACATCATAGGGCTCTGTACCGGCATAAGCTTAGGTAAAAGCTCCGGTAAATATCTCTCAATATAACCCACAACCGCAGGACACGGCTGAGATATGCCGCCGTAGTAATTCCTCTCGGTTATATACTTGATATATCCCCATGTCGTGATATCGGCGCCGAAAGACACGCTTATAAAACGGTTAACTCCAAGCTTTTTGAGCATACCGAGGTACTTCTCATATTCGTTCGGATAATTGGCCAAAAATGCAGGTGCTATAAGAACGGATACCTTCTCTCCTCTATTAAGGTCCTCAAAGAATCTGTCCACATCATCTACATATTCTCTTGCACCGTGTTCGCACGCATCTATACATGCTCCGCAGGCAATACACTTGTTCGGATCGACCTCAATAACATTACCTCTGTCTTTTTCAACGGCAACGTTGGCTCCGGTACAACTGCACGCTCTGATACACTTGTTACATCCGATACACTTATCGTTAGTTCTGATTAATCCCATATCACCCTCCTACATACTTATGTCATACCAAAAGTCGCTATTGCTATTTTACCACAATTCTTATGGCATAGCACGCAAATTGTGTGAAAAATCACATCAAATAAGCAAAATGACGCACTACGCAGAACAGGCATCCGATAAACGGATGCCTGTTTATTCACCGAATCATATATTATGATCAATCATTGATGTGCTTAGCAGCTTCTTCTGCTTCCTTCTTCTTCTTATACTCATCATACATCTTCTTACCTGTAGCTCCGAGCAAGAAGATTATGAGCAACCACATCCAAGACAACTTTACACCGTCCTCATCGGGCATATTGGCAAGCGGTATAGCATTATCCTTGATCTTATTGATACTCTTCTTATTTAACAGATTCTGTTGTTTAACAACATCACTTCCGGCACCTGCTGCCTCGGTTACTGCACCGTTACCGTTAGCAAGAGGTACACCGTTATCATTGATGATCGCTGCATTACCGCCACCTGCTGCATTAGCACCGC
>JAEEGL015594313.1_pt1 | contig 11804 bp, 13 predicted proteins | sample 9134231 | NCBI WGS metagenome assembly JAEEGL01 (sample SAMN16246548, study PRJNA631951) | gut metagenome | biome: gut microbiome; feature: rumen; material: fiber-attached | host: Bos | place: Iran: Karaj | collected 2018-10 | reverse complement strand
GCCCTGTTCCCGTTTCCGATGCGACGGTTCAGCGCGGTACAAATAAACTGCTCATCGATTACTCGTGGGCGGAAGGCGGCGAGGAAGCCTCATTCGTCTTCAGGGAGAAGAGCCTGAGCCTGAAGCCCGGCGACCTGATCGTGAAGGATTAATTTCGCGGTGCTGTATGTTGCCCGCGCACTCCCCTGACCAAAGGCAGCGAGGTCCTGCAAATGAATAAAAAAACCGCGGCAGCAGGCATTGTCCTGCTGCTCGCCATCCTGCTGTGGGTCGGAATCCACCTGACCCGCGTCTATGAAACCACGGTGAACGGCCACAACGGGCCCATCACCGTCTCTGTCTCCACCTCCGGAAAAAAGATCACAAACGTGGAAATACTCGATGACCGCGAAACCATCGGGGTTGGCAAATGCGCCGTCGCCATGATGCCGGAGCGGATCCTGCGGGCCCAGTCCCTGAACGTCGATACCGTCTCCGGCGCCACCGTCACCAGCGGTGCCATTCTGGCGGGCGTGGAGCAGGCCCTTCTGGAAAATGGCATCGACACCGCATACCTGAAAAAGCCCCTTCCTTCCGTCACCGCCCCTGACGAGACCCTCTGTGCCGACGTCGTCGTTGTCGGCGGGGGCGGCGCGGGACTCTGTGCCGCCATCTCCGCGGAACAGCACGGCGCAAAGGTCCTGGTGCTGGAGAAGCTCGACTTTCCCGGCGGTTCCACCAATGTCTCCGAGGGCGCCCTGAACGCCGTCGACCCGAAGCGGCAGAAACCCATGGGCATCGAAGATTCCGTGGATAATTTCATCAGCCAGACATACCATGGCGGCCACGAAACCGGGAACATGGCCCTGATCACTTATATGTGCGAAAATGCCCTTTCCAGCGTAGAGTGGCTGGAGTCTCTCGGCGCGGAATTCAAAGATACCGTGGGCATGGCGACCGGGGCGCTGTTCCAGCGCAGCCACTATCCCGTAACCCCCTCCGGCAACAGCTACATCCGGGTATTTGAGGAATACGCAGCCTCCCACGAAAACCTTGAGCTCAGGACCGGTGTGGAAGTGACCGGGCTAATCACGGAAGACGGCCGCATCGCCGGAGTTTCCGGGAAAGCCGGTGACGGGCACGTCGTGACCGTCACCGCTCCATCCGTGATCGTGGCTACCGGCGGATTCGGCGCAAATAAGCAGATGCTTGCCGAATACAACACCGGAGTCTGGAGCCATGTGAACCTGACAGAGCTGGGCTGCACCAACCTCTCCCGGGCCGCCTGCGGGGACGGTATCCGGATGGCGGCTGCCATCGGCGCCGATGTCACGGGTATGAGCGATATCCAGATCCATCCCTGCGGGACGCCCGGCACCGGTCTGATGGAAAATATCCGCACCAGCGGAAGAAACCGCATCTTCGTGAACAGTAGAGGCCGCCGCTTTGTGAATGAAAGCGCGGCCAGGGATGTGCTCTCCCAGGCCATCTTTGACCAGGAAGGCGGTACATACTGGATTGTGGTCAATTCCGTCCGCTATCCCGCGAGGGACTTCCGCGACAGCAACGGCGCCACCATTGAAAACATGGCGGCCAGAGGCTGCATCACAGAGGCGGATACCCCCCGGGAACTGGCCGAAAAATGCGGCATGGATCCTGATGCCCTGCAGGAATCCCTGGACTCCTACAACGCCGTGGTGCGCGGGGAAAAAACAGACGAATTCGGTTTTCTGGCCGACAGCCCCGACGACCGGGAGCTCACGGAAGGCCCCTGGTACGCCTGCCGGAAGGTTCCTACGGTGCATCACACCATGGGCGGCCTTGTGATTGATACAAACGCCCGGGTTCTGGACACCTCAGGAACCCCGATCCCCGGCCTGTACGCCGCCGGTGAAGTCACCGGGGGAATCCACGGGCAGAACCGCCTGGGCGGCAATGCCATCGCAGACCTCATGACCTTCGGAAGAAAAGCCGGCGAGATGGCGGCGGAAAACGCCCTGCGTTAGCGCCGGGCCGGTGCCCTGTCAACCCGAAAGAACACATTTTCCAGATAACAGGAGGCGCAAACTGTGATATTCAGTCCTTATGAAAAAAGCATACGTTCCCTGATGGATGCCATGGCGAAGGGAACCGCCAGTTCCGCATCGCTCACAGATTATTACCTGGAACGCATTGAGAAATATAACGGTGACAGAAACGGAATCAACGCCATTATTGCCGTAAATCCCCATGCCCGGGAGATTGCGGAAGAACTGGACAGGGAGAGAACGGCAGGGAAGCTCCGCGGCTGCCTCCACGGCGTCCCCCTGCTCATCAAGGACAATATCAATACAGAGGACATGCCGACGACCGGTTCCTGTATCGAACTGAAAGACTGCCGGCCGCAGTCGGATGCCCATCTGGTAAAACTGCTGCGGGATGCCGGGGCCGTGATTCTGGGCAAGGGAAACCTGACAGAACTCGCCAGAAACGGGCTTTCCGTTGGTTCCCTCGGAGGACAGTCACGGAATCCTTATGACCTGACACGCACGCCGGGCGGTTCCTCCGGCGGCATCGGGGCGGGAATCGCCATGAACTTTGCCGCGGCCGGTATCGGGACCGATACGGTTAATTCCGTGCGCAGCCCCAGCAGCGCCTGCTCGCTGGCAGGGATGCGCCCGACAACAGGACTGGTGTCCAGAGAAGGACTGATTCCATGCTCCATGAAGCAGGACACCGCGGGCCCCCTGGCAAAGACCGTGGAGGACTGTGCCCTGCTCCTGGATGTCATGCGCGGCTATGACCCGCGGGATACCTTAACCGCAGACCAGATTGGCAGGGTTCCCGACGTCTCCTACACCTCATTTCTGTCGGAGGACGGCCTCCGTGGGAAACGCCTCGGCATCCTTAAGACAAATCTGGGAAATGACCCCGACGTGACGGCCGTCATGGACCGCTCTTTCCGGCTGCTGGAAAATGCCGGGGCGCAGCTGACTGAGGTGGAGATCCCGGAGCTCGAGACCGACCGGGTCTTTTCCGAGTGCGATGTCCAGCGCTATGAGACAGAACTTCTGCTGGACAGGTATTTTGCCGGAATCCCCGGATGTCCGGTAAAGTCGCTGAAGGACCTTGTATCCAGGCATACCCTGCACGAGTCTGTCACGGAAGACCTGGAAGCGTGCGCGTGCGCGGAAGGCCCCTTCGGGGAAGGCATCAGGAGGAAGCTGGAGAATGTCGCCCGGAATACCCGCCTGGCTTCCGACGCCATGAAGAAGCACAACCTGCACGCCCTGGTTTATCCCCACCAGCAGATCCTGGTGGTCAAAACCGGCGCCCCCTCCCAGGCGAAGCGCAACGGCATTGTGGCCTCCACCATGGGCTGGCCCGCCATTACCGTACCGGCCGGCTTTTCTGCGCCGGATGAGAACGCCCCCCAGGGAGTACCTGTCGGCATCGAATTCATGGCGATGCCTTACCGGGAACCGCTCCTGTTTGAGATTGCATCTTCATATGAGAGTCTCACACATTTCAGGAAGCCGCCCCTTACGGGAAAAGAATAAAAACTGCTCCTTAGTGTGAAAAACAGGCCGCCGGCCAAAAAACCGGTGACCTGTTTTTCTCTCTTTATGGTTTGCAGTTCCCGCAGGGACTGTACCCCTGCGCTATCACTTCTTCCCTTGTCTTATCGGTTTCCGCCCTGTTTTTCTCCTTCATCTTCGCGACGCTGGGACAGTTCGGATAGTGGAACTTCATGGACCGTGTATTCAATATATACGTGATGCCGGAATCAGCGGCCGGCATGCCCCTTGTCCCGGCAGCCGTTCCGCTTCCGCCTTCAGCTCCGATGGTAATATATCCGGTTTCCCCGGGAGTCCAGTCGTCTGTAGGACTGACGGAAAAGGTCACCCCGCTGCCGTCGCATACAGCCACCACTGTTCCCTGCCTGTCAGTCCTGAAAAGGCTGCAGCTGCGGCCTTTCAGGCGCTTCAGCACATCCTCCGCGGGATGGCCGTAGGTATTCTCCTTCCCGCAGCTCAGGAAAGCATATGCGGGATGGACCCGGTCCAGGAAATACCCTGTGCTGGAGGTCGCCCCGCCGTGGTGATTCACCACATAGATCTGAGAATCGAGCGCCAGGCCGGAAGCAGCCATGGCGTACTCTTCCTCCTGCTGCGCATCCCCGCAGAGAAGGATGCTGTTATCCCCGAAAGTCAGGCGGATGGCTACCGACCTGTCATTCTCCGCCGGCATGAGGTAAGACTCCGGTCCCACGATGGAGAAAGAGGCTTCGCCGAATGCGTACTCTTCTCCCACGGCCGGGTGAATCTCCGCCGCCCCGGCTGCCTTTACCGTCCGCATAAAGGACTCATATATCCCCGTGTCCGACACATAATCCGCATCCAGCACAACGCCGCACCCGAACACATTCATCGCGCCGATCAGGCCGCTGATATGGTCCTCGTCGTAGTGGGACGCCACAATATAATCCAGCTTCCCGACGCCCTGCTGTTTCAGGTAAGCCACCACAAAGGATGAACTCTCCCTGCCGCCGCCGTCATAGAGCATGCAGTGATCCCCCTGCCGGAGGAACACACAGAGGCCCTGCCGCACATCCAGCATATGGACTTCCAGCGTGCCGGCGGGTGACGCCTGCACCTTCCGGGCCCCCGCCCCGTGCCATGTCAGAAACAGGCTGAAAAACAGCACCAGGAACAGGGAAAGCCCTCTTATAAATCTCTTATTCATCTGTCCGTCTCCCTGTGGGAAAATGCAACTCATCTGCCATACCGCTTCTTAAGCCTCTCCGCGTCTGCCTCCCGGCCCGTCTTCACGTAGATCTCGCACAGTTTCTCCACAAATTTATCGATATTCTCCCGGTATTCTTCCTCGTCCACCTGTTTTCTCGCCCGGTATCCTTCCAGCATATCGACGGCCCTGAGATAATAAACGATGGCTTCGTCCCTGCCCAGGCGGTTCCACAGAACCCAGGCAGTATTATTATACAGCGTCACTATCGCCATCCTGCATCCCGGAATCTGCTCAAGCATCTGATCCCTGGCGATATCCAGCGCTCTCCGGTAGTATTCCAGGGAACGTTCCGGTTCTTCCCCGTCAATGGCAAAGGCGTAATTCCCGAGACACCGGAACAGTGCCGCCCACTCCGTGATATCCTCACACCGCCCGTCTGTCCGGCTGAGAGCTTCCTCCAGCAGTTTTTTCTCTTCCGAAAACCTCCCCTGTTCATGGCACTCCGCCGCCATGTCGGCCTCCGCCTCCGCCAGGGCAAATACAGCCTGCCGCGCGCTGCCGTCATCGGCGCGGGACATAATCCGATCCTTCAGGCGGCAGATCTCTTCTTTCCACTTCTTCGCTTCTTCCGGACGTTCCATATTTTTGGAAAGTGCGGCAAGCTTCGCGTAAGTGACAGCCAGAGTAACCGTCCGGTCCCTCCCTGCCTTATCCTGTGCCTTTACCAGCGGAAGCATTTCCCTGAGGAGCCGGTATGACTCTTCCCAGTTCTCCTGTCTTGCGTACCAGGCGGAACGCTGTGCCAGAATCTCGGTCTTCTCATCCTCCGCCTCTGCCCCGTCCGGCACTGAAATCCCGTTCGCGCGCATCCATTCATGCATCTTCACCTGGATTTCCCGGAAGATAAAGCGCATATACCGGTATTGTTCAGGAAGCTCATCGAGGGATGATGCTTTCACATAGTATTCTTCCGGTTTCTTTTTTCCGAATATATGGGGGTAAATGTCTCCGAGCTCTATCCGCATGTAGCAGCTCTCATGGGATGCGGAGAAAATGGTTTCGCCGTTCTCTTTCTCGATCACCTGCAGGTATTCTCTTTTTTCCGGAAATCTGTGGTTGAAGACCTCTGTGTACGCACACACGGCGCCGTCCACTTTTCCGTATCCGAACCGCTCCCTGTAATCTCTGGAGTCGTCCGCCGACGCCATTGTCTCCCTGACTTTGACATCCGTATCCCGATCCAGCGTCAGGAAATAGCGGAAGAATTCCGATTGTCCAGTCTCCGCCAGGGATTCATAGCTTTCCAGTGCCGGAATATCATCCGGGGCAGCTTCGTCACTATCCCAGAGACGATAGCTTTCCTCATCCAGCACGGAGAATTCTTCCCCCATCGGCATGTAGCTTGCGGTCACGTAATATACACTGCCGTTTTCATCCTTCAGCCCCAAAGCCCCGCGGTATATAAAATCAAAAGGCGCATGTCCGCAGGGTATGGCTTCGATTTTTCTGCTGATTTCCGTAAAAGCCCGTACTTTCCGGCTGTTCCGGCCATCGTTTCTTTCCTGTTTCCGTACAGGTTCCGCGGGTGCATCCCCTCCGAAGATCACGGGCGAGGACGGCATCTCAGGGCTGGTCTTCAGATAATGAAATCCCGCTTTCTCCAGCCATTCATTTGCCACATCGATATCTGAGCCATTCTTTATAGCAAGCCCGATGATACGGGAACGGATATCTTTCGCATTCAGCGTCGGCATCCCGTAAATGCCCAGCGCATGCTGCGTCTGCCCGTAATTCATTCCGATGGCCAGGCACATTGCCAGAATATAATCCCTCTCCGTTGTCCTCTTTGTCCCGCGAAGCAGCTTATAGGTATATTCCTGCGACAGTCCCGCCCGGATTGCCACCGTCTTTCTTTTTATCTTATACTCCGCCAGCATCTGGTCCATGAAGACCGGAAATTCAAAAGAATACTCTTTTTTCTGCTCTGCCCTGATAAACGCGGCAACTTCCGCGCTTTTTCCGTGCTTTAACAAGTCATATAATGTCTGTTCATCCATAATTTCCCTCCGTCGCGATTTGTGTCCCGTTCTTTACAGAACAAGAATAAATCACGAAAGGAGAAAATAGTGGACCTGCGAGGTCCAGGTTTTCTGCTTTCTTCTCCTGATTCGGATTCACTCAGCCATTCCAGGCCTTCCAGATTTCCGGCTGATACCCGATTGTCGCCTTCTGCCCGTTGCGCACAATGGGCAGCTTCAGCACCGCCTGGTTTTCCAGGACCTTCTCAGCCCTGTCTTCCTCGGCAATATACCTGATAAGTGCCAGAAGGTCCTTATCCTTACAGTTCTCATCTATCATATTCTCCAGCCCGCCGCAGGCTTTGAGCACAGACAAAAACTCACCCCTGCTCAGCCCCTTCTCCTTCATATCCACGAACTGGATCCTGATTCCCCGCTCCTTGAAGAAGCGTTCCGCCTTCCGTGTGTCTGAACTCTTTTTTGTTCCGAAAATCTGTATCATTTCCGCTGCCCTTCTTCTGAAGTACCTCTCGTTTTATTCCCAGACCCGGAGCGCGCGCATCCCGTCCCGTTCCACACACTCCGCCGTAAGATTCACCCAGCTTGCGCAGTGGTCCAGAATGATAGAATCCGACGTGATCACATTCTCTTTTCCGTACAGTTCCCGGTCCACGTCTTTCAGGATACGGATATCAATGGAAAATGCATACGCTTCCGCGATATCCGCGAGCAGGGCTTTCAGCCTCCCGGAATTGGAAACCGGCTCATCCAGGAGCAGGGTCACCTTCCGGACGCCCGCCTTCTGCAGCTTATCGAACATTATGCGGGCAGCTTTCTCTGTCTCCGGGATAATTCTGTAAGTGCCGCGAAGCGCTGCCAGATCGCGGATACACCCGTCCATGCAGGATAAAAGGATACCTCCGCTCAGAAGAACCTCCAGTGTGATGACGGTATTAAACCCGTCCACCCAGACTTCTTTTCCGGACAGGCCTGTCACCGGTACCTGCTTCTTAAGCCTGGCGTCCAGTTCCTTCTGTGTCCCGATGCTTCGCATTACTGCCAGGCGCTGCCGTTCCGAAAGAAGGAAATGATTCCCCACGAAGGTCGATGCCTGTTTCAGGTCATAACCCTCATTTACAAGATACTGTATGTGGCGGGATGCCGTCCGCATCGTTTCCAGCGCATCAGAAGAAAAAAACCGCTCATCCTCCGGCACATACCCGCGCCTTGCGTCCATAGCGTCCTCCTGCCTGAAGTTACTGCTCTTCCATCAGCTCATCCAGCAATCCGCGGAGTTTCCCCAGGCCCTTCACCTCATACCGCTCCTGGTCATCAGTAACCCAGAAATCCGCTTCGAATTCCACGCACGCCTGGGATCCGTCCGCAAAGGTAAAGGTCAGCCTGTCCGTGAAATCATCCACCGCCATATTCGTCGGTTCCCCGACCTCAAGCATTTTTATGGATTCGATGATTTCACTGATGAGCTCTTCGTCCGTACTCTCGGCGACAGCGCAGTATTCCCACATGCGGTCATAGTGGAGGCTTACCGGCATCTCAGCCGCGGTCCATATGCCATTGCCCTCAGACGGGGCTTCTGTCTGTGCCTCCGTCTGTGCTGCAGTCTGTGCCTCCGTCTGTGCTGCCGTCTGTTCCGGCTTCTGCGCCGTTGTCTGTTCCGCCGCCTTCCCCGGCGACGCGCATCCGGAAACCATCATTATCACAGCAGCTGCGCAGATAGTCAGTATCCTCTTCACTTTTCAGCCTCCTCTCCTGTCATAACTTTCCCTTATCTCACTTCCCGCATCTCCCCGAGGATCTCCGCTTCCGTTGAGTCCTCCACAAACCGGGAAATGTCATCCATCAGGCTGTCTGCCACCGCGTTATGCGGCACAATGGCTGCCGCGCCGATAACAATTATCTGGTGGGTATCCTGCTCATCCACCTCAGCCGCAGATACGTGGAACTTATTCTGCAGCTTCGCGGTCAGGCTCTTTACAATCATTCTCTTTTCCTTCAGGCTGTGTACCCAGGGGGCGTGCAGCCTGAAGGTTATCGCTGCGATTCTCATATTGTCTCTCATCAAAGGCATTACTTCTTTTTCCTGGGAGCCGGAAGTTCATCGTACATTCTTTCCAGCAATTCCCTCAAATACTCTTTATTGTCTACATCGTCCACCAGCAGCATTTCTTTGGCGCCTTCGTACGGCACTTCCATCTCCGCCTCCGGCATCATCTCCCTCGCCGCCTTCACAGGCTTGACCAGGAACCGGTCGTCATAGATTCCGCCTGCGATCTTTCCCCTGTAATAGATGATATACTCACCCATCATAGCTTTGTAAGTGATGTCATCCAGCCCTGAAAGCTGGTCCAGTATAAAATCAAGATATCCCCTGCTTGAAGCCATCTTGCTTCTCCTCTCCTTTTTACAGAATGCATTTTCTTATCAGCGCCCGGCGTCTTCCAGCCTCTTTGCATTGGCCCTGCACTTCGCGCCCCAGGGATTGTTTCCGGCATACTTCGCCAGATGCTTCCAGTCCTCTGACGTGAGCCGGGACTCAACCTCAGCCGCGCAGTGTTTGAACTCTTCTTCTTCTACTTCATCAAAATTAATACTATAGCAGAAAATGAGAATTATCCGCTCCCGGCAGGCATCTGAAGTGGCACCATCATAGAATTCTTTCCAATATGGATTGGCAGTGTAAACCCTTACCGCCCGCTCCCTCTGTTCTTTACTTAAAAACATTCGCCCTTATTCTCCTCAAACCAGACTATGAGCATCTTCATCAGGGGTTTTTTCCCCAGACTAACACGCCGTCAACATAACAGCCGACATAGTAGTTACGCTTTCCCCGGCGTATAATAACGTTCAATCTCATTGCTGATAATCGTCACATGGCAGGCGCTGTGCAGTTCACCTCTCTCCGCTGAATAATAATAGTAATGATCCCGGTCATAGAGGGTCTCTATCCTGCCCTCCAGCCGGACATCACTCACGCCCAGCTCCTTGCCGAGAGTTTTCGCCAGCTGCGGCGCCGTCTTTTCCATAAACTGTGCCATCGCGGCGGCCTCCATGGCATGGATCGTTTCCAGTTTTTTCTGCTCGCGATGGGCAGAGAACAACAGCACCCCTACAAGGACAGCAGCAGCCACAAGCAGAATCTTCTCAAATGTCTTTTTGAGCTTCTCCAGGCGGTTCTCCTTTCCCCGATCTTATCAGGGGCAGACAGCTACTTCCCCTTCTGTCTGCTGTCCCCGGTGAGGTAATTGATCTCAATCCCGGGCTGATAATTATAGACAAATACGTGGAAGCAAAGGCCCTTTCCCCTGTCTTCGACGGAGTATGCCTCCATCTCCACGCCCCGCGCCACCAGTTCGTATTCCCTGAAGTAAGGCGTCACACGGTACAGGACATGATTGTCGGAGCGGTCAAGATACTGCATGACAGAAAGCTCGAAAGCCAGCATGCTTACCGCATTCATGTGCCGTGTGCCGGTAATCAGGTTCTCTTCGATATCATTGCTTTCGGAGAGGGCGTGGGCTATCAGGTGGCACCGGTTGTACAGGTAGTTGTCTTCGATAACATCCGGGTATTTCGCGGTTTTCCATCCCGAAGGCCTTATCATGCCGATATCGCTGCGGTCACCGCGGTTTATCACCGACCTGTCCAGCAGGGCGCAGGCAGGTCCGCACCTTCCCAGCCGGTCCAGCTCCGAATAGCTCTCCCCGGTGATGCGAGTCAGGTCATACTCCGTAAAATTCGGTATATTGCCGTTCAGGATAATATAGTCCTCACCGGCAAAGTCCGGGATACCGGCAGGTGCCGCGATGACCGTGGGAACAGATGGTTCATCGTTCCGGAAGAATATCTGGTCTGTCCTGGCCTGTTGTTCCTGTTTCCCGTCATAGCGGTAGTACAGATGATACGCGGCCGCTGCCAGGACGACCAGGAACAGGAAAGCCAGAACACGCGCCTGGAAGCGGTTCTTTTTCCGTTTCTTCCGGGTGTTCTGCGGCGGTTTGTAACCGCCCGGCTGTTTGCTGTTTTTCTCGTTTGTCACATATACTCCGTATTCTGCTTATCCGAACATCCAGTGGATAAAGTCATCCTCTCCGCCGTCATAGTCGAAATTCCTGTAGAATTCCGTCAGACCGAATCCCCCTGTACTGTGTCCTATACGCCGCCTCTTCAGATCGTAGTAGCCCAGGCCTCCTCCCCAGGGAATTCTGTAACCGACTACGTTCCCGGAGGTATCCAGGAATTCCCGGCTTTCACCAATGAGAGGTCTGTCGCAGCCCAAACGACGTCCTGCTGCATCGAAGAAGTCCATGCCCCCGTCCAGGCGTTTCTGACTGTATCCGACACGTTTTCCATCGGCGTTGAAGATATCCTGATTTCCGCCGAAAGTTTCACGCATATAGCCGTTATTCGGTGTAAAGATTCCCATATTGGATCTCCTTTCCGTTTTCATTATTCCGGGGCTTCCATATCAACCACACAATCAATAATCATCCCAGGCGTCTTCATCGTCCAGGAAGCCTTCCCAGGCTTCGTCGTAGTCGTCGTAGACATCTCTGTTATCGTCGTAGTATGCTTCGATATCGTAATCATCCGGGTCAATGGGATCGCCGGCATAGCTGCTGCCGGATTTCCGGGAACTGCTGCCGCCGCGGTATTTGGTGCTGTTATTTCCGCTGCTTTTGCCGGATCCGGAACTGCTGCCCCCCGATGTCCCGGTGTATGGCTGTCCCCTGTCTTTAACTACCAGCGTCTCATCATCTATTTGCAGGGATACATGGCTGTCTGTTACCCATACTTCATACCTGTGTCCCGCACCGGAGTATAATGTCAGGGTGTCTCTTGAGGCATTTCCCGGAAGCGCCACGTTTACTGTGCCCTTGGGACCAGTGTACTTAAAAGCCTGGGTTTTATAGCTTCTATAGAGTTTTTCAACCATCAGGCAGGCGGATCTGGCGCTGAGGCTGTCCCAGCTCTGTGTATAACAGCGGTCAATATCATCGCTGTAAAAAGTGAGCCTGCACTCTGCCTGTAGTGTCCGGGTATCCGGGTCATAGAAATCGG
>JAEEGL013983313.1_pt1 | contig 11804 bp, 8 predicted proteins | sample 9134231 | NCBI WGS metagenome assembly JAEEGL01 (sample SAMN16246548, study PRJNA631951) | gut metagenome | biome: gut microbiome; feature: rumen; material: fiber-attached | host: Bos | place: Iran: Karaj | collected 2018-10 | reverse complement strand
TGAAGTTGACGGTAAGGATCAAAACCAGATATTGGATGAGATACTTAACTGTTTAGGGGAGGGAACATGAAAAAACTTCTTGTTATAAACGGACCTAATCTGAATTTCCTTGGGATTAGAGAAAAGTACATATACGGGAATGAGAACTACGACTATCTCGTTAATATGATAAAGGAAGAGGCAGCAAAAAGAGATGCTGAAGTGGAATGCTTTCAGTCAAACCATGAGGGAGCCATAATCGATAGGATTCAGCAGGCGTACTTTGACGGAACCGAAGGAATTGTTATCAATCCCGGAGCTTATACCCACTACAGTTATGCCATTCATGATGCACTTGCCTCGGTGACAACCATTCCAAAATGTGAGATCCACATCTCGGATATTACGGCGAGAGAGGATTTCAGAAAGATCTCCGTTACTGCGCCTGCATGTGACAAACAGATCTATGGGCAGGGGTTAAAAGGCTATATCATGGCTATGGATTTTGTGCTGGGCCTATAATTTTATTTTATTACTGAAAATTTTTATTGAAAGTTTTTATTTCTTTTGTTAAAATATCTTAGTATTGTGACTAAGAACCGCATAGGAGGATTTTAAAATGGCTGAAATTACGGCTGGTGATATCAGGAACGGAGTTACTTTTGAGTATGACAGCAAAGTATTCCAGGTACTTGAGTTCCTGCATGTAAAACCCGGTAAGGGAGCTGCATTCGTTCGTGTTAAGATGAAGGACGTTAAGAACGGCGGCGTTAGAGAGTTAACCTTTAACCCTGTTCAGAAGTTCACACTTGCTACCATCGAAAAGAAGAAGATGCAGTATCTTTACAAGAATGATGATATGTTCGTATTCATGGACATGGAATCTTATGAGCAGATCGAGCTTCCCGAGGCTGAGATCGGTGATTCAATGAAGTTTGTTCTTGAGAACATGGAATGCACCATGCTTTCACACAACGGACAGATCTTCTCAGTTGAGCCTCCGATGTTCGTTGAGCTTAAGGTCACTGAGACCGAGCCCGGTCTTCGTGGCGATACAGCTACCAACGTTACCAAGCCCGCTACTCTTGAGTCAGGTGCTGAGATCAGAGTTCCCATCTTCATCAACGAAGGTGATGTTGTTAAGATCGACACCAGAACCGGCGAGTACCTCGGAAGAGCATAAGCTATATACATTATTTACGAATCGACAGAGCAATTTTGCATTTATGCAGAGTTGCTCTTTTTTTGCGTGTAAAAAATTTAAGTTGGGGAGACCCGGAAAGGTATTTAATGTTAATAAACGAATTTGCTGAAAAAGTTAAGAATGCTGCTGTTGAGATTCTTGGAGATGAATATAATGTGGAGATCCACGAGAATATCAAATTAAATGATACTAAGTTTTGGAGCGTTAATATAACGGATAAAAAATACAATATCAGCCCTATTATTTATCTTGAATATTTCCATGATAAATATGAGAAAGGAACAACCTTCGGAGAGATCATGAATGAACTTATGGGGCTGTACAAGAAATGTATGATAGATACAAATGTGGATCTTAGTTATTTAACAGACTTTGAAAGTGTAAGGGATGATATTTGCGTAAGACTTTGCAACAGGGAGCGAAACAGTGAGATGCTCATGGATGTTCCTTTTATTGAATTCCTTGACCTTGCAGTTATTTTCTATATTGAGATGAATGATGAGAATATAGGTGACGGACATATCCTTGTAACTAATAAGTATATGAAGAACTGGGGAATTTCATGTAAAGAGCTGATGCGGGCTGCTCTTGATAATCTGGATAATAAGAAAGAATTAAAAACACTTTCAATGAGTGATTTCTATGAAAAATATTTAAAGAAAAAGATAGAAGACAGATGCGGCGGAGTAGCCGGAGGCTTTGCAGGTATTCCTACGGAACTCATCGATGACTATATGTGGATCCTGACCAATGAAAGTGCAAATTACGGAGCATCGGCAATGATCTGTGCCGAAAAATTAAAGGAATTTACGGAAATGAAGGACTCAAATGTATTTATCATCCCCAGTTCTGTTCATGAACTCATCCTTATTCCCGATGTATTTTCGAATATAGATTCCTACGAGTGGAAGATGCAGGTGGATGATATAAAACAAATGATCTTCTATGTTAACAGGCATGAACTTGCTCCTAACGACTTCCTTTCGGACAATCTTTATTATTTTGATAAAGAAGAGCAACAGGTGAGAATAGTTTAGGCTTATTTTATTTGCCTTTATGCCTATTTTGTGGTAATATAGGCGAAGTGACGTAACAAAATTGTAACAATTTGCGGCCGTAGTCTAATGGATAGAACGAAGGCCTCCGACGCCTTTAATGCAGGTTCGATTCCTGTCGGCCGCAGCCGGCAATTTGTCAATTTGTCACCAGTATTATAGAGAAGGAAAAAGTTTTACAAAGTACTTGGATTTAAAATATGAAAGCTATTTTTGCAAAATTAAAGGATTTTCCCGGTAAAGCCGGAAAGTTTATTCTCAAATACAGTAAGTATTTCTTCCCTGCAATTGCACTTGTTGTAGCTGCAGTCATCGTGCTCATCGCACTTGATCAGAGACAGAAATCAATACAGAGAGAAAAAGATCAGGAAGCTCTTGCAAAAGCTCAAATTGAGGAGCAGGAGAAGCAAGAATTCGAAAGCAAGGAAGTTCCTCTTGAAGAGACTGCCAACGAAAAGCTTAAGGAGTTTTTGGACATCTATTATCTTTGCTTATCCAACGGTGATGAAGAAAAACTCAGAAGTCTTTGTGACAGCATAGAAGAGAGCGAAGTTCTACGTCTTTGCGAGCAGTCTAATTACGTAAATTACAGAGTAGAGAATATCTATTCTCAGGCAGGCCTTGAAGAGGGCAGCTATATCGCTTATGCGTATTGCATGGTCAACTTTGACAGATATCCTGATGTAGATCTTCCCGCATACAACGGTTTCTACATTAGAACCGGTGAAGACGGACAGTTCTATATCGTTAAGGGCGAGATCACTGATGAAGAGAATGAATATATCTCAAGAGTAGCTTCTCAGGATGATGTCAGAGAACTCAACAACAAAGTAAATGTTGAGTACAATGATATTGTTCTTGAGCATCCCGAGATCCTTGATTATCTCATTGAGCTTGATACCAACGTAAGCACTGCTGTTGGTGAGAAGATCGCGCAGCTTAATGCTACTATTGAAGCTGAGAACCAGCCCAATCCCGAGGATCCCGCAAATGCTGATGCAGTTCAGGACAGCACTGTGGAAGAAACTCCTTCAGAGCCTACCGTAAAATATGCAACTGCTACTACCAGAGTTAATGTAAGAGCTTCTGACAGTGCTAATGCAGAGCGCGTCGGAGAGGCATATGCCGGCGAAAAGTATGAAGTGGTTGAAGAACTTTTGAACGGCTGGACCAAGATCATTTATAACGGCAAAGAGGCATTTATCAAGTCCGAGTATCTTTCAATGATCCAGAGCGCGGAAGGACAGCCTACCATCGGAATGCTTACAGCAAAGTCCGAAGTTAATATAAGAAGTCTTCCCGACAGTTCGTCTGAAAGAGTGGGAGCTCTTATGGCAGGTGATCAGCTTGAGATCGTTGCTATAGAGAACGGTTGGTGCACTGTTAAATTTGAAGGTGTACTGGCTTATGTGATCCAGGATTACGTTGAATGCACAATGTTTTGATAATTTTAACAGTTTAACGCTTTAAATTGTCAAAAATATTATTCAAAATGATATTGAAATGTGTATGATTATACGGTATTATACATTTAGCTAAGCCAACGGGGGCATAGGATGATTTCCTATGCCCTTTTTTATACATTTTTTTTAAGGAGGATTAAAAAATGTCTTATGTTGATGAAGTCTATGAGCGCGTAGTTGCTCAGAACCCTTCCCAGCCCGAGTTCCATCAGGCAGTGAAGGAGGTACTCGAGTCCCTCAGAGTTGTTATTGAGGCTAACGAGGAGAAGTTCCGTAAAGAAGCTCTTCTTGAGCGTATCACCACACCCGAGAGACAGATTCTTTTCAGAGTTCCCTGGGTTGATGATAAGGGACAGGTACAGGTAAACAATGGTTACAGAATTCAGTTTAATTCTGCAATCGGACCTTACAAGGGAGGACTTCGTCTTCATCCTTCAGTAAACCTTGGTATCATCAAGTTCCTTGGCTTCGAGCAGATCTTCAAGAATTCACTTACCGGCCTTCCTATCGGCGGTGGTAAGGGCGGATCTGATTTCGATCCTAAGGGAAAATCAGACAGAGAAGTAATGGCATTCTGCCAGAGCTTCATCACCGAGCTTTACAAGTACATCGGCGCTGATACCGACGTACCTGCAGGAGACATCGGAACCGGCGCAAGAGAGATCGGATATATGTATGGTCAGTACAAGAGAATCACCGGACTTTACGAAGGTGTTCTTACCGGTAAGGGACTTTCATACGGCGGATCACTTGCAAGAACAGAAGCTACCGGATACGGACTTCTTTACATGACCGAGGAAATGCTTAAGTCTAACGGCGTTGATATCGCAGGCAAGACCGTAGCAGTTTCAGGTTCAGGAAACGTTGCTATCTATGCTATCCAGAAGGCACAGCAGCTTGGCGCTAAGCCTGTTACCTGCTCTGACTCTACCGGATGGGTTTATGATCCCGAAGGAATCGATGTTGCACTCCTTAAGGAAGTTAAGGAAGTTAACAGAGCACGTCTTACCGAGTACGCTGCTAAGAGACCTTCAGCTCAGTATCACGATAAGGCTACCGAGGGAACCAATCAGTGGGAAGTTAAGGTTGACATCGCTCTTCCTTGCGCAACCCAGAACGAGCTTAACCTTGATGACGCTAAGAAACTTGTTGCAAACGGCGTGATCGCTGTATGCGAAGGTGCTAACATGCCTACCACCCTTGAGGCTACCAAGTACTTCCAGGAGAACAAGGTATACTTCGTTCCCGGAAAGGCAGCAAACGCAGGTGGTGTTGCTACTTCAGCACTTGAGATGAGCCAGAACTCTGAGAGACTTTCATGGACCTTCGAAGAGGTTGATGCAAAGCTTAAGAACATCATGGTTAACATCTTCCACAACCTTGACGATGCTTCTAAGAAGTACGGACTTGAAGGAGACTATGTAGCAGGTGCTAACATCGCAGGTTTCCTTAAGGTTGCAGACGCAATGACTGCTCAGGGCATTGTATAATTAATTTACTTACAAGAAACAAGCATATAAAACAAAAAGACCCGTGTTTTTAATGAACATGGGTCTTTTTGTGCAATATTTATAAATTACGACACAATTTTTATATATTATGTCAAAATAAATAAGTTATAATTTTCCTTTAATTTAGATAGAATAGTATTAAACGGAGTAATTATGTCAGAAGAGAAATTTACACAAACAGAAGAGAAAGATGAAGTTAAAGAGAATAAAATGGGGACCAGGCCGATAAACGGTCTGCTGCTTTCAATGTCACTGCCAATGATGGCATCTATGCTTGTACAGGCTTTGTATAACATCGTTGACAGTATATTTGTTTCAAGAGTCAGTGAAAACGCTCTTACCGCAGTTTCCATGGCGTTTCCCCTTCAGACACTTATGATCGCTCTTGCGGGCGGTACCGGTGTTGGTATCAATGCGATCCTTTCAAGATCCCTCGGAGAGAAGGAATACGACAAAGCCAACAAGGTTGCGGTTAACGGAATTTTCCTTTCGGTTCTCAGTTATATCGTATTTTTGCTGATAGGACTGTTTGTTGTTAAACCTTTTTATATGAGCCAGACAGATGATGCAGAGATCATCCGTTATGGTGTCGATTATCTTACCATCGTTCTTACTTGCTCTTTCGGTATTTTTGGTCAGTTTATTTTTGAAAGACTTCTTACTTCTACCGGAAGAACGTTATATACTATGTTTACACAGGGTACAGGTGCCATCATTAACCTTATCCTTGATCCTATTCTTATTTTTGGACTTATGGGGGCTCCCAAACTTGGAGTAAAAGGTGCTGCTATCGCTACTATTTGCGGACAGATCGTAGCTGCAGTATTTGCTTTCTTCTTTAACATGAAGAAGAATCCCGATGTTCATATATCATTTAATGGTTTTAAGCCGGATGGAGCTATTATCGGTCAGATCTACAAGATCGGTATTCCTTCGATCATCATGCAGTCCATCGGATCTTTGATGGTTTATATCATGAACAAGATCCTTATTGGTTTTTCGTCAACCGCAGTAGCTGTGTTTGGTGTTTATTTTAAACTTCAGAGTTTTACCTTCATGCCGGTTTTCGGACTTAACAACGGTATGATCCCTATCATCGCATATAACTACGGAGCTCAGAATAAAGAGCGAATGATGAAGACTTGTAAGCTTTCTTGGGTTTATGCTACGGCTATCATGCTTTTGGGACTTTTGGGATTCGAACTTATTCCGGATACACTGCTTTCATTCTTTGATGCTTCAACCGAGATGCTTGACATGGGTAGAGTTGCACTTCGCGTGATTGCAATCCATTTCCCTGTTGCTGCATACTGCATCGTTACCGGATCATTGTTCCAGGCTTTGGGCGTAAGTGTTTACAGCATGATAGTCTCTATCATGAGACAGATAGTTGTTTTGATCCCTGCAGCTTACCTGCTTTCACTTATAAATAACGTTGACTTTGTTTGGTGGGCTTTTCCTATCGCGGAGATCATGTCAGCTACCGTAACAACGATTTTCTTTATCAAGATCTACAACGGAACTATTAAACACATCGGTGAAAACCGTTAACAGTCACCTTGTTTTGGAGATTGGATAATATGAAAAACGATACTAAAAGGGAAGACAGCCTAAATTTCATAATTTCTGAACTCACTAAAGAACGCCGCTATATGCATGCAGCTGCCATTATTGATTTCGACCAGATGACGGTCTGCCCCAAAGACGGACAGGAAGCACAGGGTGAGGCTTCTATTTGTGTCAGTAATCATGCCTTTAGGATCAGGAAGAATCCTGAATTTATTAAGAATGTTGAATATCTTTACGAACATGTGGATGAATTTGATGAAGCAAAACAGGTCCTTATAAGGGAACTTCATAAATCATACATCAGATCCAAAGATATCACTCCCGAGATGCATGAAAAATTTGCCCAGACCTTTAATCAGGCGTGGGTTGCCTGGTCCCATGCAAGGGAGATAGAGGATTCAACGGATTACCTTCCCAAACTGGAGAAGGTAATTGAAACCAATGTTACTATGTCAAAAATCTTCGGAAGACTTCCCGGAGAGGAAGGATTTTCGGATTATGAAATGCTTCTCGGACGGTTTGAGCCGGGTATAACAACCGAGAAACTCGATGACCTTTTTGGCAAGACCGGAAAAGCCATCAAGAAGCTTTTAAAAGGTATTGAGAACAGTCCCAAGGTTATAAGGACCGATTTCCTCGACAGACCTGTTAAGAATACACAGCAGGAAGAGATCTCAAAGTATATCATGAATCTTATGGGGTTCAATTTTGATAAAGGCAGGATGGCCCTTTCGGAACATCCCTTTACCAGCAGGATCTCAAAGGATGATATCCGTATAACGACACATTATTATCCCAATATGTTCTTATCAAGCATTTACTCCGTTATCCATGAATGCGGTCACGCTTTATTTGAACAGCTTGTATTGGAAGAAGATTATGATAATTTCATCGAAGATGAAAAGTCACTTGGCATGCATGAATCCGTATCCAGGTTTTATGAGAATGTCATCGGAAGATCTCGGGAATTCATAGAGCTTATCTATCCAAAGGTTTGCGAAGTTTTCCCTCAGGCCATGAGAGATGTTACTGTAGACGATCTGTATGAAGCGGTAAACTTTGTTCAGCCTTCTTTAATCCGTACCGAGGCGGATGAACTTACTTACACCATGCATATCATTATCCGTTATGAGCTTGAAAAACAGCTTATTGGCGGGCAACTCAGCATTAAAGAACTTCCCGGTGCATGGAGATGTTTATATAAAAAGTGTTTGGGAATAGAGCCTAAGAAGTGCAGTGAAGGCCTTCTTCAGGATGTGCACTGGACATCCGACTTTGGATATTTCCCGACTTATGCTCTGGGAAACTTTTATAATGCAATGTTTTTAAGCAAGATGAGGGAGGAATTCGATCCCTTTGAATGTGTTGCCAATGGTGATTTTGCTAAGATTAATAATTGGTTGAAGAAAAATGTTTTCTCTAAGGCGAATCGCTTGAATCCTCAGGAGTGGATCGAAGCGATAACCGGAAAGAAACTTTCTGCAGAGCCTTTTATTGAATATTTAACCGAAAAGTATCATAAGATTTACGATATATCCGGTACTTCGGAACTTGATCTTATTACAAACAATTATATAAAGAGGATCAAAAGGATAAGAAAGCTTTCTTCTCCCGTACTTGATGATCTCGACAATTCTTCGGAGTACTCAAAGCTTTTAAGAGAGAACTTTAAGCAGATAGGAAAGATCGCGACTGTTAACCGTGACGCAATAAAAAATCTGGTTCAGCCTATGCTTAATAGAAAGAAGGCTTTTTCACCGGAGATGATTGAAAATGCATGGAGGTTCTGTGATCAGCTGACTAACCCCGGAACCGGCGTTGCCCTTGATCCTTCCCTTGCTTTTGCTATTTCCAGCACTGTCCTTAAAGATGCGGAGAACAGTGGAGATGTTAATTACCTGATTCTTTCGCTTTATAATGTGATCTGTAATTCCTATCTTATGGTTAATCAGACAAAGAGGCTTGTTGCTGCCCCTGAAGTAGCTGATTCATACAGGAGTTCCGGACTTACTTGTGTAAAGAAGATCCTTGAATTCTTAGAGCCTGAGAAATTTCTCTCTATTAATATTGAGAGCAGGAAAAAAGTTATGGTCATGGCCAGATACGGTGCGGTGCTTTATGAGTATGTGGATACTGACATTTGCGATGTATCGGAGTATACCCGCAGGCGAATTGATATGCTTTATGAGGCACTTAAACTGGCAAAGGATCCTTTCTATATCGATGCAATACCCGATTACAATTGGCCAAGATATATCTTAAAAGTATATGAGTATATCCTCCTTACGGCGCCCTTTGATGATCCCTATGTTCTCGATTCTATGGTTAGGGCATCAAAAGAACTTGAGAATTACGGAAGGTTATATCCCGAAGAATACATGAAAGTGTTTTCTTTGGAAAACATCTTCTCAACAGTTGAAGAGATTAAATATGTTGCCGGACTTTGCAAACGCGATGACCATATGAAGCATATGTACTCCATCTGGAAAGCTGCCGATTCATATAAGTACGATATAAGTGGCGGAGATATGCTGATCGCGGCTTCTTCATACATCACAGCCGCAAGGGACGGAAATATCACCGAAGAGATGAGAAACGTCATCTGCGATATGTACAATTCCATTGCAGCGTACGCTTTCAGAATTCCTATGCTTGAGTATATAAGCAGCGTTCTTGGAATCTATTCCGGAATTATGCTTAGATATGTTGAACTTCCCGGAAGCATGACCTTCAAGGAATTCGGTCTTAAGATGATGGTTGCCTTCCATCCGCCTACATATATCCATTCAAACATGGTTGCAAAGCTTTCCGTTTGCCTTGCGGATCATTTGATGGCCAATAACCCGGAATTATTTGTTGGTATATGTGGATGTCCCAACGTTAAGAAGGTAAAGGAATACAGGAATAAGATCTATGATTTTGCTTTTAACTGCGGTCTTTGCCATGACTTCGGAAAGCTTATGATCATAGACACCGTATTTATTTACGGAAGAGAACTTTTGCCTATAGATATGTCTGTTATTCGGGCACATTCAATTATGGGTGCAGAGCTTTTAAAGAGAAATGACAGTACCCGTGATTACGCAGACGTTGCTGCGGCACATCATATGTGGTATGACGAGAGCCGTGGTTATCCTGAAGGATACGAACTGACCAATCCTAACTGCAGGACCATCATCGATATTGTGTGTCTTGCAGACTGTATGGATGCGGCTACGGATTCCATCGGCCGAAGCTATAATAAGGGCAAGACTCTTAACGCATTCATAAAAGAAGTGCAGAGCACCAGCGGAACAAGGTATTCACCTTATCTCGCAGATCTTTTGACCAAAGAAGATGTAAGGAAAGATCTGGAGTTCCTTTTGAAAGACGAAAGAGAAAATGTATACAGAGATACATATAAGCTCTGCAGACGTCTTCAGGAAGAAGATCCCAAGGCATAAAAGCCTTTAAAACAGCCCTAAAAATCTAATAATTTGTGGAAAGAAATGCCCTTTTATGGTATTATATTGAGTAATGCCATAGGAGGGCATTCTTATTGGACATAGATAGTATACTTAAGCTAATCGTTTTAATACTTTTAATTCTATTATCAGCGTTTTTCTCATCAGCTGAGACCGCTCTTACTACTGTAAACAAGATAAGGATCAGGTCTCTCGCAGAGGAGGGAAACAAAAACGCCGCACTGGTGGACAAAATCCTTGAGAAGAGAAGTAAGATGCTGTCGGCAATCCTCATCGGAAATAATATTGTCAATATTTCCGCATCAGCTCTTGCTACCGTTATCGCCATCAGATTCAGTCAGCTTACCGGTGCTTCCATTTCCGAAAGCTTAGCCATAGGAATAATGACAGCGGTTATAACCATTGTTGTCCTTATCTTTGGAGAGATAGTTCCCAAGAACTGGGCAATGACCTATGCCGAGAAGATTTCATTTGTTTATGCCGGCATAATCTATGCACTGATGGTTATACTTACACCTCTGATCTTCATTGTTGATATTATAACCAAAGGCATCCAGAAGATCTTTAAGCTCAACGGAGATTATCATGAGACTATGACCGAGACCGAGCTTAAGACATATGTGGAAGCCGGTCATGAGGACGGAGTAATTGAGTCGGAAGAAAGAGAGATGATCCTCAATGTGTTTGAGTTCTCTGATTCCGAAGCAAAGGACATCATGATCCCCAGAGTTAATATGATCACAGCTAAGGTTTCAGATACCTTCGAAGAGATCAGGGATACATTTAAGGAGCATATGTATACCAGACTTCCCGTCTATGAAGAGGATGAGGAAGATGAGCAGGACCATTTCCTTGGTGTTATCAATATCAAGGATCTTGCATTTGCAGAAAATACCGAGAATTTCGTTGTAAGAGACTATCTCCGTGAATGTATTTATACTCACGAGCATAAAAAGACTTCGGACCTTCTTGAGGAGATGAGACAGTCCTCCACCAGCATCGCTCTTGTTATGAACGAGTACGGCGACTGTGTCGGAATGATAACCCTTGAGGACCTTCTTGAAGAGATCGTTGGTGAGATCAGAGACGAGTATGACGAGGACGAAGAAAAGCTTATCACTGAAGTTGGTGAGCGTAAGTTCCTTGTTGAAGCATCCATGAGTACCGACGATGTAAACGATGCTCTTGATACAGATATTCACAGTGAAGATTACGATTCCATCGGAGGAATTATGATCGAACAGCTTGACCGACTTCCCGAGGACGGCGAGAGCGTTGAACTTGAGAACGGAACCAAGCTTACGGTTCGCGGCATCGATCAGAGCCGAATCGAAAAAGTCGAGATTGAGCTTCCCGAGCCCGCTCCCGAAATTTCAGATGAAGTAAGTGAAGTTCATTCCGAGGAAACAGCTTCGGAATAAGATATACGAGGATATGAAAAAATGAGCAAATTGACCGAAATCAGATGGCACGGCCGTGGTGGCCAGGGTGCCAAAACTGCTGCGCTGCTTCTTGCCGACGTAGCATTTCAGGCAGGAAAGCAGGTTCAGGGCTTCCCT